>Ga0315274_10000779_pt1 | contig 49330 bp, 50 predicted proteins | sample YL17G02_20_MG_FD_203700 | JGI IMG/M metagenome (GOLD analysis project Ga0315274, IMG submission 203700) | Sediment microbial communities from Yellowstone Lake, YNP, Wyoming, USA - YL17G02_20 | ecosystem: Environmental > Aquatic > Freshwater > Lake > Sediment | place: USA: Wyoming | collected... | reverse complement strand
CGTTTCGTCTATCGTTAATCGGTTGCGTGGACTCCTTGCGTTCATTGAACTTAGTCCAGGCTACAGATAAATTGTACAACTGTCTGCTCGTTTTATCATAGATATTAATCAGCTCATTACACAAAGTGACATCAACACAACTTCCGTAAAGGTCACGAGCTTGTGTTATGGAAACTATGGTTTCGTTCGATTCAGTCATTGCATCATCGAGGTATTTCTGAAAACCCTTTTTCTGATGCCTTTTAGAATGTCCCTCAGCTATTAACCGCGGGATCGCTTTTGCTGAACGGCGGAGTTGATCCTTCAGGTCATATTCTTCTTCCTTAGGCAGCTTTGGCAAAATATTTTTGAACACTGTTAGCATTGCTTCATAGGTACTTTGGTATACCTCCAGATCGTGAAAACTCCTTATTGGTTTTTTTACTTCATCCATATATGTTCAACGTCTACCGATACCAGCTGCGCAACCTTTCAAAAAGTTATACGTTAATCGGTTGCGCTGCTCGTTTCGTCTATCGTTAATCGGTTGCGTGGACCCATAACCCTTTACGTCTACCGATACCAGCTGCCCAACCTTTTGACGCATGACTTTTACTGTACTGTCCTCCCCGGCATTTTGCGCAGCAGCTCCACAAATATGGAGAGAAACATCTTGAACACGTAATAAAAGGGAACCAGGCCCCGGTGCATGGGCTTGCTGTTCCCACTCTGGTGCATGGCAACCGACACCTCTTTAATCGTAAAGCCCGCCCGGTGCAGCATGATCAGCACATCTGCATCCGGAAAATCAAAGGGATAGATATCGCTCGCATAGAATCTCAAGACCTTGTTGTTCAGGGCCTGATAGCCGCTCGTCGGGTCGGTAACCTTCTGTCCGATGAGGATGGAAGTAATGAGGCTGAATAACTTCATGCCCGCCCTTCTAACAAGCCCTGCCCGGTAAGTCCCCTTTTTCTCCCGGGAGAGAAACCGCGAGCCCAGCGCTATATCCGCCTCTCGTGACGTTACCACGCTGAGGAGTTCACCGATATAAGCAGGGTCGTGCTGTCCATCACCATCCATCTGGACGACGTACTCATATCCCTTCTCCAGGGCATATTTATAACCGGCCTGCAAAGCCACGCCATAGCCGAGGTTAAAAGGGAGGCTGATTACCTCTGCGCCCGCTTTCCGGGCAAACAGGGAAGTGCAATCCTGAGAACCATCATTTACTACAAGGATATGAGTTCCCGGATAGCGTTTTTCTATCCCGGAGATCACCTTCTCTATGTTTTTCTCCTCGTTAAAGGCCGGTATGAGTATTAAGGTCTTCTGATCTTTTTCCATCTTCAGATGAATTCTATAACTATTCCTTTATTAACTATTCCTTTATTAACTGCATCTCTTACCATACCGATCTGACCTTTCTTCTTCTCAAACTCCTCAGGGGTATAGCAGATAATCTCCAGCGGGTATGGTTCTTTCCACAAACCTTTTCGACCTTCAGCTCTCTTAGTCCTTGAATGAAACTAAGAATCTTCCTCTTTATTTCATCTTTTTTTTGACCCAATCAATGATCTCCTTTGCACACTTCAGGTGCAATTTGGCTGAAGAATACACTGGCATAGTAACGGGTAACCCCTATGTTTGCCCGTGCTGTTATCAGATCCTCTTCTGCCTGACGCCAGCAGTTTCTTACCTCTTCCCTCATCCTCTAACCTTATGGGTATTTCTACGGTAAACCCTCAAGAACCTCTCTATCGCTTTTACAAAGTCTTCTATATCACCAAGGTCTTTTTTTATGATCTCATAAAGTTCTTTATCGCTTATCTCATGGTAGAAATGCACCAGCCTATTACGATATCCAGCTATAGGTATGAGTTTTTGAGAAAGCTCGAGGGGAATAACCTTTTCTCTTCCCAGGAATAAGGCTATCTCTTTATACTCGATTATCTTTTCCCCTCTGCTCTTTGCAAGGATATGACGGCCAATATCAAAGACAGCCTCCAGGCTCCTCCTCAAAAAACTCTCAGTAGAAGCAGGATTTCTCCTGTCAGACAGGAAATCAGGTAAAGACATCCCGGCCATCTTTCTCATCTCGAACAGAGATTCCTGGATGAGCTTCAACCTATCGGCTATCTGGCTCGTATTCAAACTCGAAATAACCATTTCTGATTGAATCTAAGAATTCCCTCTGGAACACCTCGTACTCAAACTTCCAGTCAGCAGCCCGACTCATCACTATTTCTTCATATCTATCCTTAAAGTCCCTGCTGGATGAAAATATATTTCTCCCTTTAATAGCCTCGAATTGAAGGAGATAATCAGTCTCTTGGAGAAAAACCAGATCTAACTCTAAAGGGCGGAATAAGGGACACAGTCCTTCGTAAATAAAACCGTAAACCTTCCGCGTTTCTTGAAAAGGGAAAACCTCAAAGACCACACCCAGGTCAAGATCACCTTGACCAATCTTCTGAGTAAGCGTTACCCCATTTAACATCTTTAGCCCTGGCCGCAGGTTGGAGCCAAAAAGATAGACAAGTGAGATATTATATTGTTGACATATCTTCTTTAATCTTTTTTTTCTATCCATCTCTATATCCGAGTTACGGAGTCTAAGAGTTGCCGGGTTTAGGTTAAGATGAAAACCTCCTCGACTCAACCACTCCTAAACTTCTTAACTCATTCTTTAACACTCATCCATAAAAAATGCAATGCACTGTATTGAGAGTTCGGAGGAGTTCGGCTGGCGAATCTACGGAGAGGCCCTGCGCAGGGGCCTTCACTCAGCCCAAAAGGTGGTGGTGATAGCAGACGGTGCCCGGTATAACTGGGAGATAGCCTCCATGCATTTCCCCGGCTGTATAGAGGTAGTCGACCTTTATCATGCAAGAGAGCATCTTTATGCCCTCTGTGCTCTGCTTTTTCCTGAGGGGAGCCGTTCCCTTATGCGTGCGAAGCTCAGATGGTTGACACTGCTTGATGAGGGGAAGGTGGATAAGCTTATAGTGCAGGGAGAGAGGCTCTTGCCCGCAAGAGGAGAACGGAGGAAACAGGCAATTAAAGAAATAGCATACTTCAAAGGCAATGCCTCAAGGATGCGCTATGGAGAGTACCGAAGGCAGGGGCTGTTTGTAGGCTCAGGGGTAGTGGAGGCAGGCTGTAAGACGATCATCAGTAAGCGCCTCAAGCAGTCGGGGATGCAGTGGACTGTAAGAGGAGCAAATTCCATAATCGCTCTGCGCTCCACATGCCTATCAGGCCGTTGGGAAGAGTTCTGGCAGCAAAGGGCCTAAAACCCACTTTTATGTCGCAGGCCCGAAACGCGGAAACGCGGTCTCTGAAAAAGTCGACAACAGGATTCCGAGTGCGAATGAAGATTTTTTCGGTAACAATTCTTAGCGAGCGGAACGGCCGCAAATTCGTCTGTGTAGGGGCGGGATTCATCCCGCCCTTTCGAATTTGCCCTGTAGGGGCAGACCCCTGTGTCTGCCCATTTAGAATTGTTCCGCCTCAGGCGGATTGTTGAGCAACGAGGAACCCTGTTTTTTCAGAGACCTCTGCAACGTGAGAAATGTTATATTTTTAAGCAGGAGGCAAGCAGGAAGAACCAGGTTCTGGGATCGAGGGGATTGAGTTTCAAGGCATGAAAGAGGTTTTTTCTGGCATTTGGATACAGGCCACCATAGTAGGCGGCATGACCGAGGCGGTAAAAATAGTATGCCTGCCTCTTCCTCTCGCTCTGTTTTGAAGCAGGAAGAATCTTCCCTCATCTGTTGCCGGAAAAATTCCTCCTGCAAGCCCGCCTGAAGTGAGTCCCTGCCCTCTTTTCTCCTCTCTTCTGCCAGCTTGCGGGCGAGTTCCGCTTTTTTCTCCAGGTACTCCATCTTGGTCAAGGAGATACCTGTATGGCTCCACCTCCAGAGATAGAGGGGTTCTTTTAGCTTGGCTATCTCATAGTGTTCGGAGATCCGAAGCCAGAGGCCATAATCTTCTGCACGGTCCATCTCTATCCGGTAACCTCCGACCCTATCAATGCACATCTTCCTGAACATCACCGATCCATGCACAAAGGGGTTACCCCTTTTTATCAATGTCCGCCTCAACCTCTTTGCATCTGTTACCGGTGGGTCTGTCCAATGGTTTCTCCTTTCTCGTCCATGCAGAGACATATTGAACCAACAAAACCTACCTCAGGATGGCTATCCAGAAATTCTACCTGTCGGGCAAATCTCTCAGGTAATGATAGATCATCGGCATCTTGCCGTGCTATGTACTCACCTCTTGCCAAATTGAGAGCGTTATTCATCGCCCTTGGCTGACCCTGATTCTCCTGCTCGATGAGAACGATGCGGGGATCGGAAATCCCCCTGAGCAGTGACCCGGTGCGGTCGGTGGAACCGTCGTTGACCACGATCAGTTCAAAATCACGATATGACTGTTTGAGGATACTCTCGACGGACTGAACGATGTACCGCTCACCATTATAGTAGACCGGCAAGAGAACTGATACCTTGGGCATAATTTCCATCCATAAATACGAATTCAGTAGTCAGGAGTCAGAATTCAGAATAAAAAATTTCTCTTGAATTCTGGATTCTTAAATTCCCTCTTCTGGATTCTGAATTCTGGATTCTGTATTCTGCTTTACCCTATATATCACAAAATTTCCCTGGTCGTAGATCACAGGGAAAGAAAGTTTTTGCAAGCAGGGTAATGAATCCAAAGGTACGAAAATCTGAGTAGGGACGGATTTCGAGTTCCCTTACAATGATAATATCTCTCGGAAAAATATCCGGGTTGAGCATTTTCATCTCGTTGGCAATGTGGACCGCGCTGTCCGAGCAGGCGGAGAGTTTTGAATTTGCCCTGTAGGGGCAGACCCCTGTGTCTGCCCATTTAGAATTGTCGAAAAAATGTTTTGAACGGCGAAGAACCTTATTTTCAGAGTTCTTGAGTTCATTCACTCTTTTTCTTTGCCACAATAATCAATTCAGCCCTGAGGACATACAATACCTTCTCAACTGAAAATCCCAGAGTCTGCAACAGTTGAACCAGTCCCTCCCTGTGGTAATGGGTGATGTGTTCATCCTCATACCCTCTCAGAAGAATAAAACCATAGAGCGGCTCGATGATCCGCCACATGAGCGTGTGGTAGTCCGGTGTCCCGAGGATGAGGCGGCCACCAGGCTTGAGCACCCGGCTTATTTCCTGAAACGGGGCCATGCTGATCGGGATATGTTCAATCACCTGCGAACAGATCACACAGTCAAAAGAGTTTGCCTGAAAAGGGAGTGCAAAGATTGAACCGTTCACCAATGGTTTACCATGCTTCCGCATGTAACGGACCTTGTTCATGAGGATATCAAGTCCTACCACATGGCTGAGGCTTCTCAGGATACGGCTTGAACCGCAACCGATGTCCAGGGTAATCCCCCCGGTGAGAACATTTCCCACAATGAGATTATGCCTCTTTCTCTGCCAGTAACGCTGAAGGGGGATGATGCTGTCGTATGCCCGCTCATCGTAGTCGGCTGAGCGGATGGAATTACGCAGCGCCCACATCCGCCCAAAGGTTTTCAGGAGGACGATCCCGAACTTAAAGACCCTGGCTTTGGAACTACCGTGAACCCTCGGTTCATAGGTAAACGGAACTTCGATTATCTTGTATCCCTGGGCATAACACTTGATCAGGATTTCCTCCAGGATCTCAAAATGGATTCTCTCCAGCTTGAGCTCTTCCACCAAACTCCTTTTAAAAAGACGGAATCCGCTGGAGATATCCCTGATGGGAAGGGAGAGACCCCTGACAAAGAAAATATTTAAAACCCTGCTCAAGAATAAGCGATGGAAGGGCATGGAAGCTCTGCCGCCTGGACAGTACCGGGATGCAATGACCATCTCTGCATCGTTCCGTTTCTTCCACATCTCTTTGATAAATTCAGGGCTGTGGGAGAGGTCGGCATCCATGGTGATGATATACTCACCGTGCGCCTGTGCAAAACCATCCTTGAGGGCGCTTCCGTACCCCTCTTCTCTCTGTATGAAACACCTGATCCCGAGGGTTGAGGCTAACTCTTCGGTTCCGTCATGAGAGCCGCCGTCGGCAATGATAATCTCATAATCATCCGTGATACCCCTGAAAACCCTCCTGAGTTCCGGGATGAGTTTCGATATATTCTCTTTTTCATTCAGGGCCGGGATGATTACGGTAGCCTGCATCAACTTATTGATTTTTTTTATAGATGAATACCGGCCGATTGGCCCCCGTAAAATGATCTGTGAACCTTAAGGTGGAAAGAGGCCACGAAGGAAGAAAGGACTGCGTGAGCTGATAATGGGGAACAAGGAAGTCGTCAATTCTTCTGTCAGAGATAACGTATTGAGAAAGATACCTCTTTTCCGACGAGAGCTCCCGGGGTGCATAAATGGTAATCCGGAATTCCCGGAAATCGAAGGGCGGTGTGGTTGCAGGGGTAAAGAGGTTCATGAGCCCGATGCTCGACCCCTGGGGAATCGTCTGGTTGATCCATTGCCCTGCCCGGTAAAAAGTGCCGCTTGATGATTCGGCCTGTTTGAAATTGAATGAATAGAGGAGGGAGTGTGTAAAGGTTATCCCCATCACCACCCAGAGGAGAATCCTGATCCATCTCTTTTGCAATGACCAAAGTTCTTGTGCAGCAATACCCGCAAGCAGTGAAGTGAAGGGTACTAAAAAGAGTGCCAGAGAAAGTTCCGATGCCCCCCCTTTGCCAATGAAAGCGGAACTGATTAAGAAGTAAAGCAGGGGAAGCAGGGGGAGAAACCAGAGATCCCTGCCTTTCACCAGGGAAATGAAAAGACCAATACCAGCAAGCAGAGAAAGTCCGATACCGTGGATTATCCAGAAAAAGGAAAAGGTAAAGTTGCTGAGGCTGTCCAGAGAAAGGGCGAAAGTGAACTGTTTTGTGATGCAACCTATCTCGTTGCAAACCTCTTTCCAGGCTATGAAATAATAGGGGTTGGTGATGATGAAAGCAGAGAGCATAGTGCCGAGGGCAAAAAGCAGATTGGGGTCCTTCAAGGAGAGGAAATACCCTTTTATTCCTCTTGGTGCAGAGCTGAGAAGATGACAGGTGAGGAGGTGAACAAAGAAAATGGCCAGGTAGATCGCCGACCCGACAGCTAACCCCAGACATAAGCCGGAAAGGATGTACCAGGATTTTGAACCGCGCTCCTTGAGTTTAAGGATGCAGAGAAGAAAGAGGAGGATGAAGGGAATTCCAAAAAGATGGGGTTTCATGATATGGGCGGAGGCAACAATACCCGGGGAAATACCGAAAGCGAGAGCAGCAAAGACCCCTGCCTCTTTGCCATAGAGGTTCTTTCCCAAGAGATACAGGAAAAAGATGCTGAGAGTAGTCGCAAGCACCACAACGATTCTTCCCAGGATATATACCCTCCCCAGCTCTTCCGGGTTCTCAAAATAAGTTGAGATATCCGCGTCAGAACGGACCCACCCCAGCAATGAAGCCATTTTCACGGTCAATCCCACCGTATAGACAAAACATCCTCCGTACGAGAAGAAATGCGGATTAAAATCCAAGCTTGCCGGAGCCATGCTGTTGAGACCAGCAAGCACCCTGTACTCCTTTTCTTCACCACTCGTAAGCAGATAACCAGAGAGAAGGGTCTGCATCACTTTATCACGGGGGAAACGACTGGGTGGGAATTCGAGAACCTTTTTCGCTTTCATTCCATATTGATCAACAGGTGGAATGGACAAAGCTGCTATTTTCCCTCTGATCTCCTGCTTAAGGAGCCTGAATACCTTCTTATTCTCGCCGATATCGGGGAAAACCAGAGTGGTTCTGTCGCGAGATGGAAGACCCCAGTCCACACCATAGAGATTGAGCAGAAGTGATGCCAGGAGGCAGACAATAATGTTCATTTAACAGCTATAACCTCTCCACTCTTCATGGGGTGGAGCATAAAGGACTAACGCTAATATAATCCAGCAAGTCACATTCTACAACCAGTCTCCAATAAGTATTTACGTTAGGAATCATTCTCCGACAGATATCTTATTTAAATGTGGGAGTGTTAAAATTTATATTGGTTTTTTTTCAGACTTAGCAAGTATTTATAAAAAGAGAAAGGTAAAAAAGAAAAAATGTACGGCATCCACAACTTTTTCTCTATCATAAGATAGGGCGCAAGTCGTTTTCTTAAATCCTTCCTTCTATTGCAACAGAAATCTTCTAAAGCGTATAAATATTGTATATTAGCTCTCATTACATTCAGCTCATATTTATAATTCGTTTCTATCTCAGGATATAACCGTTTTAGCCTTGAAACAATCATTTCCATTTCTTTAGGAATTACTTCAGGCATTCGGGACGTTAAACTATTTGCATGCATCCTGTACATCGTTAAATACCCATCCACATATACACTTTCCCATTTGTATAATATTCTTAAAAAAACATCTAATTCTTCTCCGAACTTGAATCTCTCATCAAACTTTTGTTCAAGTTCCATCAGTGCTGTCTTTTTGATAATGACAGTTGATATGCATATAAAACTACGTTTCAATAATTCACCAAATATTCTCCCACTAGGCGGTTTGCGGTTTCCATACAAATTAAATCTTATATTCTTACTTGAGTTTGAGAAATATATCGCATTACTAAAAACAAAACCAATAGTAGGCTTCTTTTCGAAACACGGTATTTGCATTTCTAATTTGTTGGGCATCCAGATATCGTCATGATCAATAAGGGCAATAAATTCACCATTTGAACGTTTAAGCGCCTCGTTCCGGGAATATCCAAGCCCCTTGTTTTCCTGGCAATGATAAATTATCGGGTACCCCTTTTTTATATATTCATAAATTATGGATTCTGTCGAGTCGGACGAACCATCGTTAATTACTATAAGCTCCCAGTCTTTATATGTCTGTTTTACAATACTATCTATCGTTTCCCGCAAATATCTTTCCGAATTGTAGCAACAAAGATTAATGCTCACTGCTGGTTTCATTTACTATTACCTATTATAAACATTGACTAAAAAAAGGCCCTGACTGATTGGATCACAAATTCTATATCGTTCTCAGTCATGTCGTAATATAGGGGTAGTGTAAGTATCTCTTCACCAACTTGTTCTGTAATGGGCAGTGGTGTAGAGAAAGGCTTGAAGAATGGTTGCAGATGATTCGGGATGTAATGGACACCAGTACCCACGCCCTTTTCATTCAGGAAATCCATCATTTCTCCACGTCTGCCATCAAGAACTCTTATCATATATGTGAAGGGAACAGTTTCATCATGGTTCCAGTTCAGAATCTTTATTCCCTTTAAGTTCCTAAAACCCTCATTGTAGGTCGCAACAATTTTCCTCTTTTTTTCTATAAATACACTTATCTTTTTTAATTGGGCAAGCCCGATTGCCGCATTGATGTTGCTCATGTGATAACGGTATCCCTGTGTGGTTACTTCATAGAACCAGCTCCTTTTGTTTTTGTATCGGTGCCAAGTGTCCTTATCTATTCCCAAAATTCTTTTTCGACGAATTTCTTCCGCAACATCATCGTCAGAGAGCGCCACCGCCCCCCCTTCACCACAGGTAATGTTTTTTATGGGGTCGAAACTGAAGCAGGTAACATCACCAAAACTCCCTATCTTTTTCCCTTTATAAGATGAGCCAAACGCATGTGCGGCGTCTTCAATAATAACAATATTGTGATTCTTACCAATTTCCATCAGCGCATCCATATCACAGGCATTCCCGCAGTAGTGTATGGGCATGATCGCCTTTATTTTGGGAGTTATTCTTTTTCTCAGATCATTAATGTCAATATTTAATGTGTCAGGATCGACCTCGCAGAATACAGGAATTGCCCTCAAGGCGGTAATGACCTGGATAGATGCACAGAAGGTAAGGGATGGAACAATGACCTCGTCCCCTTCGGTGATACCAAAGGCATCCAATGCAATGTGGAGTGCCGTCGTCCCAGTATTTACGGCAATAACGTTTTTGGCCCCCAAATATTCCTTAACCGCGTTTTCAAACTCAAAAACTGTGGACCCCAAGCCAAGCCAACCCGTATCAAACACTTTTTTTACTTCTTCAAGTTCCTCACTGCCTATTGATGGTCTGGATACTGGGAGCATAGTTAAATGCCTTTCTTATCTTCTTTTACCGCTTATAAAATTACTTGAACAGTTGAATAACTATCGATGGTCTTAAGATAATTTTGATAGCATATTTTATTATTTTGGATGGATGTACTATTATACTTCTTAGTTTAAGATAAAGATTCCCTCTGAAAAGAACCTTCTTCAAATCTTCCTCGTTCCAATCCGACGTTCTGATAAGAAAGCTTCTAATAAAAAGGTCATCAAGTGAATAGGGTCTTGCAAAATAACCATTCTTAACACAGTCTTCATATAGTTGAGTCCCAGGATAAGGCGTTGCAACAGATATATGAGGAGAAAAACACCCACATTCCACTGCGAATTTGAATGATTCCCACATATTCGTTATTTTTTCGCCCGGACTGCCAATAACTATAAACATGGAATGGTCCAGACGAATTTTCTGACAATATTTTACTAACCTCTTAACTTTTCCCAAGTCAAGGGGCTTCTTGATTATATTCTTCAAAACATGTTGCGAACCACTCTCAACCGGGAAATTCAACATAATGCAACCAGATTGTTTCATTAAATCAATCAGTTCCTCATCCATTGACCATACGCCAGCACCATTCGGAGTATCCCAAACAAAGTCAAAACGCTCATCTATCATCCTCGAAAATAAGAGTTTTGCTCTCTTGGCATCTGCTGTCACATTATCGTCTTCGAACATGATTTCTTCGACACCGTATCGATCTTTAAGCAACCTCATTTCCTCAATAACATTTTCTACCGATCTCATTCTGTATTTATTGCCCCATACCTGGTGTGCACTGCAGAAAGTGCATTTGGCAGGACATCCGCGCGATGTAATAATGGGACAAAAACGTTTCTTGTGCCTTGTGCCATGAGACGTGTCCAAACCAAAATACTTATCCAACTCCATTATATGATAAGCCGGAAAAGGAAGCGAATTAAGATCATGAACGAATTTCATTTTCGGGTTAAGCTGGAGCTTTTCTTTAGTCTTCCATCCTAATCCATCGATGGATGCAATTTCGGTGTCCTGTTGGAGTGCTTCGATCAGTTCACGAAATGAATCTTCTGCTTCACCAGACAAAAGATAATCACAATTATCATCGTTGAGCACCTCTTCTGGGCAAACGGTTGCGTGAGGACCACCGGCAACGACTATTATGCGCTGGTCAACCTTTTTTATCAGAGAAAAAATCTTGTGATAAATCTTATATTGCCTGCTAAATTGGCAATTTATCCCAACAAGATCAGGTTTGAACTCGATAATTTTCTCTTCAATCTCCTTATCCGATAATCCAACTCGGACGAATTTTTTATCAACACATTCTTCATGTTCCCACCCATGCATTAGACAATCAAGAATCTTTACCTTTATTCCTAAACCTTCGGCTACAGATGCAAGATAACCGAGCCCCATCGGAGGAAGCGGATTTATATCCCGCCATCTCTTCGTGGTGAAGGCGGGTGGAGCAATAAGGAGAATCCGATCTATTTTCATGCAAATTCTCTTATCTGTATTTTATCATACTGGTCTTGCAGTACACATGTGTCCACTTTTGCACCACCAGACTGTGTATTATTCACACATACTAAAGGGACATGCGTTCTGCAGTAAAATACTTATGGTACCTTTCATAACCCTTTTTCCCCTGTTCCCTCCTCAGGCCTTCATCCTTCAAAAGATTAATAAATAATGCATCGGACGTAGGAATCTACATCACGGTTATCTACACCGTAGCTACCTTAAGCATTAACCACTACTTCAGGTATCCCTCCAGTATTTGTTGCAACAACGCGCAACTGATGTGCCATCGCTTCGACACTCGCAAAACCGAATAATATGACTTCATCGCCATGCCCAATATTGAGTGCCCGAAGAATCGAGTAAAATGCCATCCTGCCGACAGCAAAACTGATTCCATACCCTGCTGAACCGATTAAATTTACCATTTTTGTTTCATATTCATTTAAAATTTCTTGATCGCCATGAGAATATAGAATCTCTCTCATCTTGAGGATTTGCTGTTTTGTCAAATATGTATGTCCAAGAACAAAACCAAATTTATAAGGCAGAAACAACGACGAATATAAATTAGATAACTTTTCCTGATACATAGTTATTGTTTTCTTCATTAGCAATCGATGTAATATCTTGGTCAATGAAAGCTTTCATGGTTTCTTCATTTATTTCTGTAAAGAAAATATCTCTAATATTTTTACCAATCGAAATATATTCTTTTTTTTCTTCCTTTGATAAAGAGATATATTTTTTAATTGATACAATCAAATCTGAAACAGAAAAACATTCCATGACAATTTTTGTATGTTTCATGTTTGTTAGCAGATTTTGGTTGAGTACTGTTTGCTGACTTAAAAAGATTATAGGTAAACCATACACCGCTGCCTCTACCATAGAACTTGAGTTCGAAGAAATTACCATAGACGCGGTCTGCAAAGCCTCAGGCAGACTACCATAAAATATCTCAAATTGAGGTGGGAACCCATGTGCGCCAAAGAATTTTAATAAAAACTCTGGCGAATTATCGGGATGGATTTTTATTATGAATTTGATATTTTCCTCAAGGTAATAAATTGCTTTCTTTATCACATCCAGCATCTCTATAGATTCGACGACATCAAAGGGTAAAAGTATTAAGATATTTACTACTGATGTGTCGAATTCTGTGACATCTCCCTGCATATCATTAAACAAATGTGCATATCGTAACGCCGCTGCTGGCCTGCACGTTATATTTTTGCAAAAACTGGCAGCAACATTACATTGATATTCGCTCGTTTCAAGAAGCATATCCGGGATAATACTCGCATTAACCTCCGATTGACATGGAAATAAGTTCAAATGATTCGGTGAATGAATGAACATCTGTGCCCCAATTATTTTCGCTCTTGGAAACGCTTTTCGGGCGCCGGCAATGAGGGCTTTATCAATTACCTGATTTTCATACCAGTTAATAACAATTTTTGGACGCATATCTGAACGACCAAGTTTTATAAATAGCCGATAAATTAAAGCAGCTTGAAGCCCAGAACATGCTGTAATCCATTTTTCTTCATTCGTAATGTTCTCTAAATCATGCTCGCGAAACCGGACCATCACGACTTCAGTTCTTAATACGCGAAGCGGATGAGAAATAATCCATAGATAGTCAAGAATACCCAGGTAATCTTCGGGGATGATAAAATGCGATTTGGATCTGCGCATTCTCTGATAGATAGAAAAATAATTAAAACGAAAGCCATGAAGAACTGGATGTATCAATGAGTATAGGCCACGCTCACCTAAATACTCATGAAGATGTGGATAGTATCGATCCTTGAAAGTGCCATCCTCAGATAGACTATTTTCATGAATGAACGTATCTATGATGGCAAATAAATCTCCCCGTTCTTGATTCGGAATCGATCCTAATCTTGTTATAAAGGCAGCAAGCCATTTTAATATCAACGTAATGATAAAATTAACATATCGCATGATGAGATAAAAACAATTACTTATGCGCTTTAATAGAACAATATGTTGATTAACAACATACGTGATAATGCCTTTATTGAATGCCCACTTCTGAATGACCTTTGATAAACCGATAGATTCCACAAAAAGCAATCTTGGACGAATTCCCTGATAAATCCAGAGCCGCTTTAAGACTTCCAAATAACAGCAATATTGGAACAGGTTGCTACAGTAAATATTCCTCGAAGATATCGAAGCAAACCACCAATCAATGTTTTGACCATTAATTTTATTCAATTCGTCTATCCAACTGACATGATCGTTCCTTATTTCTTTTGCAACTTGATCAAGGAGCTTGGCAATATCTATAAGAAAATATTTACTCCCCAATTTCTTTTCTAACCAACTTTTTTTAAAGTAATCCTTGCCAAGATAAAGCCACGGAACCGATACTTCATGATCAAAAAAAGATGTAATTGTAGAAAGGCTTGAACAAGGTAAAGATATTACGATACTATCATGAGAGTCATTTGACATCGATTTTTCGCCATTACTATATATAATGATGCAACATACTTAAATCCTTGATTACATGTACACTTTCAGGAAATGCGTTCTTATCCAAATGCTGAACACGCCCAATAAAACATATACCAGTCAGAATAACTCCCTCGTAATCAGCTACGGCATCGCCAACCATCAGCATACGCTTTCTCTCAAAACCAAATTTATTCCAAATAGTGTTAATAATTTCAGCTTTTTTTGCCGGTGTACCATGAATTGAAACAAAATAATGCGACATTTGCCGTTTATTTACAATCTCTTTGATTTCATCATCTGGAGTACCAGATGCAATGAACAGAGGAATTTCCTTGTAAAAACGTTCTAAAAACTCTTTGGCTCCCGGTACCCATGGCGCGGCGACGACAGCATCAACAACCAATTCGGAAAATTGTACACAAAGCATCTTTTCCTCTTCTTCACTTAAACGCTTACCCAACAATACTTCATGAAAATACCGAAATTTGTCAAAGCGCGATACGCCGGCATGTCGTAAATGATAGGCAATAACCTTTTCAACGATTTCCTGCCCATATTTTGCATATAGTGCTGCAAAAGCCTGGGTCTTGACATCTACAGATTCAACGAGAACACCATCAAAATCAAAGATGATGGCATCATATTTTCTCATTATCCTTCTCCCACCCTAATATTGTGCATGGTGCGCCGTCAGCATTTGCGAATCGCAGCGGTAAGGCAATAATTTGATAAAGTTCCTGAGTTTTATCCAATTGTCCGAGAGCCATATCCTCGAAGAGGAGAATTTCATTCTCTAAGAATTCCCTGTGAGCGGTTCTGCCTTCTTCTCGATGCTGAAAACTTGAAATAGAAATAAAATCAATCCCGATCGCCCGGAGAGAAGGGTGTAACGTTCTCAAATATCGAGCCAACTTTGAGGATAACCCAGGTCCCTCCTTCCAATAAATCTGGTCTTCTCGATTACTCTCAAAACCGGTACGAAGCAACAGAATATCCAACCTGGCGTCGGGAGAAACAGCATTCGACAGATCGCCAATAGTGAGCAGTTGGCCGGGTTTTACAGAAATATCAATACACTTTGGTGAAGTAAATACCCATGTTTCAGATGGAAAATCGCTGACAGTTTTTCCACGCGTAAAAAAATGGTAGGGCGTATCCACGTGTGTGCCCGAATGGCTGGAAAACATGATGCTGGTTGTATTGCAATTATCACCATCACGTAAAGACTGTTTTGACTGCAGAATAATGTCCCTCGAACCACCATAAAGAGGCGTCGTTTGATCAAGCACGTGGGAAAGCCAGATAATACCCATAATAAAAACAAAGAGGTATAAAAAGAACCCTTCTTATGCTTTTGTTCAAGTCTTGTTTTCCTGAAATGATTCTTCAATCATATCCAGTATCCCCTGACCGATATCTATAAATACATTGGGAACCATTTTGTGGGCTACACGGGGAGTAAATCGATACGGTGTTATTTCGTAATGGGCAGGGTCTCGATTTTCAGGTTCAAAGATCAGTTCAACCTTCCCCCCCATAATTTCCCGGATCATGTGCAATAATTCACGAGAATTTAGTACCTGAGACCCCGTAATATTCAAACATTGATTGACATAATCGGGAGAAAGAGCCTCTACACTTAGTCTGGCAGCATCTTTTACATGAATATATTCCCTTCGCTCATTGCCAGTCCCCGGATACACAATACATCCCTCCTTCACTGCCTGCGTCACATAGCGTTTTAGTCCATTCCACTCCTGGGCACGGGGACCATACAGGGAACCAAAGCGTAAGATTGTGTATTCGAGACCAAAATTTTCATGGTAAGCATCAATCAAATTTTCCACCGTCTGTTTACTGACACGATAGAAAGATCCCTGCTGGCTATAAACATACACCGTAGAAGCAAACAAAATCCTTTTAACCTGATTGCGACGACACGCCTCCAATACAACCGTACTTCCGATAATATTGTGCTCCACTGTCTCCCGGGGACTCATGGCAGCCAGTCTCATGTCCGCAACACCGGCCAAATGGTAAACATAATCAGTGTCAGCGACAAGCTGGGTCACTAATGTTTCGTCCCTCATATCCCCAATAATCATCTCCTGTCCAGGACGCAGCCAGCGGGAAGGCTGCAGATCGAATATGGTCACCGCATATCCCCTGTCTGTCAACACATCTGCCAAATGACTCCCGAAGAAGCCGGAGCCTCCGATTACAACTACTTTTTGATTCATAATATTTTCTTCTCTTTCAGCCCCATTATCAAATTATGTACGGCCGTCTCTTCCATGAGATGCCTGGCCTCACGGGCATAGGAACCTACATGGGGGGTAAGGATCACGTTGTCCATGTTACACAACTGCCCTGCATACGGCTCCTCCCAAAACACATCCAAACAAACGTAGGCAATCTGTCCGTCTTTCAATGTATGGAATAACGCCTCTTCATCAATTAACTCTCCACGAGCCGTATTTACAAGAATAGCATTTCGCCCGCTTATGATCCTGAGTTCTTTCTCGCCAAGGATCTGTTCTTTTCCACTCGCATGTAAGGAGATGATGTCTGCCTGTTCCAGGAGCATCTGAAAGGGCATTGAATGTGCCCAGGAAGATTCTACTGGTTGTGAATCATAAAAAGCTACCTCTGCACCGAAAGCGCGAGCCAATTCTCCCACTCGTTGCCCAATTGCGCCGAAACCAATGATACCAATGAGCTTTCCCGCTAAAAGCCCCCCCATTCTTTTTCCCCATTGATGCGCGCGTATCATGCGGTCATGGAGGGGGATAGATCTTAAAGCGCCTAAGATCAATCCAATCGTCAACTCCGCCACCGCCTGGGTCAGCACCCCGGATGTTCGATACACCAGTATACCATACTTCGCTGCAGCATCACGGTCAACATTATCCCATCCAACGCCTACCCGGGAAATTACAAGCAGATGATCCCGCGTCTTTTCCATGACACGATTGGTCACGGGTTCTGTCCCCGCCAAAAGGCCAACGGGCCTGTGTAGTTCTAAGAGTTCAACCAACTCACTTTCTTTAAGCTGCCGACTCCAAGGGTTAAGAAAAACCTGAAATCCATACTGCCTTAACAAATCCAGCAATTCAGGCCTTTCTTTGGCAAAGGATGATGTAGCGATAAGTATATTCTTCATCGCCTCCATGTTACTCATTTCTCCGCCCACATCCAGCAGTGTGAGCTGAGCTGATTTTCGCTGAGGAACTTCTGAAAAGCCTCAGTTGTCTCCTGCCGTCGCTCGAGAAGAATTCTGATAAAACGCTGGTTCTCCAAGATATCCGGAATTTCCAATGCGGTATTTCTGACAATATCCACATCCAGTTTCCCCGGGGTAAAAACCTGAATGTTTTTGAATCCTGCTCTCGAAAGGAGAGTTTCAAAACCTTTTACTGACATAAAGTTGATATGATGGGGCGGCGCAATACTCTTTGAATGTTCCCAAAGCACCTGAATATCAAAACCGTCAATCGTCAAACCGGTTAAAAGAATGCGCCCCTCTGTTTGCAGGAGTTTCCAAAGAGAACAAACGAAAGAAAATGGATCATGAACATGTTCGATGACCTCCAAACCTACCACTAGATCAACCTTTCCGTAAAGATCTCCTGCCTCTTCAGCGAAACATTCAAGAACTTCGAGATTTTTTGAACGACAGATGTCAGCCATATCCGGGTTGGGTTCTACGGCAATGGCTTGCGTTTCTGGAAAGCTGCGACGCCACTCCTGTAAAAACAGGCCATATCCCGCACCGATGTCTGCTATGACATGGGGGCTGAAGTGGTTCTTTTCACATAGATTGGCAATTTCCTGAACCTTGGGTCGGAATAATTTCTCTCGACGCGCTTCGGCGACAGTCGGGAAAAAGGTCTGCGCCCAATACCGGGAGGAGGGGCTATCCTGGTAAAAGCGAGAAAAATCCGCTTGCGGCGGACGCGGCGATTGGTAGAGGGTCTTGCAATTATCGCAGACAACATAGTGAAAACCCCATTTCTCAAAGGCTGGTTTTGTTGTTGCGCTCTCACAGGCCGGACAGGGAATATCAAAGCGCTCAGATGCGCCAAAAAAAGCCTCTGCATCGGCAGCGCTCATATCAAGGTATTTTTGAAAAAGATCCGCCGGGCGAATATCCGATTCCTTCATGGGGTTAAATCCTTTTTATGGTTATAGAAGAGCAGCTCATTGTCACATGTCACGAGATAAAATGATAGATTCAAAAAAGGGGGCCATACAATTTCATGGAAATTTAAAGTAGTGTTTAGAAAAATTCATTAATTTTCTACTTCCAATAACTCTTGCGGGATTACTTGCAATAATTGAATAGGGAGGGAAACGCCCTGAAACTAACGATCCTGCAGCTACAACCGAACCATAACCAATTTTTGTGCCGGTTAGAATAATACTATTCGCCCCGACCCAAACATCGCCCTCGATAATTATACTTGCTTCTTCTTTTTCTTCATTAAGTATCTTTTTTGCAAGATGACCTTGGTGGATGAAGGGTGTGGATGGATCAGAATAATCGTGATTTGCTGCTCTTATGAAAACTCCACTGGCGATGTGCACATGTGGCCCTATTATTATACCAAAGCTATCGTTGGGATCGAGTATGGAGTTTCGTCCAATAGAAAATGAGTCACCAATTTTCAGTTTGGCGCCATTGTAGATAAAAGTATTTTGTGAAATACATGCATTGTTTCCAAGATTACCTCTTAATTTCACTCTAAAATAGAACTCTCTTAATTTCTGGCCAATTCTCGTTTCAGGGTAAAATATGACAAATGATTCAAGAAGCCCAGCTATTTCACTTTTTATAGCTTGAAGAAAACGTCTAATTATCATCAATATGTACCATGTCTTTGAAATGACGCAATTTTTCTAATGTTTCTAACGAATGACTGAAGCAGTCTATATTGTCTTCTCTGGTTATCTTGCCAATTATATGTTGGTAGTAAGATATTTGTTCCCACGAAAATGATCTGCTTCTGAGATAAATTAGATACCAAAGACCAAGATCCGAATCAACATATAGACAATTATTGATCTTGTCATGCATATATTGTTTCATTCTTGATGCTTCATCACTTGACATCGTCGCATGTGTCCATTTGAAACCTTCACCTTTAAGATCATATTTTTCTCTCTGCCAATGAACGGGTGAATTATGGAGATAAAAGAATTCCTTAAGTGAATAGTAATCGAGATCGACTCGATTAATAAAGTTGATAGTGTTATTAATTGTTTCCTTTGTTTCCCCAGGAAAGCCTATGATGAATGCTGCAAAAGTAGTTATTCCGTGCTTTTTCAGAGCCTCAATACCCTTTTCATAATTGATAACCTCAGCTTTTTTGTTCATGCTCATAAGGATATTATTATCGCCCGATTCTAACCCAAGGTACACGCCATCGCATCCGGAATCCACCATTTCAGCAGCAATCGCGGCGGTGACAAACTGTGCTCTTAGAAAAGAATACCATTTGAAATTATAATATTTTAGTTTTTTGAGCAGTGTTGAGAAAAGTTTCTTTGAAGCATTCAATGTATCATCAATAAATACCAACCTTTTTATGCCAGCATCCTTTAAAGTAACCAGGGTATTTTCAATAAAACCACTGTCTGCGTACTGATATTGATTCGCCATTGCAGGGTAACTACAAAAAGCACACTTGAAAGGGCACCCTATAGAAACACGTAATTGCATGAGATCACAACGAATACAAGATATCGATTTTCTAAATACTTCAGGAAAAAACCAGAGATCTTGAGCAACATCATGGCATCCATTACCATGGAAAACGTTATCATCGTCCAAGTAAGCTAGATTCTTGATTTTCCAGAACTCTGATTGTTTATTTGTTAAAGCATCATAAAGTTTTACAATTGCAGTGTCGGCATCATTTCCATACAGTATGAATCTAACGCCACATTTTCTCATAGACTTTTCAAATGATGCGGGTCCCTCCATCTGACTCTGATTATGAACAAAAGCCCCTCCAAGAATAAATATAGTATCTGGGAAGTCTTTTAATATTTGTTTTGTTACCCTATAAACTTCGGACCACTGTAAAATGAACGTCGTAGAGATACCAACGATCTTGATTCCAGTAATCGACAAGTAATCTTTCAGTACATCATATTCAGCATCGAAATTGTTGATTATGTTGCATTCCACTCCTTCCCTAATTAATTGCTGGATCGATAATATACCATTCAGAGATGGCATATTCCATATAGAGAAAAAATTCCGCCTTTCGGAATAGGTTGCCTCATGAAAATATTTTCCAAAAATGATGCGATTGAGCAGATCCAGATGAGTTCTAAAACCATGTTCATAATAAACCATTCTAAGCTGGACTAGATTTCTGTACAGCATGATTCGAGTGATATCAAGATCCTTGTATCCTTGCTGGACGTTTTCAGAGGATGATATTATAAAAAATGGAGGGTTTTTCATCTGGCTCCGATTTTTTTTATCAAGTAATCTATGAACTGCCCAACATTTTGAATCTCCATGACATCTTCAGTCTTGAACGCAACATTAAACTTCTTTTCTATGGCAAGAAGTAACTGAATATGCATAAGCGAATCCCATTCTTCAATATCGTCCGCTGTCATTTCATCAAATATTTCTATGGATTTATCATCAAATATTTCTCTAAATATTGCTTGTAAATCACGCTTTACGCTGTCCCGCATAGTGGTACCCCCAATCATCGTCATTTTTGATCATATTACTTATAAAATGCTTTTTATATTCAATATTTTCCATTTCAATTGAATAAAAGATACCTCCCCCCCCTATATTATTAAGCGATAGGGGGATATCATTTAATCGCTTAAATTCTAAGGTCGGTAAAAATTCAGTGATAACTTTGTTTTTTTCTGTTGGGATGAATTCCCCTACTATATGAGATATTTTATTCCATGTTTTTACTTTATCGACGACTTTATTGAACATTGCGTACTCAACACCTTTGTTGAAGGCACGGCAGCTTAAAACCCATGTATCTATGAATGCCATATCATTTACTTTTCTAAGAATTATACAAGTAATTATACCAAAATTACTAAATTTATCCTTAAGTTCACCAAAAAGAAGTATAAAATTTGATGAATCATTCATCATTTTCTGTATATCATTCTCACTATATCTTTTTGTTCTCAGATTGAATTGGTTTGTCTTGTTAATAAGCTGGACAACCCTAGACAAGCCTTGTTCAGATAGCTCATCAATCATGATTTCCATTTCAAGAGATTTTAGGAAGGAATCATAATCTGTGTGTTCCCTTCTGATCTCTTCACGTTGGTAGTTTGCCACATACGTTTCAGTCCTTTCTATATCCTCTTTTGTAAGTTGAATCCAATCAAAGTAGGCTCCCCTATCAAGGGTTTTTACATAATGTGCCGGTTCCTCATCCACGGGTACGACGGTCACTTCGGGAAGGTATCTCTTAACAAGCTCCCTCTCTGCAGGATTGTCATCAAAGAAAACTAAAGAATCAAGCCCGATATTAAGCTGTTTGGCAATACTTCTTATGTTATTGACTTTGTCATCCCAGTTAGCCACAAAACAGCAAATATCATTGAGTTTGAGGATCATTTGTTCATGCTTTAGAAAAGGAATCTTAGCCATATCTTCATTATTTTTACTGCATACTGCAAGCATTACCCCCCTTTCTTTGAGCTTTTTTATATATTTTTGAAATGAGAGATATGCCTCACCAATTGGGTTGTTAGGATCTATGTTTATTCCGTCGACACCGTCATCACCGATAACACCGCCCCATAGAGTGTTATCCAAATCTAAAACAAGGCATTTATTGACCCTACCTGTTGATGAAGCAACAAGTGATGAGAATACACTGGCAAGATGAGGTATAGCGTTAAAGCTAAAACCTTGCTTACTGATAAAGTAATCCTTATCATCAAACCATCTGTCCTTGCCATAGATTGCCGAATGATGATCCATGTCTATCAGATTAATGTGTTGAGGCTTATTCACAATAAGGTTATAATTGAGCAGCTTCAAGCAAGAAGTTTGCGAGAAGATATAATTTGATTCGAGATTACCCAGCGGCGTTTCAGCGGGTATTGTATATAGTGCCTGAAATATTGTTGATACTCTCGATGTTTTAAGCTTATCCCAAAGTTGATTCCACTCAGATATTCTCTTTCCCACCCAAATATCTATGTCATCTTTCGATGTAAAAATTGGAGGATAGTTTTTTATGTCTCTATGGTCCGTCAAAATAAAAATTATATCCGGTTCAAATCTATATAAACCTGAGCTGGGATTTAATATTTCGTATTCGGTGTTATTGAAGCTCCCTTCGTATAATTCCGGCTGTATTGCTTTATTGAAGAGAAATAACTTAAATACATATTGAAAATGCTGAATAGAGTACGACGCTAAGATTGCAATCTTCTTATTTACCAATGTTCCCCGGTGTTTTGAGATATAGACTTCTTCAATCTTTGAAAATTTCTTGTAAAGTGATAAAAGCTCAGAAACATCACTCTTTGAAGACAAATCTCGTTTATCAAATAGGTTTTCAAAATAAGCTAATCTTTCATTTGCCTCATTGATGTTCATATATCCTACCTCTTTATTTTTTTCACTTGGCATTTCCCCTGTGCGATTGTTATATTCTTATCATTTATGAAAGTTAACTTCAGTTCGGCAACCTTCAGTGCACTTGAGATATTTTCGATGATCCCTCGCAGATGAATTATATCACCTGGATGAAAAGGCTTGCGATAAAGAATGTTCTGCGAAATAAGCATAACTTCATATTTTCTCATCTCAACACCCACTAATGAAGAGATCATTAAACCAAGAAGGTTGCCATAACATACTACATTATTGAAGCCACATGATTTTGAATAGTCAGGATCGACATGGAGAGGGTTATCATCTAGAGATATTTCTCTAAACTTGTTCATAATTTCTATGGTCATTTCCATATCCCAATGAAACTCTTGTCCTTTTTTAAGCAATTCAAACATGTATAGCTGCTCTCATATCTATAAAGATTAAAAGCCTTATCTCAGAAGTTAACGATACGAAATCATTAATCGGTCGGCCTCCATTAATCGTTCAACCCGATGCAAATCAGCAGATGTATCCACGCTTAATGTTTCAGAATCCGTCCTCACCATATGCACATCATCACCATGCTCGAGAATGCGCATCATATCGACGGATTCGATCTTTTCCAGAGGCGTCGAGAGCATGGCATTGAATTTAAGGAGATAATCCCGGCGGAAGGGAATGATACAGACTTGCTTCAGCATCGGTACATCGGTTATCCCTTTCTTGCGGGAAGGTATCGGCTCTCTTGAGAAATATAATGCCCTGTTATCCAGCCCAACCACAACTTTCACTTCGTTCGGATCTTCAAACTCCTCAATGGTGTGAATTTGGGCCATCAGATTAACGACTTGAATGGAAGAATCTTTCATCATGGGCGCTATCGACTGCTCGATCATCTCCGGAGTAACCATCGGTTCATCTCCCTGGACCATCACCACGATGTCTACCCTTCCGCCGATATCGGTCTCGATCTTGAGCATAGCCTCAGATGTGCGATCCGAGCATCGCTCATGCGTATCGGCGGTCATAATTGCTTTACCCCCGATACATTCGATATATTCACATATCTCCTGATCGCAGGTTGCCACATATGTCTCCGTTAGAATCTTACACATACGGGTACGATGACACACATGACCAATCATGGGAATCCCATGAATGAGCGCCATTGGCTTTCCCGGAAATCGCGATGAAGCCATCCGAGCGGGAATAATCGCTACGATATTCATACATGTCCTTTCTGATTTTTCTTCGCTAAACAAAACATATGACTTGATAATTTATTATTTGATATAAATGCTTGAAAATTATTCAATATCTCTTCATCCTGTGTCAGTAAAAAATCAATGTATTCATTATTTCGGACTATTGAATGCCCTGCCTTTTTTTGGTTTAAAACAATTTGAACATCGAGCTTTCCGGGAGTGTCAAGAAATAAGACCGTAAATCCTGCTCTTTTCAAGAGTAGCTCCATTGAATAAGGATTAAAATAATTGAGATGTTCAGGAGGTGTAATATTAACTGTTTTGTCTTTCATTACTTTAAAATCAAAACCTTCACCATTAGGGGTTGCAATGGCAATATAGCCACCATATCGAATCGATCTATAACATTCAGTCAAAAAAACATGTGGATCATACAAATGCTCGATAAGATCATTTATTGATATCAGGTCTACAGCATCATCAGCCATTTCGTTTATACTCTTTTTCAGAGCATTCAGTCCCAGTTTTTTACAAGTAGAAACACAGGCTTCAGACAAATCCAAAGTAATGACATCAGAGAAAAATTTGCTATGCTTAAGACAAAGGGCAAATGCACCCGCGCCAGCGCCAACATCTAATGCAATTCCACCATATTCCTTATGGTCTTGCTTTATTAACGATACTATTTTTTCTATCCTTGGCTGATATTGAAGCATTTTTCGTTCATTATCTGTATCAAGCAGTAAATTTGTCCACATTTGGGGTGATTCCCAATCGTTATAATAAATTGTCAGCAGATCATCCTGAGGCCGTGGCGAGCAAAATAGCGTACTACAATAACTGCATATCTTATGTTTAAAACCATATTTCGAAAAGATTACTTCACCTTTACCATCACAAGCAGGACAATTAATATCAACAAATTGTTTGTGGTATTTTTTATAAAAAGAATTTCCGTCAATTTCTCTCTGTATCAAAATCGTTTGATATGATTTCTTGGGGCGCATTAAGTCAATATATGATTGTTTCATTGTTTTATTCCTCTCAAGCCATTTCGACAGCATGTGTCCAACATTCTAATATCAAGGCTGTAAGCAATAAACCGGTAATTCTCTTTGATTCGCTGTTGGAGCTGCGTTACATCCGGCTCAATAATATGGATGCCCGGCGCCTTTCCCGAAGCGCCCCCAACGGTTCTTATCGTGGCCATTGCCTTTTGCATAAGCGGATGCTCAAAATTACCCGGGATTCCCAATGAGCCGGAGAGATCGTAAGGTCCGACAATAAATCCATCGACGCCATCAACAGACAGAATTGATTCAAGATTCTCAACCGCCTGAATATGTTCAATCTGAACAATAACTATTGCCTCATCTTTCAGCCATTTCTTGTATGCTTCAAAGGTAGCACCATAGCCTTGGGCACGAGCAAGACCTACCCCGCGTCTTCCTTTTGGGGGATAAAGAACGGCAGCAACTGCCTGCTCTGCCTCAATTGCTGAATTCACCATCGGTATGATTACCCCATGCGCACCCGCGTCCATTACTCTTTTAATCTGAATGGGATCATTGTGTGAAAGACGCACCAAAGGAGTAACACCACAAAGATTAATCACCCGAATTAATTCTTCGGCTTCCCGGATGGTGATTACACTGTGTTCAAGATCCACTGTCAGCCAGTCAAATCCGGCCTTGGCCATGATCTCGGCAATAGCAGGGTGCGCCAAGGTAATCCAGGAACCGATTGCGGGCTCATTTTGCTGTAATTTATGCTTTAAATTCTTCATTTTTTACTCACAATCTGATCATGATTCATAATATCCCGTTCTTCAAACTCAGATGATAATCTTAGTTGAGAAATAACACCGTTGTCTATCTAACAAATATAATTTATTTTGTTAATACATAGCATGAACCGATTTATTCATTCGCCAGTTTATCAATAAACTGCTTGCGCTGTGAAGTCAAAAGAAACGTTGATCCCTGCTTTTCATTATCTCGTGTAAAAAATCTCTTTGCTGTAATGTAAATATTGATAGCTTTTTTTCTGAAACAACGGTGACCGATGATAAAACTAACATGCCTTTTTTCTACACATCTCAATTTCCCCGAAAAGATACTTTAAGGCTCGCCCTTAGCGTTCGATTGATCTTATTCCGTCCTTTGATAAAAATTGGAAAAATGACCGTATATCCTTGCGGCTTAACCCAAATAAAGATGGAACGAAATAGGTGAGACCAGCAACGGATATTGAATAAATAATTCCGTTTAAAAGAAAATTAATGACAATGTTTGAAGATATATGAAGGTAATCGCCTACCTTAAGAGATATAAATGCCAATAACAATAAACAACCGACGCATACTATTTGATGTACTAAGTATTTCCAGAACGATAGCTTTAGGTATCTCGAATTATAATATAGCGCCACATTTACTCCGATCAATTGGAGAGCAACCATTTTTATAGCCAACCCCGTTGAACCGGTGTTAAGTCCCATCATGTCTACTGGCGCTATTAAGAAATACGTTACTGGCAGTCCGACAACCGTGAAGGTAACGCAAATGTTGCGGTACAAGCCTGTTTGGCCGGTTGCGAAAAAAACAGACCCACTCAGTTGGCCATACGTTTGATGGATTGGATAAAAGGCCATGATGGCTATCGCCAAAGCGGCATCTTGAAATTTAGCCCCGCCAAATATATAAGCTACATTCTCCGCCTGTACAGCAACAAAACAGGAGAAAAAGGCCGCGATTCCATACAAAAGGGGAATGTAACGCCTGAAGAGATGTGCCATCTGATTGAGATCCTGCTTTGCGAAAGCAATTGAAAATTCCCTTGTTATCAGCGGTGTCATAGCACTTGTAAAGAGAAAGCAAGCGGCTCCTATTTGATAGGAAAGAACATAGAATCCTTGCTGCATGCTGCCACTGAAAACCTGCAAGAGCCAGCGGTCCAGTATGCCCACGAAAAGACCAACAAGGGCATAAACAAATAGCGGATGGCTGTATTGATAAAACTCTTTTGCATAAGCAAGAACCTGCTTTTTAGAAATCTTCCAGTATGCCCAAAGTGAAACAACATGACTTTTTACAATCCAGACAAATGAAAATCCAAGTACTAAGAGCAGTACATAGTGATAAAAAAAAAATTGCTTAAATCTAGCTGATTAGAAAAGAACAGACCTAAAATAAGGATAAGGCCAAAAATCTTCTGCGCTATCCTTGCCATTTCCGCGGGCACGGTCAAACCGAAAGCATCGACCATTTTGTTGAGTATCTGAATGAACCAGGAAAAGATGCCCCATATCGTTGCCAGATATACAAAGAACATCAACTGATCCGGCCATATTGTTTTTGCAAAAGGCGTAAAGCCGACAATGAAAACAAGCAGGAATACAGCTATGGAAGCAATGATCGCAAAACCAACATAGAAGGTTATGATACCAATATCTTTTTGCCGCTGGGATAGTTTGGTGTAAAAACCAATGGACGTTCCCATGTCAAAAAAACCCACAAATTGCGCAAAGAAATTGCTTAAGAAACTAAAATCGCCATAGGCCTTCGGGCCTAAACCGCGGGGGATTATGGCTTGAGTTACAAGACCGATTAAGAGGCCAAAGAGATTTATTAAGAGTTTATAAATATATCTCTTTCTCAGAGAATCTTCTTTCTCATCTTGATTAATAGAAAATTTAGATTTATCTACTGATTTTTCTGAATTCATTTGTCCATTCATCTATGGCATTGGGTGAGTTTTTTGCGTAATGGTCGCAAAAATCTAAGCGCGCTAATTGTCTTTCACGATCATTCCACCAATCGTCAACATTGTCATATACTTCATTAACCATTTTGGCGGCAGATTCTGGTGAATAATGTAATATTCCAACGGCTTGTAGATTTTCGAGGTATCTACGAGCTTCTGTTTTGTGAATATATGACTCAGTATCCCAAAATAATATAGTAGGTGTATTCAACGATAACGCTTCAGCGTGCACTGTAGAAAGCTGATCACATACAAATAGTTTGCAATTCATAAGACTTTCTTGAAAAGGAATATCCCAGCCTTCAATAATCAAATTTGGACATGCGTTTTGAATTCGTTTTACAATATCTAACCCATAATCTTCAATAAATGCTCGATAGTTAATAAATTTTTGATATCTAAGACCTACGCTTTTAATAAATATTATTAAATCCTCACAATATTTTTCATTATGGTTGTTGGTGGGATATTGAAGTCTGCATAAATATCTTGGAAAAGCAATTCCCGCAAGTAATATGTTAATATTTCCTTTTTTCTTCTTAAATCTTTTCCTTCCTATTAACTTACTCGCTGTCATAGGTACTATATGTTCTTTAAGCTCGCTATCATTCCATCCCCAGGAATAAAATTTGTCTGTTATTCTGATTTCAGTATTATCCATTCCTCGCAAATATTGATCAATGCCATAATTACCCCCATGCTGGACACCATAAAGAGAACATCCAGCTTCGGCCGCCGTTGCTGCCCATATTTTAAATTTTTCATCAAAGTACCACGATACCCAAGTCATTATCGCCTTGGGCTTTGAGGGATAATTTAAAGATTCCTTTTTCATCATTTCATAATTTTCCAAGAAAACATATGGAATGTCATAAGGCAATAATTGTATGACTAATTTTTCAAATTCATTATTATTTAATGATATTTTCTTGAAAAAACTTCTCATATTATTGTTTGACGTTACAACGGGTATTTCCTCATCTGTTGAATAGATTGGTTTAACTTTTCCTTTCGATTTTAAGAATATTTTAATAATTGAACTTTTTGAAAAATAAGGGTCAACCAAATAAACGGATTCATCCGGAGCTAACAGTGCGATACTACGTGCGCATGTTATAATAAACTTTGTCTTTATAACACGTAATAAACCATTTTTTCGAATTGGCTGCGCTTTTCTTTCTATTGTATCATAAGATTTCTGTCTAAAATTGTTTTTTTCTGCAGATAATATTCTTGAATAAACTTGAAGATTATAAGGATCATCTGCTGATAACAAAAGAGATTCCGCTGTAGATCGAGGCGTTATAAAAGACTCTTCAGACAAAACTATTGTATCGAAAAGTGGGTACTTTGATTTTGCTTGCTGAATGCATAAGTACCGATCATAAAGAACATCTATATAATGAAAAAGCCATGGCCCGATGATGATTCTCCAATAGCGAATACTATGCTTTTCTCCATGCACTTCATCTAATAATGTAGCCATCTGTTGTAGCAAACGCTCATAAACATCCTGTAAATACATATACGCATCAATGAATCTTTTTTTATCCTTCCATATTCCTTGAAGCACCTCCCCATTCAATAGTTCCCAAACATTTCGACGACTATACCGAAGGCACCAGTCACCAAGAAATACGATCGGTTTGGTAGTATCCCAAAAATCCTCAAGGGCAGTGGTTGCTAAAAATATATTTTCCTCATCCTTATGATCCATTCTATACACCGATTAACCTCCATTCCAATGGAGTACCATGGGGGATTTCCTGAGAAGCTTTTCTGCCAATTACGTCTTCTTTAAAACGTGTATGTAATCCATAACCAGGTCGAATACTGCGGACATTCTCAGTCGTAAAAGTCTCACCTGCTTTCATATCTTTGACAATGAACAGCGAGCGGCGGAAGATGCGACTGGCTGTTTCGTGGTCGGTAACTTCATAACTGACTTTGCCTAGAGCTTTTTCTGTCGTGCGGATCACTTCGACCATTGCCTTGAATTCATGGGGTTCCAGGGAAAAGGCGCTGTCGGGTCCAGGGATATCACGGGAGAAGGTAAAATGTTTCTCTACGATGCAGGCGCCGAGAGCCACGGCGGCAACGGGAACGGCCATGCCGAGGGTGTGGTCGGAGAGACCTACGGGTACGCCGAATGCCTCAGCCATGTGGGGGATGGTGCGCAGATTCATTCCCGCCGGACCGGCGGGGTAGGCGCTCGTGCACTTCAGAAGGGCCAATTCCTTGCAACCCGCTTCCCGGGCGGCAGTTACGGCCTCGTCTATCTCTGAAAGCGTAGCCATGCCAGTGGACATGATTATGGCCTTACCTGTTCTGGCGACATATTGAATGAGGGGAATGTCAACCAATTCGAAGGATGCGATCTTGTAGGCTGGAACGTCCATCTTTTCGAGGAAGTCGACGGCGGTCTTGTCGAAAGGGCTCGAAAACAGATCCATGCCGAGATCATTGGCGGTTTTCTTCAACTTCGGTTGCCATTCCCAATGCGTATAGGCCTCTTTGTACAGGTCATAATAGGGTTCTGCCTTCCCAGATAGTGCCTTTGCCGATACGAAAATATTCGTTATCACAATCCAACGGCTCGACCTTATATTCACATCCTCACACCCTTTCAGTTTCCAGACGGATCAATTCGGCCGTATCGCAGGGCGGACCCTTGGCCGTTAACCACGGATCCTCTTTGAGGGCTTTCATACCCAGCTCAAAATAGTCTTGGGCGCCGATGCAAATTATTTCTGAACGCCCTATTTTTACTACATTACTTATTCCTTGATCACGTGCCATTTTATCGAGACGCATACCTGCTGGACTACAATTATCAATCAGAGGCGCAGCAAAGTACACCCAGTTTTCATGAGACAGTTGTCCAGCATCACGAATATATCCGTAAAACATTTTTTGAAACCGAAAAGGCACATCTGCCATTTCCTCGATATGATGTCGAAATGTTGCCCAATAAAGACTTATTCCTATGTTACAAATCTTTGCCCCTACTTTTCTCATGCGATCATAGAGACTGCCTTTGCCATAACAGGTGTGGGGCAAGTCGGTCAGAAGTTCTTCAGCCTTAGGACCGATTCCCGACACAGCCAACATAGGGTCTCTTGAACGAATGACTCCTGACAATTTTCTGAAAAACTCCGTAAATGGACCGATAGTTGACGGTGTATTTTGAACATCATAGATTTCTCTTTTGCCTATGGAATAGGTATAGGTTGGAATCAGCAGCGTGCCGGTCTCTTCGAGAACTTCCTGGAAAGCTGCAAGTAATACCTTACAGGCCGCCTCTATATTCGCGCCTTCTTCGGCATAACCTAATCTACCGAGGCTGATATGAGAAAAGATGACATCGCCAGGCATGACCCCGACTCGACGTAATGCCTCAACAAGCATGCATTTATTATAATGCCATTGTTTCATATAGCTTAACTCACGATATTTTTTTCAGTTCAAATAGATGCCAGACAGGGAATTCATTGGCATAATAATATGCGCGAGGGTCAACAGACTTAAATTCCGGATCAGGCAAGAGTTCATCCATGTATATCACAGCGAAGCCACCTTGAACAAAAGCCTGTATCAACCTGTGTGTCGTCGGAATAACGCCGAAGTTCTTCTTCATATACTCAGTTATTATTGTAAAAGGTCTGTTAATATTGCCAAGCCAAGGCGTCAACCAAAAAACGGGGTGTGGCTCGAGACTGACAAAAATTCCGTTAGATTTCAAAATACGTCGTAAATCAGCAAACAGTATTTGTATGTCATCTTTGCGTTCAGGAAAAACAGATACAAAATAAAACAATAGTGTATCACTCATAAAAATAAAGTCGGCAGAGTTGTCAGGTATGCCGCCAAGAGCACCGTTGGTACCAATATTCATTATTTCAAAACGTGTATTACCCACTGCTTTATCGCGTGCAATCTTAATATACTCTTCGCTCGGGTCAATTCCCAGGACATTAGCCCCTGCTTTAGCCATCATATTTGCGTAAACACCCGTTCCACAACCCACATCAAGAACTTCATCGCCGAAAGATATTTTTCGTCTAAAATAACCTTCAAGATAATGTGCCTGGACTGCCCCGTAAAGATTATCAGAACGAACGGTTTGCAAGTCTTCAGCAAACTTTTGTTCCAACCAGAATTTAGATGGCGATTTACGCTCGACAAGCAGCATGTGCTGCCCTACCTGCTGATGGTAATTACCAAAGTGCAGTTTGTCCATTAGGTTTTTTTTCAGTTGGAACCGATCACGATATGCTTCTTCATTATCAATTAAGAGGCTGTGCTTCTTTAGTTTGCTAATCAATTCATTTACACCAAGCGTTGATGACATACCCCATTGAGATAAATCTCGAATATAACAGGTAGGATCGGCGAGCGAGCCAACCGCATATGGAAACCGCTCAATATCCCATATACAGAATTTTTCTCCACCGTAAAGCTTCATAATTTCCGGTTCCGATAAGGACTCTATATGGCTTAATAAATCAAGCACCCTACTGCTGACGCCGAGACATGTCCTTGCAAACACGTTTATTGCTACCCAGCGATCCGGATACTTTTCTGAAAACTCGGGGAGGATAATAACGTCTTTAGGCACGCTGCTCATTTTTTTCTCCTCTTATTCGTTCAATGATTTGAATAAGTCCTCCGACCGTCTGGAATTCATAGGACTGCATACAAGCAGCATCAAAATGGATATTAAATTTTTCTTCAAATTCCATGATCATCTTTACAATTCCGATCGAATCGATAATGCCGATATCTAAATAATAACATGCTAAATAGTCGGCCTCCGTATCGCCGGGGAGGGGTTTAATCGCATTGGTTTTAAAAAAATGCAGGACTTCTTCTTTGATATTCATTAATAGAATCTCCTTAGGATTTTTTACATCTCGATGGGATATCGTAACTTTTCAGACTATCAATGATTCTATAGCGATACAGCGCACCGGCGAGCCATCACCCTGTCGAATTTTCAATGGCAAAACGATCAATTCTACTTCCTGCTTTCCGATCTCCTTCAGATTGCACAGATATTCAACCAAAATAACACCGTGTTGCAGCATTATCTTGTGAACAGGTGAATCGTTATCAGTCCCTTTGCCGTTTTTGGGATTATCGGGCATTGGCGTATCCATGGCTAATAACTTGACGCCCCTTTTTATCAACCAGTGCGCCGATATTTCAGATATAAATGGATGATCGCTGTAATAACGCATATTACCCCAATGGACCGACCAGTCAAATCGCATGATGAGACGTTCCGGGCGAATATCTCCAAGCAAACCCTCGAAGTCAGATACATTTATCTCTTGATGTGGCCGTGCATATGAAAGATCGACGACATAAGCCGGACCTATAAGAATTTCGAGTGGAAGCTGGTCGACTGTCAATCCATCAGGCACGAAATGGCGAGGTGCATCACAATGTGTACCAGTATGCGTTCCCAAAACAATCTTTCTTGTCTCCCTGTTCTCAATGCCATGCCTGCCGAGAATTGTGATTTCGACGACCGGATGCCAAGGTACGGGGAATGTCGTCATCCCGTCATGAATAGGAAAGGTTAAGTCAATTATACGTTTGGACATGATCAATACCTCAGATTTCTATAATTATATTCTATGAATCATACATCTTACCATATGTCTCTTTCTACGGACGTCGAGTTGACCACATTGTTTCAATCTGAAAAAGATAAAACTTCTATGAGTTCAACTAGTTCATTGTTCGGTGCCCGAATAATTTCAATTTTTAATTTCTTTCCACCGACCCTCAGTTCAAAAATACCAGAGCAATCCCTCACCCCCATTTGATGCAGCCTCGCAGAATCCTTTTCCAGATCAGTTGATAACAGGGATAAACAGTTGAAACCGGTATCATCTAACATTGCTGCCTTCATCTCCGCAAATGCTCGGGTGAGAATAACACAGAGTGACCAGTTCTTCCCCGGGCTTACAAAAGAAAGATAAACCCACTCCTGACCATCTTTTCCTTTTCCATCACCCATCCAACGAAAACCCAAACCCGATTGCCAGAAGTGTTGTGCCCTCACGATGTTATTCACAGACACCAAAACTGCGTATAATCCCTTTTGCTGCTTTCCTGAACGGTCAAACCAGAACAAGGTATCAAACGGTGGCCAACTATTTAATTCGGCGTCACATTGAAATACTGTATCCAAAACAGGCTTTAAATGCGCCCCTCCTTCCTCCTTTATTAAAGAATGTTCAGGCCGCGGCATATCTAACAACACTTCAAAAAGAGGGGATTCCTGATGGAGAAATTGGTCATACTGTATCAGTTCGATTGGGATACCCTTTTCGTGCTGACAAAACGCCAATGCATGGCGTGACGCAGGGCGGGTCATGAACCGGTTTTTTCCCGTAAAGCTTGGCACTTCCTTTTCGATAAAGGCGTGCTGATATCCAATTGTTTGCAATCTTTTTACATCTTCATCGATTTGCTTTGACAATAAGGTAATATGACTAACGCCCAAAATCATGGCTGAAGATGACTACTTTCCGATACCATGGCTATTTCTCTAAGCTTGTTCTTTTGGATTTTACCTGATGAATTCAAAGGAAATTCATCGATACTTAGATACTTCGTCGGTGCAGAATGAGGACTGAGTTCCTGTCTGCATAGTTTATCAAGAGAGTCCCGTTCCAATTCCAAATTATGTCCCGTTTTGAATCGAATGACAGCAGCAACTTCCTCGCCCTGCAGTTCATGGGGAAGCCCAACAACAGCAACCTGTTCTACCGATGGATGACGAAGAATAATATCCTCAACGCCACGGGGGCTGATGTTGAAACCACCGCGAATGATTAAATCTTTCTTGCGGCCTGTTATGAACAGATCGCCATCTGCATCGCAATATCCGATATCCCCTGTAGGAAACCACGAATTCCTATCAAGAGGCATCACTTCACCTGTTTGATGGTCTAGATAACCCGTAGTCATATAAGGTGTCTGTACCCAAATTTCTCCTGATTCTCCAGAGGGTAACAAAACATTATCCTCATTGCAAACCCTGATTTCAACACCTTTAAGAATCCTCCCCACTGAACCTTCTTTGCGGCGATGTATTTCTGAGTTTGCAGATATAAACAGAAGTTCCGATAAACCATAACTTTCAAATACTTCGATACCGTATTTTTTCTCAAAATCATCTTTAACCTTTAACGGCAATGGGGCAGTTCCGACAAATATCTTCTTCACATGCCGCTGACAATAATCAACACCATCCTTATTTCGGTCAATACGAAATAGAACTGATAGCATTGTTGGCGTTAACCAGAAAGTATTTGCCTGATGCTGAATCACTGGTTCCCAAAACCTGAATGCGCTTTGTGCATCAAACTGCCGTGCAAGAACAACACTTGCGCCTGTTATGAAAGGACAGATCAGCGTATTTAGAAAACCGGCCATATAGGCCATTGGCAAAACATGTAAAAACCTATGTTCCCGCGAAATGCCATAGTCCTCATTGAAAGCAGCGGCATTCCCAAATAAAGAATCGATTCTATGCACAACCCCCTTGGGCATACTCGTTGTCCCCGATGTGAAATTGACTGAAAAAACATCATCATGTCTCACGTCGGCTAGCGGTTGAAAATCTGGAGATTGTTCCACTTGCGTTTCATCTAAAATTAAATAGTCTTTTTCGCTTACACTGTTCTGATTCTTTTCAACCAGCGGAAGCAATGCCAAATTCCTACATAACTTGTCGGTATAGGCATCGCTCAACTTTCTTGTTGAAGGACAATAAACAATTAGTTTTGCCTTCGCTTGCCTTATTATGAGCGAAACTTCACGCTGATTGAGACTCTGGTTAATCGGTACAGCTTCTGCTCCGATAAATAAGCAAGCAAAGTAAAGAGCTGCAAATTCTACGGAATTTGATAACAAGATTGCAACACGGTCAGACTTGCCAATACCATGCTGCCTTAAAACGAGCGCTGCCTGAACAGCCATATGATAAAAATCAGCATATGAGAGTTGCCTATCTGTTTGTGATTCAACAATAAATATCCGTTCAGCATTTTGCTCAAAGATGGTTTTAATTCTTTTTATCATAACAATATTTGGCCTCTGATCAAATTTTTGTCTTTACAAATCTCCCTATGCTTAGAATTCTTTATTTGCCACTGAATACTGCAACACCTCCAATATCTTTTATAATAAACGGGGATCATATACTCCTCTTATCGTGACCATTTATCTGCTCTTCACCATGATACTTGTCCATACGAAACCGTGCTGTGAAAACCTCATCACTCACTTTGCTAATTTCTTTAGCTATGCGATCCACCATGTCACGAGGTGCATTCACTTTATCCTCTTCACAAACAGCCATAATAAGACGTCTTGGATCTATGCGGTATTTACTCGAATATTCACTAATAATACCCATATAGCTTGAATGAAACTGGGCATATCCACTTATTATATCTATGGCATCATAACCATACCGCGTTAAAAGCGGTTTTATATATTTATCCCCGACATCCATAACCTTCAGAGGATTAATGCCCATACGAATACCTTTACGTTCCAAGGCGACAACAAATATCTCTGTCGGCGTGTTTCCGCCACCTCTGCCGATGCCCTGTAAAGATGTGTCAATAATATTAGCACCTAATTCAACAGCCCGCAAAGAGTTGGCTACAGCCAATTCTAAATTGTTATGGCCATGGAAGCCCAGTTTAATATCACATTTCTCCTGGACGGCTAAAAAATACTTTTCCATATCCTCCGTCAACATACCACCAGCAGAGTCCACGATGCAGAGAATGTCAGAACCATATTTCTGGGTCAGCACCGCCTTTTCAGCAAATTTATCCGGCTCCATAGCATATGATTTCATGAAATTAGCGGAGACAAACATTCCATGCCGCTTTGCACGTGTGATAAAGGGTTCAGATTGTTCCATTTCTGTAACATTCGTTCCAATGCGAATGAAGTTCATACCATATTCAGCAGCCATATCGATGTCTTCTAATGTTGCAATGCCAGGAATGCAGAACATTCCCCAACTCGCCTTTTTAAGTGTTTCTGCAGCAACCCGCAGATACGTCTCATCACTTTCCACGGCCTTGCCTCTACCGGCTCTTGAAGCACCGAGGCCAACTCCGTGACCAATCTCTATTAGATCAAATCCCAAACCTTCCAGTTCTTCACAGATAAGTGCTGTATCGCTTGCTGTAAATTTGAAATCAATGGCGTAACTGCCATCTCTCAACGTAACTTCCATAATTTTTAACGTCTTATCTTCACTCATAGAAGACCTCACCTCATTCATTAAGACCTATTGCACATAATTGTCCGTTGCTTAGCCATCATTGCCTGTCATGATGACCTACTTCTTCCAGTAATCCCGCCGCCTCTAATTCATAACATAGTGGAATTAAATCCTTCAGGGACATTCCCGACTTTTCAGCAATTCCGAGCAAATCTGTTTCGCCATCGGCGAGGTTGATGAGCCACATCATTGCCTTGGTTTTGCCCTCGCACGCATTTGCAGACCCAAGCGATGGATAGAGGCCGCGCCTCCCCAGTTGTGGTTCTCCATACTGGACGGTATTACGCCATATCTTATTAGATTCCAAAGCCTGGATGATGTCTGCCGATAAGGCAACGGAGCCGGCAAGTGAATCAAAATTGATTAACGTCTTGTTATCCAATGATGTATGGTATTCGGGATAACATGTATACATGGTTCTCATCAACGAGCCAACCGGAAGATCGTAGCCAGGCGAACAATACTGCCGTTCATCGCTTCCATTGCTCGGATCAAAATGCACGATCTGATCTGTCCCACTATCACGTAAGACCAGTACAGCGGCACGATCAGCCAGGGTATTCCCACGTCTTGACAGTTTATATGTGAATTTTCCCGAATCGCCAAGGCAGGTCATCTCATAACCAGCAATCAGTTTTCTTTTAAGGTGATCTCCTCTGACACTCAAAAAGCATATCGCACCTATTGTCTCGGGTCCAATAACAAATCTATAGGTATAGCGCCTCTGTTTGGCTTCTTTTAAATAATTATACAAAAATGCCACTACCAAAGGTCCTGATAATTCATTGTTTGCTAAAGATGGATGGCACAAATAGGAAGAAAAGAGAATTTCCTGATCTGTTTCACCTTCGAGAACAGCTTCGCCCACTTCTATATTGCCGGGATAATGTTCGGAATCAATAACGACCTCATAATCGCCATCAGGTAACTTTGTATATTCATCATGCGAAATACAAAATCCCCAATATTGCCGATAATAAGAAGTCACATACGGGATAGCATTTGGTTGAGATGGAATCGTATGCAAATGCGCATGTAATTCCCTTAAAGAGATTCTGCCTCTGAATGGCGCGGAATAGGAAACAAGATGCAAATTGTTATCCTTTATATCGGCATGCTTATTTCCAAGTGGGTCAATGAAATAGGCCTCATTTATTTTCCATTCACAGGGAACAAGCCAATCCAATACTTTGGAACCCGTTTCAAATCTCAATCTTTTAGTTGGCATTATCTCTTCAATGATACTCAGAGACTGCCGAAAGCCAGGGCCAGCCATACTTCTATAAATTGGCCATAGTCTATCAAAATAAGCTTCCATGCTGCTTCTTAAAGATGATATCAATGTAGATTCCATAATATAGAGGTTAACAAATCAGTTTGGCAATATGTGGTAGTTTACCACTGTTGATCAACTTGAGAAAACATTTTCGAACAATGCCTGCATCAAAGAGTGCATGGTGTTTTAACGTATGATCCGTTTCTCCCACGTAAGCATCACGATTAATGTTCGGATCAATGCCAGCAGCGAGAAAGAGGGTGTCCAGATCGAAATGAGCTCTATGATTAAGGTATTTGGGAAGACACTCTCCAAAGTGGAAGAACCGCCTCTCAGGATGAAAAGCATGAAATAGCTGAAAAAGTAAGAGAAGATCGTTTGTTTTACCCGGAGAAACTATTGAAACTGAAGAATCGCCTGCATAACCAGCCAAAAAATCCGACACTAGTATGGCTGCCTGATGACTATTTATAGTTTTTGATTCGTCGATCTTTTTTATTACATTTGATTTCACCCAGGGGGTTATTTGATCTATGTTATAATCATTAAGTGTAATATATAGCTCATGTCCTTGTAATGTGACCAAGCCGACGGATATCAAGGTAGCAAAAGCATGCTCCCCTGTAAACTCAGTATCCACGAAAACCATCTTCATGATAATCTCAACGTTTCCATCAGTAGTGTCCGGTTAGAGACTTGCATGTAAGTGTCGAATATTTTTCAGTGTCAACGGCAAGTTTGATTTGATAAGATCTTCCATTAGTTAGACACGATGTTACCTCTATTGGCCGGCAATGAAATCCCATGATAGCGGTTCGCCATGTTTAATGATGCGAGATGCTTTCTTGCCTAAAAAATAGCTAAGATACTTAGTGTGAAGCCCTTGCCCCGGCCTGATACTGCGCAGGTTGTCTGTTGTAAATACATCGCCGGCTTTCATATCCTTCACCACGAACAGCGACCGTCGGAACACCCGGCTGGCGGCTTCCCGTTCGGTAAACTCGTAATTGATCGTTCCGCAGGCTTTTTCTGCAACACGGATGGCGTCGACCATCTGTTTGAATTCATGCGGTTCCAGGGAAAAGGCGCTGTCGGGGCCGGGGGTTTTGCGGGAGAGGGTGAAGTGTTTTTCCACGATGCACGCGCCAAGGACCACAGCGGCGACGGAGACAGCAATGCCCAAGGTATGGTCGGACAGGCCGACGGGGACGCCGAATGCCGCAGCCATGTGGGGGATGGTGCGCAGATTCATCTCTGCCGGGTCGGCAGGGTAGGCGCTGGTACATTTCAGAAGGGCCAATTCATTGCAGCCTGTCTCCCGGGCTGCTGTTACTGCTTCATCGATCTCCGCCAGGGTCGCCATGCCGGTGGACATGATGATAGATTTGCCTGTTTGGGCGACATACTGAAGGAGGGGGATGTCCACCAGTTCGAAGGATGCGATCTTGTAGGCTGGAACATCCATCTTTTCGAGGAAATCGACGGCGGTCTTATCAAAAGGTGTCGAGAACAGATCCATACCAAGATCATTGGCAATTCCTTTCAATTTCGGCTGCCATTCCCAGGGGGTGCAAGCCTCTTTGTATAGGTCATATAGGGTCCTGCCTTCCCAGATAGTGCCTTTGCCAATGCGAAAATATTCGTTATCACATTCAATGGTCATTGTATCTGGAGTATAGGTCTGCAATTTGATGGCATCTGCCCCTGCTTCCTTTGCTTCTCTTATGAGCTGAACAGCTTGGTCAAAATCCTGGTTATGGTTGGCTGATAATTCGGCAATAATCCAAACGGGATTACCGGGGCCCACATTGCTGTTACCAATAGCAATATTTAATTTCATGACAGAGCCGGCCTCCTCAAAATCATCTTGCATGATTTTACCCCACAAAAAACAACATTTTCCATCATACGGAATCCGGCTTTCTGAAAAACTCTCAAAGATAACATGTTTTCTGATTTTACATATGCCGATATTTGTTCGATATCTGTTTCATTAAAAAGTTTTTTCGCTGCCTTAATGAGGATCTCTTTTCCATAGCCTCTCCTTCTTGATTCAGGGGCAACACTGAAAGAGACAATCGTATCTTTACCGGCGATTGCAAATCTGATCTGTCCGACAGGCTTCTTGCTTCCGTTGTTAGCAATATAGAATCTATGTTTTTTTTGTCTCTGCACAGAGTCAAACCACCGAATATGTTCATCCCAGGAGATATGTGCTTGTGAATATGAAGCCTTCCTCGTTTCTTCATCATTCGCCCACTGCCATATCAATTCACGATCAAGGTCTGTGACCTCTCTAAGTGTAATATTATTACTATTCATCGATTTTATTACGTGATTCGATCCCGGCCCGTTAATCAGCGTTGTGCTTTGCTGCGATAAAGACGCGCGGGCGATGCTGCTACCAATCAATGTCTTACATGCATCACTAATGTGTTCTTTTGAACATTCAGCAAAAATCCCAAGGTTCAAAACAGCTTTTTTATTCAGCAGATATTCAGCTACAGCCGCTTGATTCTCTGCTAAAATAAGAACGATACTCGGCACCCCCATAAATGCCAATTCCCAGCATGTACTCCCCCCTGCTGAGATCGCCATATCCGCCCATGCCATCAGTTCGGGCATATTGGGTGGATTGATCAGAAGCTCAGTCTCAAAATGGGCAGAACCGATGGCATTGCTTAGCGTTTTTTGATGGGGATTGGCCGGACCTACGATAATTTTGACTGAAATATCCGGCTCGTCAATAAGTTTTAAAGCCTCTATGATTTTGAGCGTCACATTATCCGGGTCAGCGCCACCGAGGGTTACAAGGATGTTTTTCGCCCGATCCGGGATTTCGCGCTTGAAGTCCCGATATTTCAGAAATTCCCTGCGCAGGAGTACATAACTGGGACCTAGGAGAAGGGTTGTGTCTTCATCGCAGTGATAGCTCAGATCCGGCGCGTGAATGTTCTGGTTCAGAAGAATATCCGCGTGATAGAGGGGCAGGTGGTTCATATCGTCAATGACCAGGAGGAGAATCCCCTCGTCGCGGATTGCCTTCTGATATTCCGTGGTGAAATGATAGCCGTCCAGAACAAGCCAGGGTTTCTGATCGGCGCTTTCGTTTTTCAGAATGGACAGGGTGTTCATAAGATCAGAGGAATCGGGGCAAACATGATCAAGAGAGATGAATCTGAACCCTTCGATCTGAATTCTCTCTCTCAGAGCCTCGCTTTCACAATGGCTGATAAACGTGACTTTCTCTCCCTGAACCTGCCATGCTTGGGCGAGGGCGATGCATCGCATAATATGGCCGGTTCCGATTTCAGAATCAGCATCAGCTCTGACGTACAGATTCATTTATTTTTAGACTCCGTTTTTGCCTTCATCATAGCGAACATCATTTCGGCTGTTTCCCAGTCTTCCGCGGTGTCAATATCTTGCACAAGATATCGTGGGAGGATAACAGGCAAAGAATCTTTCGCGAAAAGTGCCTTTTCCTTCATGAACTTATTGGTATTAGCCCAGTAGAATTGCCCAGCATCATGATATGCTTCAGGTAAATCTTGAGATCTAAAATTTGCATATTCGGGCCATATCATTTTTATGCGATCTTTTTCTGTGATCTTTAGTGAACGGTAAATTGGGTATGGGTATGTTGTTACTGAAAACACAGAGGTTGCATTTGAAGATACAAGTTTACCATAGCCTTCTTTCAGGTAGCTAGCTTGAATAAATGGCGCTGTTGCGTAGATGCAACAAATAAATTCGGGCTGCATGCCTTCCTTCATAAACCACTCAATTGCATGACAAACAACTTCCGCAGTGCCTGTAAAATCATCTGCGAGTTCTGCCGGTCGGAGAAATGGCACCTCCGCCCCGTATTCTCTCGCAATGGCGGCTATTTCTAAAGAGTCCGTCGAGACAATAACCCTGTCAAATAACCCCGTCTCCTGGGCAACGCGGATGGAATAAGAAATGATGGGTTGGCCAGAAAATAATTTAATGTTTTTATTGGAAATGCGTTTACTGCCACCACGTGCAGGAATAATTGCAACAACTTTATTGTTGATCATTTTTTGCGCTTTTTTTTCTGACCAGAAACATTGAATCTACATTATCGTTATCAAGGTATTTGATACGTTTTTCTTTAACCAATTCTAAATCTTCAAATTTATCGAGATATAGCTTTGCAAAATCGGCTTTCCATAAAAGATTCCTGCTTCCTCTATATGGTATTTCTGAATACTGATCTGCATAGTATTCAAACCCCCAGATATATTCCCTTGTGCACCTATATATCTCTCGCATGGCAATATTTAAATCATCAGGACTTATGTGAATAAGAACTCCGGAAGTAAACACGAGATCAAAGTAGGAGTCCTTAAATGGAATATCGAAGGCTGACCCCTGTATCAGATTGATGTTTTTGGTATTTTGCTTGGATACTTTAACTGCGTACGGTTGCAACTCTATGCCATAGAGGTTTTCAAAACCGTTCCTTTGCAGACCCTGCAATTGCGCACCCACGTTGGAGCCGACTTCAAGGATTTTTATCGATCGGTCCAAATTACTTAAAAACATCAAATTTAGCTCGGTTCGTGTCAAGCCAAATTGTTTTTTATAAAGCCCATCCATTGCTTCTATGGTATGGGGATTACGATCTGTATATTCCTTGCCAAATTCTGATGACCACTGCTGTGTCTGATTAGTAACCTTTTCCATTACTTTATCCTTATCTGTTTTCACTGAATACGTCTTCTTTCTTTATCCAAATACCACCAACCTTTTCAAATAAATTCTGATTCCAGAATTTGTCAACAACGTCCCAGAATTCTTTTTTGTTATATCCGAGGGTATTGCAATAATCCTCCAACGCCCGCTGGTCAATCATATGATCATATTTATTTATTGTTTTCTTTGCTTCTGACAAGCTGAGCAATCCCTCTCTCACACGCCTGCTGGCTATATCGGAAGTTCTCTGAAAACCGAATTTAGGGTATTTCATCCAGAGATGAATGATATAGGCAATCGAATCAATTTGCTCAAAGTTTTCAATATACCCTTCTCTAATCCACTCATGAGTTAAATCAGAAAAACCATACCTCATAGCGATATTCAGATTGACCGTGCTGCTCCACGGAACATAATAACTAAGATAGATAACTAAAGGATTTGTTGTCTCCAATTCATCGTTTGTGGGAGGAATAATGGCATTTATTTCCTTCATTGGTATTCCATTTTTCAGCCAAAAATCCACATCTATTGAATCAAAGAGGCGTTTGATGGTTTCATTGGCTGAATTGTTCTCAGTAACAGTTGTTCCATATTCAAAGGACGCGTTCTCACCAAAAACAACCAATGGTATCCCTAATTTTATCGCCATTTTCATTGGCACAGTATAAATAGCAGCTTCCACGAATTTTAGAGGCTCTCCGCTTTTTTCAAAAGCGAGCCGTGTAACTCGTTTGAACAAGTCAATGCTCAAATCGAAAAGTATATGATCACAATTAAATGTTTCACCAAGATTTTGATAGTTTTTTATTCCCGCTTGTGTTTTTGTAAAGGCATCCCCGATGGTTATCAAGAGGGGATTCATATTTCTTAACACCTTCATTTCGTAAACAATTCGGTGGCTATCCTTTCCCCCGCTTACCGGAATCAAGCAATCATAATATCCATCATGTCTTTGATACTTATCACAGAGTTCGTCCAATTCTTTTTTTCTTAAATCCCAGTCTATACTCTTTCTTTTTTCATAATTTCTGCACGCCTGACATACACCTTCCTTGTCAAATATAGAGCCGGGTCTGGTATCTGGCATAAAACATTTCTTGCAGTGCCGCATAATTTTTTTCTCCTCAATTCATCCTGCAACCACTTTTTTTATTTTCCCAATTACGTATTCAACTTCATCGTTAGAAATCTTCGGGAACATCGGAATTGAGATTGCCCGGGAATAATATCCTTCCGCCACAGGGCATAATCCCCGTTCATAACCCAACCTCCTATAGTAAGGATGAAAATAAACAGGGATATAATGTACATTAACCAGTATGTTTGCCTCCGCAACCAGCCAATTGAAAATATTTTTACGATTCTCTACCAGAATAACATATAAATGCCTCGAAGAATCGTAGCCTTCCATTTCCTTTATAAAGTCTATTTGCTCAATTTCCGCAAATGCCTCATCATACATCTTGGCTATTTCTTTTCTTCTGGAAATAAATTTCCCCAATTTCTTCAGCTGACTTATACCAAGGGCACATTGCATATCCGTAAGCCGGTAATTAAACCCCAAGTCATGCATCTCGTAATACCAGAGCCCCTCGGTTTCTTTCATGTATTTGATACTTCTCGTAATCCCGTGGGATCTGAAAAACACCAATTTTTCATACAAATCTTGATCATTTGTTAAAACCATTCCCCCTTCACCGGTTGTTATATGTTTTACCGCATGAAAGCTTAAAATTGTCATGTCTGAATGGAAACAAGAACCAACCTTGATCCAATCCTGTCCGTTTTTTAATCTATATCTTGCCCCAATCGCATGAGCAGCGTCTTCAATAATTTTCAGATTATATTCTTTGGCAATTTTACTGATTTCTTCCATATCCGCAGGATGCCCGGCAAAATGAACAGGTATAATTGCTTTTGTTTTATTTGTAATTTTCCTTCTGATATCTGTTGGATCAATAAGGGCAGTGTCATCCTCAATATCAGCAAATACTGGTTTCCCACCACAGTAAAGGACACAGTTGGCGGAAGCAGCGAAAGTATTAGCCGAAGTAACGACTTCGTCTCCCTCAGATACGCCGGCCGCAAGGCAGGCGATATGCAATGCCGCTGTCCCGCTGCTCACGGCAACAGCGTATTTTGCTCCACAATACTGAGCAATATCTTTTTCGAATTCTTCGACCAGCGGTCCCTGGGTGAGATTTGATGATCGCAGCGCGTCCGCAACGGCAAGGATATCATCTTCTTCAATCCATTGGGTCGCATAAGGAATCTGTTTCATAGCGCCTCCAGCCCCGCGGCCGAGCAAAATTGATGGCATATAGTCAATATCCGCAACGTGCGGCACCCATAATTCGCGATTTATGGATGGAATATTGGCAAGATCTTCGATGAATGGCCGGGGCGAATTCCGTTCAATGCCATCGGGAGATGCCAGAGTTCGCAGCCACAGATTAGGAATCCCGGACGGTTCCGAAATTCCATGGGCCAATTGTGCCGCCAGCTCCACTGAAGCTTGTTCTCCTTCACTGATACAGACCGCATCAAAAACCTTGTGGCTCATCGTGGCTTCCGGATTCAGAGATGCATGGGGCCCGCCTATGATCACGTAAATAGAAGGGTCCACGGCCTTAATCGACTCGGCTACCGCCCGCATAACTGGAAATTGCGTTGAAACCGCACTCAAACAGCATAGCCGCGGTGCCTGAGCTGAAGCTCACCGCGTACCTGGAGCCAACGCACGCTGCAAAGGACTCTTCGAACTCGCCCACCTTGGGGCCGGTCGTGATCCAGTCGGAGCGAAGAACTTCAACGGCTGTACGTACATCCTCGTCATTAATGGACTGCCTTCCATACGGCAGGCGTGTTGTGCGGACTGGACGGCCACCCAGGATGGCCAAGGTCATGCGTTCTCTCTCCTATGCCAACTCGATCATTTTCTGCAATTCCCCAATCGTAAGCCAGCGAGGGTTCGTGTCACTGGCGTAACGGAATCCGTCCGGCAAGGGACTGGCGTCTGCCCAATTCTCAACCTGCCACCAGGGATGAACCGGTTGAATCACGTACATATCTTCCAGTTCAACCGTGTGACGCGATTCGTCCTCTGATATAAGAACCTCGTTGAGCTTCTCCCCTGGCCGGATGCCAACATATCCGATTTTACAATCTGGAGCCACTGCCTCGGCCAGGTCTAAAATTTTCATGCTGGGAATCTTTGGGATAAAAACCTCTCCTCCATGCATTAACTGAATGCACTGAATGACAAAGTTGACTCCCTGTTCCAGCGTTATCCAGAAGCGGGTCATCCGGGGATCGGTTACCGTAACCCTTCCCCTCTTTCGTTGTTCTAAAAACACCGGAATGACGCTTCCTCTGCTATTCACCACATTCCCGTAACGGCAGCAACTGAAGCGGGGGTTGACACCACCAGAATAGGCATTCCCCTGCACAAAAAGCTTCTCAGCACAGAGCTTCGTGGCCCCGTAGAGGTTAATAGGGTTCACCGCCTTGTCGGTGCTGAGCGACATTACCCTCTTCACCCCCTGGTCTATGGCAGCGTCAATCACGTTTTTTGCTCCCATAATGTTCGTCTGAACAGCCTCAAATGGGTTGTACTCACAGGCAGGAACCTGCTTCAATGCTGCAGCATGGACAACAATATCTACTCCGTTAAAGGCACGGCATAGACGCTCCTTGTCACGCACATCGCCAATGAAATAGCGAATGGGTGATCTGTCCGTATCAGGATACACCTGGCGCATTTCATGTTGTTTGAGCTCATCCCGGCTGAAGATAATTAATTTTTTAGGATGAAACTTCTGGAGCATAATTCCGGTAAACTTCTTGCCGAAAGAACCAGTACCCCCCGTAATTAAGACTGTAGAATTTTTCCATTCATCCATGATCAATTGCTCCTTTTGCATTCTCAGTTTAAACACCTGCTATATACCTGAAGCATCATCTGGACAACAATGCTCCATGTAAGATTTTCCTTAACTAAGACCCTTCCTCTTTCCACAGAAATCCTAGCCTCTTCATGGTTTTTGAACACCTGCCATATCTTTTCTTTCAGATCTGCCGGATCTTCAACCTCTGATAGATAGCCTGCTCCCCCAGCCTCAATCATCTCTGCCACTCCGCAGGCAGTGCTTACAACAACCGGGGTGCCGCACATCATGGACTCAAAGGGAACGGAGGGGAAATTTTCAAAGCGCGAAGGAAGTACGGTGACATCTGCATCTACAAAGAGAGATAGTTTTTCATCTCCACTTACCATACCCGTAAACATTACATCCGCCTCTCTAACCTCCCCCTTTTTCCCTTCTACCTTCTCACTCAAATCCACCAATTTCATTCCGCACTCCACAATCCGCATTCCGCATTCTCTTTTGAATCCATCATCAGGCCCTGCAATAATCAGTTTGCACTCAATCCCTTCCCTCCTCAGTTCAGCAAAGGCATCAATGAGAATATCGATACCTTTGATCCGATGGATCCTGCCCAGAAACAGGATGATTGGACAAGTGTCAAGACCATATTTTGCGCGAAAGGATCCTTTTTCTGGCAACGAGGCAAACTGGGAGAGGTCAATTCCATTTGGGACAACCTCTATTTTCTCTCCGTCAATCCCGAACTGCTCGTACTGACGTCTCTCCTGGTCAGTCAACGCAATCAGTTTTCTCGCGTCTTTCAGGATATTCCAACCCCACAACCGGTCAAACAACCCTTTCCTCCCTTCTCTCCCCATAATCCGCAATATTGCCCCGTGGGCAGAAAGTACATAAGGAATCCCTCTCTGTTTACAGAGCTTCCGGGCAGAGACATTCTGGAGAGTACGATACTCTTGGAGGTGGACAATGTCCGTATTCTTCAGAACATCCCTGAGCGAGGGGAAAAAACCGGGGGTTAAAAAGAGTTTCTGGGTGAAAGCCAGCCTGTTAGATACATTCTTAAAATATCTTACTTTTATCCCTTCAACCTCAGCATCAAAATAAAAACGGGTTTCGGGTTTCGGGTTTCGGGTTTCGGGTTTCGGGTTTCGGGTTTCGGGTTTCGGGTTTCGGGTTTCGGGTTTTCCAATTGCGGAATGCGGAGTGCGGAATGCGGAATGCGGACCGCTGATTGCTGATTGCTGATTGCTGACCGCTCTATTTATTCTTGCATTTTTATCAAGGCTATCCGTGGTATAGACTGACACATCGTGTCCCTGTTTAACGAGCTCTCTGCACAGGTCAAAAACTACCCTCGGTGTCCCGCCATAGGCCCAGGCAGGATAGAAATAGGGAATGATCTGAAGTATATTCATACGTCAAATAAGAATAATCTTGTCCTCGGGGACGCCCTTTCTGATCAACTTTTGAAAGATATCCTCTTTAGAAGAGAGGGCAGTAATAAATATCCGGTCAAACTCAAATTCTTTCAAGGCTTCAATCCCTGCAACTTTTTTTCCAAAAAAATCTTTTCCTTCCTTTAAGTCGTCAACAACTCCTGCGAGCTCCATGCCGTTCTCCTGCAGGATGAAATAGGAAAGTTCCCCTACCTCGCCCGCCCCGTAGAATACCAATTTTTTCACTCCGTTTTTACTTACCTCTTGGAATGCCTTCCTGATCCTTTCTCTGAACTCTCGGTAGTAATTAAACGAGTATTTCATGTACTCGAGGGTGAGTGCGCCCTTCTCAGCAATTCCTTTGGGAGTAAGGTTATAGGCTATCCGGTTCCTGGGCATGGCCTTGACCATAATATAACCCTTTTTGATGAGCCGTTTGATATAGAGATTGGTAAGACCGAGGGCAATCCCAAGTTTCTGGGATAATCTCCTTTGGGTGATAGAATCATTCTCTGATATCTCTTCTAATATTTTATAGATTCGGTGTGACTCGCTATTCATTTAAATCTCCAACAGTGTTCACATTATGAACATTCTAAATACAAAAAAGAGCACTGTCAAGGAAAAAGATTTCTCCTGGGTAGATTTCTCTTGACATACATATATATTGTGTTTATAGAATCTATTAACACAATATTTAGAAATTTGGAGGAAAAACCAATATGTTTAACCTCTATCACTGTAAAAGCTGTAATGAGGTATTTGCTTTCACACCTTTTGATAAGTATCCTAAATACCAGGACATCTCAGAAGAAGGTGTATTGATAGAAAAACCTCTGGACGACAGCGATATTCTCATGGTGAAACATAAAGGACATGACCTGGAGGAACTGAAGCCCATACCGGGTACAACAATCAGCGAACGGGACTATTGTGAACCGGTTAAAGAGGTC
>Ga0315274_10000778_pt1 | contig 49345 bp, 52 predicted proteins | sample YL17G02_20_MG_FD_203700 | JGI IMG/M metagenome (GOLD analysis project Ga0315274, IMG submission 203700) | Sediment microbial communities from Yellowstone Lake, YNP, Wyoming, USA - YL17G02_20 | ecosystem: Environmental > Aquatic > Freshwater > Lake > Sediment | place: USA: Wyoming | collected... | reverse complement strand
ACATCCCGAAGGTATCCGCTTAGAGCGCCAAGGGCCACGAGAGATCGACTGGCCACGTCGTCCTGATTAAGGAACGAACAGTCCTGACAGACGATTCTGCCACATGATCAGCACCCTGACAGGAGGGCGTGGGGTCGATGCGGTGAGACACGGGGCAAAAAACGGTGCACGGACCAGGCGTCGATGGTCCGACGTTGTTCGACTGGCTCTGAGTGAGAGATCCCAATCACGGGAGTTCTGCAACAGGGCCGCACATGAAACATGGACATAGGGGAGGTTCTTCGTACTACGCAATCCATGCCGGTTCCACCATGACCCCGAAACGCGCAATCGTCCGTAAGCCGGGCAAGAACTTCACTAGATGCGTCTCGTGCCATCCGATGAGGAACTTCGCCGACCGGCTGATGGATGAGATAGATGCGAAACACAACCCTTCATGCGTGGGCCTGGACCCGAGGTTCGACTCTATACCCCGACGCATCAAGGAGGAGTGCAGGCGGAAGCACGGGGAGACCTTCGAAGGGATAGGCGCCTGCATACTGGAATTCAACAAGGCCATCATCGATAATGTCAAGGACCAAGTGCCGGCTGTGAAACCACAGATGGCATACTACGAGTGCTACGGTCCCGCGGGGGTCAAGGCGTTCATGGACACCGTCGACCACGCCCGGAAGCGGGGGCTCCTGGTCATCGAAGACGCGAAGAGGAACGACATCGGAGACACCGCGAAGGCATACTCCGAAGGACACCTCGGGACCGTGAGCTTCTGGGGCGGCAGGAGGGCGTGCTTCGACGTCGACGCCATCACGGTCAACCCATACCTGGGCTCGGACGGCGTGAAGCCGTTCGTGGAGGATTGCGCTGCACACGGCAAGGGCATCTTCGTGCTGGTGAAGAACTCCAACCCGTCCTCGGGAGAGCTACAGGACTTGCTGTCCATCTCGGAGCATCCGGCGCTGCGCGATATCCAGCGCGAGGTCGGAGAGGCGGGGAATGCGAGGCTGAGCGATGTCATCGGACTCATGAGCCAGGCGGACAGAACCGTCGTCGCTCCGAACTACATCAGCATGGCCTCGAGAGTCGCCGAATGGGGAGCCGACGTCGTTGGCGAGCGCGGCTACAGCAGCGTCGGAGCGGTCGTAGGAGCGACCTACCCAGGGGAGGCGCGGACGATCAGGCAGACTCTGCCTTCGGCATACTTCCTGGTCCCCGGCTACGGAGCGCAGGGAGGAGCCGCTGCGGATGCCATGACCTCCTTCAACGCCGATGGATACGGGGCGATCGTGAGCTCGTCGAGAGGAATCATCCACGCTTACCAGACCGACCAGTTCAAGAACAGGTTCAAAGAAGACGAGTTCGACCGAGCTGCAGGAGCGGCTGCCGGTTCGATGAGAACCGAACTCACCGGCGCGATGAAGGCGGCGGGCAAATACCCCTGGTGAATCCGATCAGGAGACGGGTGTGCGTGCTCACTGGCCCTCGGTCAGGTTGATGGCAATCTCGGCGATGTCGGAGGAGTAACCTCCGGTCCTCTCGATGCTCTCTGTGGCGAACGCGAGTCCTACCGCGACCTTGCCGCGCTTCTTCATCGTCTCGTCCAGGAATCCGTTCGTCCTCTCCCTCAGCTGTGCCGTCCGCTCAATGCACTCGTTCGCCTGCGACGAATCCCTCCTGAACAACGCTTCGATGCTCCCATCCAGGATGGACACGGCCTCCGCGCTCAGCGATTCGAGGCTCTTCATGGTGTCGCCCTCGATCCTGGATCCTCCAAGGAGGTCGAGGCTGTGGGCAATCCTCGTCGCGTGGTCAGCAATCCGCTCGAGCGCCCTCGCCGTAGCAAGCATCGAATCCGATTCCAGCCACGAGGTCTTCATCTTCGCCGCGAACGAGATGTTCCGCCTGGTCATCGCATGCTGCTTCTCGACGAACCAGTAGAGCCTGTCGACCTCGTCGTCCCGGTTGATGACCTCCTCCGCCATCCCCCGGTCGAGGCCTTTGACAGACCTGATCGATTCCTCGAGCATGCTCTTGGCCATGAGATGCATCCTGCGCACGACCTTCCGCATGTCCAGGTCCGCGTGGTCTGCGACGTCCTGAAGGACGACCAGGCCGGAACTCTCTTCCACGACCTCCGGCCCTATGACGCGTCTCGAGAAGTCCTGAACGACCTTCCTGAGGTCGCTAGGGATCCTCCCCTTCGAGCGGACCTCGACCACATCGTACCCGGTCACATAGGTCCCGATCAACTGCCTCAGGAGCGTCCTCGGGTCGGTCGACGGAGTGACCTCGATCACCTTCACGAGCTTCTCCGACTCCCTGGGCATATGCGGATCGACCGTGAGCGTCCCATCGCCGGTGACGCGCAGGGTCACGTAGTCCCCCTTCTTGAGCCCCGCGCTCTGTACCCATTTCTTTGGCAGGGATACAGTGTATGTAGAGCCGCCGGTCTTCTGTATTCGCCTAGTCTCCTGCATGTGATACCACACTTGCCTTCAGCCTGTCTGTATATCTCTATAGGTTGACCTGACTTCAGCTTTGCGTATGATTGATATATACATCTATATAGCTGACTACGTGCTAGTAATTGGCAATCTGTTCTACTCACAATAGCCTGATGACCAGAGACCGCTCTCACGCAATCATGAGAGATGGAAGAATGGAAGTCGAAACACGAGCATGCGAACTCGATAATAGCGATCCCGAGGAACGAAAGCTTTTTGACGAAGGGATGGAAGACCTTTTCTTCGAGTTCCAGATGAAGTGATTTCGGCTCCGAAAATGATGATGGTGATGCAGATGAGCGAGTTGGACCTAGAGAAGAAGGAGATGAACGAAGAAAGGATAGCGATGCCCCACAGAGGAGGAGGCACATGGAAGATTGTGCTCGCAGCGATTGTCGCGGCCGCGATTCTCATCGCGGGGGCATTCGCGACGGGGCTGCTCTCGATAGGCGGCGACGAGGAGAGCGTGACCCTGACGGGCGCGGGAGCCACATTCCCGATGCCTCTGATCCTGAAGTGGGCAGACGAATACTACAACGAAACCGATCAATCCGTGAAAGTAGACTACGCTGGCGGCGGAAGTGGCGCTGGCATCACGCAGATCAAGGACAACAACGTGGACTTCGCGGGCACGGACGCGCCCCTTAGCGCGGCCGACTCGACCACATACGGGCTGGTCCACATACCCGAGACCCTTGGAGCGGTCGTGGTGGCGTTCAACGAACCGACCGTATCCAGCCTGAAGCTGGACGGGTCCACCCTGGCGAGGATATTCATGAAGAACATCACGGCGTGGGACGACCCCGAGATAACGGTCCTCAACCCGGGCGTGACGCTGCCGTCCGAGCAGATAACGACGATCGTGAGATCGGATTCATCGGGAACGACCTTCGTGTTCTCTGGATACCTGGCCAAGATAAGCAGTGAGTTCGACGAACTCTACGGCCAGGGCAAGTCCGTCAGCTGGCCCGACGCAATCGGTGCGAGCGGCAACTCAGGGGTGACGCAGACGATCAAGACGACCGCGCACTCCATAGGATACATAGAGCTCTCGTACGCGATTGAGAACGACGTTCCGTTCGCGCAGCTGGAGAACCATGACGGCAATTTCGTGACGGCATCCCTCGAGACTACCTCCGCAGCCGCAGCCAGCTTCACGCTTCCCGCGGGAGACGGTGATTGGTCCGGCGTGAACATACTCGACCAGCCCGGAGCGAACGCCTACCCGATTGCCAGCTTCACCTACATACTGGTCTACAAGGAGCTGCACAACGACGGGAGCAGCATGAACAAGACCGCCGCGCAGGCGCTGCTGGACTTCCTGTGGTGGTGCTTGCACGAGGACGGCCAGGCATACGGTCCAGACCTCCACTACGCCGAGCTACCGGCATCCGTGGTGGCAATCAACGAGGCGACGCTGAACTCGATCACCTACGATGGCGAGGTGCTCAGGTAGATAACAGTCGAAAGCCCCTTTCCATTTTCGGTTCGAGCGGAGGGAGCGGGAGAATGCGCGGGAACGAGAAGGGCACTTCTGTGCTCCGGGGCAAGCCCCTGAGCTTCGGCGGAGACCTGGTGTTCAGGTACTCAGTCATGGTTGTCGCGACCCTCACCCTCGCGCTCGTCTGGCTCCTGGTCATCATGATGGTAATCGACGCGTCAAGCTCGATCGACACTTTCGGCCTGGGGTTCGTGACAGGCGACGTGTGGGACCCGAACAGGGACGTCTACGGGGCGCTCCCGTTCATCTTCGGAACCCTCCTCACCACCGGGATAGCCCTGATCATAGGCGTCCCGCTCAGCATTGGCATCGCGGTCTACCTCTCCGAGCTGGCCCCGCCGTACCTGAGGGGGCCGCTCTCGTTCGTCGTCGAGCTACTGGCGGCCGTGCCCAGCGTGATATACGGCCTGTGGGCGATGTACGCCCTCCGGCCCGTGATCGTCGGCACCGTCGAACCGTTCCTTTCGGATATCCTCGGTTGGACCCCTTTGTTCGCCGGAGACTCCGTCGGGCTCGACAAGTTCACCGCGGGGATCATACTCGCTATCATGATCATACCCACAATCGCGTCCGTGTCGAAGGAGGCGATGATGGCGGTCCCCGACTCGCAGAGGGAGGCCGCACTAAGCCTCGGGGCCACGAGGTACGAGACCACGAGGATGGCGGTGCTGACGTACGCGCGCTCTGGCATTTTCGGGGCGACCATACTCGGCCTCGGCAGAGCGGTCGGCGAGACGATGGCCGTCGCGATGACGATAGGGAATGCCAACGTGATCTCCTGGTCCCTGCTTGACCCCGGTCAGACCATGGCGAGCCTGATTGCAAACAACTGGGGAGAGGCGCAGGACCTGCAGCTGTCCGCGCTGATAGAGATGGGGCTCGTGCTATTCGTCGTGGCGCTCGTGGTCAACGTGTTCGCGAGGCTCATGGTGGGCAGGTTCATGAAGGCGGTCCCCTCGACAGGTGGTGGCCTATGAACATCTACGAGCGCCGCAGGATTAAGAACACCCTAGCCTCGGGTCTGGCGCTGGCGTGCGTCGTGCTCGCGCTCATCCCGCTCGTGTACATCCTCGCGGAGGTCGTCATCAAGGGTGCCCCGGCGCTCAGCTGGGAGTTCCTCACGAGCAGGACCGTTGGCACCGGGGAGCCAGGGGAAGGCATAGGGAACGCCATAGTTGGCACCTTGCTCCTCGTGTTCTATGCAGGACTCATCGGACTTCCGGTCGGCATCCTCACGGGGATCTATGTTTCCGAATACGGGAACAACAGGTTCGGGACGACGGTGAGGTTCTTCAATGATGTCCTGGCCAACTTCCCGTCGATCGTCGTCGGCCTGCTCGCCTACGCTCTGGTAGTGGCCTATCTGGACGTCGGCTTCTCCCTGATAGCAGGGGCCTTCGCGCTCGCGATCATCATGATACCGATCGTGGCTAACACCACGGAGGAGGCGCTCAGGATGGTGCCCAACTCCCTGCGGGAGGGGGCGCTCGCCCTGGGAGTGCCCAGGTGGAGGACGGTGCTCAAGGTCATGCTGACCAACGCGAGGAGCGGGATAGTCACGGGCTCGCTGTTGTCGATAGCCAGGATCGCAGGGGAGACCGCGCCGCTGTTGCTGACGGCGTTCTACAGCAGCTACTGGTCGTTCTCGCCGACCGAACCCGTCGCGTCGCTCCCGCTTACGATATTCAGGAACTACAACTCCCCCTCTGACGTCCTCCTGGAGCAGGCATGGGGCGCGTCTTTGGTACTCATACTCATCGTCCTCTCGCTGAACATCGGCGTGAGGATTCTGATGCGACCGAGGAAGAGAAAACACAAGGCGGTGAAACGGAGATGGATGACAAGATTATCACGGAAGACCTGAACGCGTACTTCGGAGAGGTCCACGCGGTGAAGGGTGTGGACATCAGGATCCCAAAGAACGCGATCACGGCAATCATAGGGCCCTCAGGCTGCGGCAAGTCCACGTTGATCAGGTGCATGAACAGGATGCACGAGGTCGTGCGCGGGGCGAGGGTCACTGGCAGGGTGCTGCTTGACGGCAAGGACGTCTACGACCCCCACATGGACCCAGTGTTCGTGAGGACCAAGGTGGGCATGGTGTTCCAGAAACCAAACCCCTTCCCCACGATGTCGATCTACGACAATGTAGTCGCGGGGCTGAGGCTCAACGGGGAGAAGGACTGGAAGAAGCTGGATGCCGTGGTCGAGAAGAGCCTCAAGCTCGCGGCTCTCTGGGACGAGGTGAAGCACCAGCTCGATGCCTCCGGCGTGAGCATCTCGGGCGGACAGCAGCAGAGGCTGTGCATCGCGAGGGCGCTCGCGGTCGAGCCTGAGGTGCTGCTCCTGGACGAGCCGTGCTCGGCCCTCGATCCGATTGCGACCGCCAAGATCGAAGACCTGCTGTTCGACCTCAAGGACAAATACACGATAGTCATAGTCACGCATAACATGCAGCAGGCGGCCAGGATAGCGGATTTCACCGCGTTCATGTACCTCGGGGAGATGGTGGAGTTCGGGGAGACCAAGAAGATCTTCGAGAGCCCCGAGAAAGAGCTAACTGAGAAATACATCACAGGGAGGTTCGGATAGGCATGAGCCCGAGAAAGGCGTACGAGACGGAGCTTGCGGAGCTGGACACGCTGGTGGCCGAGATGGCCACGAAGACCGACGAAGCGATAGAGCTCGCGGTGGAGTCGTTCGCCAAGCTGAACCTGAGCCTGGTCGACAAGGTCAGGAAGATCGACAAGGAGATGTACGCCCTCAACATCGAGATCGAGAAGAGGTGCCTCGAGGTCATCGCGCTGCAGTCCCCCGTAGCAAAGGATCTCAGGAGGATAGGTACCTACCTCAAGGTGATCACCGACTTCGACAGGATTGGGCGCTACGCGAAGGACATCGCCGAGGTGACGGCCCATGCGAAGTCGATGGCTCACTTCAAGCCCCTGGTCAGCATCCCGCACATGGCCGACATGGCCGTGAGGATGGTCGACCTCTCGGTGAAGGCGTTTCTGCAGAGAGACCTCTCCTTGACCAAGGAGGTGTTCGACCTGGAGGACCAGGTGGACTCGCTGTACGACGAGATATTCAGGGAAGTCATCACATACATGATGGAGGATTCCAAGAAGATCAGCATCGGCATCAACTACACGCTCGTTTCCAGGTACCTGGAGCGCATCGCCGACCACGCGTGCAACATATCGGAGCGCGTGATATACATGGAGACGGGCAAGAGGGTCCAGAAACTGTAGCACTCCTTGCCATCGAGACGGACTACATTCGGCCACCCCATACTATTGATGATATTTCCAATAACACATCCTCCGCCGGCAATTCCCAGGCCGGGTCCAAGCCATCAGGTGAGACGACCATGAAGATAGAGGATGTGAAGACGGAGAAGGATATCATCCAGTTCCTGAACGATTGGTCGGAGTTCGAGAGGGCGGTCTATGTCGCTACCTTCAGGATCCCGTACGGGAAGGTCAGCACATACCAGAGGATCGCGAAGCAAATTGGGAGACCGAAGGCCACGAGGGCAGTCGCCAACGCGCTCCACGAGAACCCACTCTATCCAGTTGTACCTTGCTGGCGTGTGGTCAAATCGGATGGAGGCTTCGGTGGGGACAAGAAGAGGGCTGCCGGAAGGAGAGAGCACGTGGAGAGCGAGGGTGTTCCGACCAAGAACGGCAAGGTCGTGATGACCGAGAAGGTCCTCTTCTGAGCCGACGGACGGATCAGTGCCGGACCAGGCAAGTCTCGTAATCCTTGACGAGCGCTGCGCCCCTCACGAGGACATCCTTGTCCAAGGGCGTGACCACATGCTCCTTCAGTATCCTCTTCGCCTCTTCCCGGGCCTCGGCGGCCATCTTGGTGGACATGGTAGCCTGCCAGTGTCTGTACTTCCTGTCCCGGATCGGGTGCTCCGACCTGAAGTTCCTCACCGTATGAGGCTGTGTGAGGAAGCTGTTCCCGTGCCCGACCGCATCGACGACGTCCATGGCGAATGTCTCCTTGGAGAGAGCATATCCCTTCATGAACTTCCTGATGTCCGCCCACAGGTATGAGTCGAGGACGACCTGCTCCATGGAGGCTCCCTTCGCGTGGTCCAGGCTCCCCGCGCCCGACATCATGTCCGAGCCGCTGAACGTGTTGAGGGTCATCCCGAACGACTCACTGAACGATCCTTCCATCCCGGGTTTCTTCGTCTCCAGGCCCCAGGATGACACGAGCGACGGAAGGCCATACCGCGAGGCCATCTGCCCGGCCGCTGCGCTCACGAGCGGCAGGTGGTAGGATGTGTAGTCCATCACTCCCGTCATCATGTCCATAGGCGCGGATTCGGAGCTGTAGATGAACGGTGCGCCCGGGCCCGCGGTCTGCGTTATGACCAGGCTCGCGAGGTTCTCGGCGTTTATGTTGGCCAGCGTGCCCGCCATCGTGACGGGTGACGAAAGGCCGGCTATCGACATGGACATCGACACGACCGGGATGCCGTGCCTTGCGAACTCCGCCTGGGCCTCGATCTCCGCCCCCGCGAAACTCAGCGGTGCGATCGAGCAGCTTATGACGGAGAAGATGGGTGCCTTTCTCAGCGCCTTCTCGCCTCCCGCGACGAGAGATGCGAGCTCCACCTGCTTCCGGGCGTCCTCCGCCCCATGCGTAGCCGGGATGACCTGCACGTGCTTCGTGTTGTTCTTCAGGACAGTCCAGAGGGACTCGAGCGCGAGGGCATTCTGAGGGACGTCCGTAGCTGTCACAGTCGTCCAGCATATGTCGATGGGGTCCATCGCATCCGCCATCTTCGAGAAGTCCGCGAGGTCGCGGTTGGTCGTGGGGCGCTTCTCGCCCGTCTCGATGTCCACCGTGTACACCGCGAGGCCCGTCGTGGCCATGAGCGGGTGGGTCTGCACGGGCACCTCCTTCTGGTGCTTGGGGTCGCGCGCGCCCAGCTTGAAGCCCTTCGGAGCCTTCCGGAGCGCCTCCTGAACCATCCCCTCGGGAATCCTCGCTGTGCCCTTCTTCGGATCGACCGTCGCCCCCGCATCCCCGAGCATGCCAAGGACGCTCGGGCTCTTGACCATCACGCCCAGCTTCTCGAGCCATCTCAGGCTCTCCGCGTGAATCGCTTCCTCCTCGCTCTTGTCAAAGAACTTCAGACGTGCCACTGCCATCTACGACAACCCCCTGCTCCGTGCCTAAGCGGAATGGGTAAAGTACAGGATGTCTAAAAGGGTTCGCGAAGTCGCCACCTTTCACGACCGGAGAAGGAAAAGCACAAAGCTGATGGGCGCCATCCCGGACAAGGTCCCGAACGGGAAAGTCGGGACCGGTCGCCCCTCGCATCCGAGGGGGGACGGGCAGCGCCTGAGACACATAGGTGGGGATAGACTGAGCGGGCTCTCTGACTGCTACAAGAAGCCCCCGCCCAACTCCCTAGAGGTAGGCGGGGTGAAGGTGGGGATCGTGGGCATGGCCGATATCATGGAGAATGCCCTCGCCCATCTGGACGAACCCGAGGAACAGGTCAAGGACGTCCTTATGGCGGAGCTGAAGGCCAGGAACTACGTCCCGAGCTCCGAGGAGGGGGTCTACCTCAAGGCCCTCTGGAAGGAGTACAGGGATGTGAGTGCGAGGCGCAGGGAGGACGTCGAGGAGACGTACCAAGGGATCCCGAGGGACGAGATATCGTGGTATCCCCGGGTGGAGGAGTCGCGCTGCGAGGGGTGCAGCTCGTGCGTCGAGTTCTGCTCCCAGGGTGTCTTCGCGTTCCACGACGGCAAGTCGAAGGTCGTGAAACCGTACAACTGCATTGTCGGGAAGTCGAGCTGCAGGGCGTTCTGCCCCGACAAGGCGATCTCGTTCCCGACGAGAACTCAGCTCAAGAGCACACTGACTGAGCTGAGGACGAAGCGCGGACTCGGATAGCACGGCGTGGTCACGTGACCCAATAGACCCGAGGCCAGATGGAAATATTCATCTACATTCTCGGTGATGCTGGCCTCGGTAATGAGACCAGGAGGTTCCCGGATATGATGCACGAGATGGTTTTGGCAGCTGCGCCGGGAACCGTTTGAATTCGGCCTGGTCACCGGCGTTTGGCGATCGTGTAGCTTGCATTTCGAACGCCGTAACATGGAACCAACAGTAACATGCCAAACGATCCGTATCTTGACGCCAGCGTCGTCTGGCGAATCAAATCAGGGACGATCGACCTGCACGAGGCAGGGTACCGCTCGACCCAAGAGGCCATCCTATCTTCAGGCATGGCGACCAAGGTGGAGGGCCTCATCAGCGCAGGCAAGGAAGCCGATGTCTACCTGGCCACGTACAACGGCGCGCCGATAGCCATCAAGGTCTACCGGCTGTACCGGACGTCTCACAGAGGCGGCGGGCCGATCAAGCTGGATTCGACGGGATGGCTCGCGGCCCGCGAATACGAGATGACACGCCAGGCGTGGAAGGGCGGCGCCAGAGTGCCCGCGCCCGCGAGGAGGGTGGAGAACATGCTCTCCATGCGCTACCTCGGGGACGAACGAGGACCCGCGCCCAGGCTGCAGGACGTCGACCTCGAGGAGCCTAAGGAGTTCCTCGAGGACGTGCTCAAAGGGATAGAAGTACTGGCCCGCGCGGGGGTCGTGCACACAGACATGAGCGCTTTCAACATCCTCGTCCATGACGGAGAGCCTTGGATCATAGACCTCTCGGAGGCGCTCCGGGTGGACCGGACCGGGGGCGTTCCGTGGCAACGGCTCGAGGAAGCGTCCGTCGCATTGGAGCGCGGATTGAACGCGCTGCAGGTCTACTTTCGCAAGTACGACGTCGCGATCGACGCGAAGCCGTTCGTCTCCCGAGTGGTGGAATCCCTCGACAGGTTCGGTGTGATGAGATGACCTTAAACGAGTCAATCCATCGAGCACTTGGTAGGAACAATCCCTGATTTGGACAACGACGCTTGGTGAGCAGAAGAAGCGACCCGAGGAGGTGCCCGGCGCAGAACCGCCGGCCCAGGCCATTAGTACTAGCGTGAGCGCGCGCACACGACTATAGTACAGGCGCGAAGGCAAGAGGGCGATGACACGCTCCATCCGCCCGATCACACCTTGTCGGACAACATCCTCGCCGAGAGCTCCTTGAGCATCTTCGCGCAGACCATGTCGGTCATCCCGGGGACGTCCCTTGGAGGGTTGAACTCGACGATGTCCGCCCCCACGAGAGAGCCTTTGAGCGACTGTATGATCCCTATGACCTGACGGGTGGTGAACCCTCCTGGCTCCCGATGAGATACCCCGGGAGCGAACGCGGGGTCGAGCGCGTCGATGTCCAGCGAGACATAGACGGGCCCTGAGAAGACGAGCTTGGTGCGGTCGTCCCAGTTCTTCATCTCGATGACCTCGACCTTGAACTGCGCAGCCTGCTCCCTCTGGTGCGGGTTCATCGTGCGTATCCCGACCTGGACGAGCCTGGTGGCCAGCCTCTCCTCCATTATCCGCGCGAACGGGCACGCGTGCGACAGACGGTTGCCTTCGTAGACGTCGTACAGGTCCGGGTGGGCGTCGATGTGGAGTATCCCGAGGCCATGATACTGTTTCGAGAGCGCCTTGATGATGGGATAGGTCACCGAATGGTCCCCGCCGACGCAGATCGGCCGGAGGCCCTGGTTGAGGATGTCGCGGACCCTGAACTCTATCGACGAGAGCATGTCCGTTCCCGGGACCGGCACGATGTCCCCTGCGTCCCAGACCGCCGATTCGTCAATCAGCATGCCGTTCTCGCTGTACATGTTCGATGAGCGGCTGTGCCATGCGGCCCTCACTAGCGCCGGTGCCATGGACGACCCTCGGGCGAAGGACGACTGCTCGTCGTATGGTATCCCAATGAGCGCGATCCTCGGGGTGGCCAACTGCAGCTCACCTGTCGTATGCAAGAATGATGTCTGCCATATTTCAAGTGCTTCCCCGGCCCGCCTCGCAGACCGGCCCACGCGACGCGCACCGATATGCTCTTCGGACCGCGGCCAGAGGACGGTTCGGTCGGAACGATCCTACGGCCGCTGCAAAGATGCGACGAAGTCGTGGGTGAACGCCTTCGCCTTCTCGAGCGAACCCTGCTCGAGAGGGCCCTTCAGGTCCATGACCGCGCACCTGAGCGGGGTCGGATGCATCTTGAGCCCCAGCTTGCCCCCGAGGGCGATGATGCCTCCCGCCGCGCCAGGGTTGATCCACTTGTCGCCCTTCCTCTGCTCTTCCTCGGTCTTGCCGGGCTGCCCGTGGGTGTCGAAGGCGCAGATCGGCCGCGAGCTCCAGTAGCCCTTGTCCAGACCCTTCATGAACCGCTTGACGTGGCGCGTCATCTTCTTGAACCGGGTGGGCCCGCCCACGAACATGAAATCCGCGCCCGCCTGCTCCTTCCCTCCGCTCCTGAGGGACACCAGCTCCGCGGAGTGACCGTCCGCCCTAATCTGTTCCGCGACCGCTTCCGCAACCTGCTTGGTGTTGCCGAACACGCTATCGTAGACAACCAGACCTTTCACAGAACCACCTGCTGCTCTCTTCACGAGCTCAGGGAACATCCGCTCACCGTGTCTATGTCGTTTTCGCTGGAGTCCCGACCGCGTTCGCATCATTGATTCGCTTGGCACTGGCATCCATACTCGGCCCGCTCGTGCTTGGGACGGCGGGGTGCATGACCTCGCAGTCTGGCAACGTCGACTACGGTACAGCAGGCAATAAATAGTACATTAATGCTCTCAGTTGCCCAATGATGAACAGATGTGGTTCATTTGGGTGATGACACCGACGACGGTGGTCGCCTGACATTCCAGGATCTGCGCCTGACCACCAGCGTCTCGATAGACAAGGAGTCCAGGCTCGACCCGGTATCCATCTACAGATCCCTCAGGGAGCGGTTCGAAGGCGAGAGTTACCTGCTGGAATCGGTCGAGGGCACGCAGAAGACCGCACGGTACTCATTCATCGGCGTCGACCCGGTCTCCGTTTTCAGGGCCCGGGACGACATCGCGGAATGCGACGGACAAACGACCCGGGTGAAAGACCCGTTCGAGTCGCTCCAGATGTTCTTCCGATCGATGAACTGCGGAGCCTCCGAGGTCGCGCCGTTCTCGGGAGGGATGGTCGGATACCTCGGATACGGCATGGTGAGGTATTTCGAAGGCATCAAGGAGCCCGAGAACGCCGATGCCGCCCTTCCGGACCTGTACTTCGTCGTTCCCAGGCACCTCGTGTGCATAGACCACCTCAACTCCCGCACGCTCCTGATCTCGCACGGGAAGATGGCCGAACTGAGAGAGGCGCTTTCGAACGCGGAGCCTGCCCAGCCGCTGGGCCTCGAGGTCGGCGAGGGCAGGCCGAACACGTCGCGGACCGAGTTCGAGCGCATGGTCTCCAAGGCCAAGGAGGGGATCCTGGACGGGGACATCTTCCAGACAGTGCTGTCGCGTCGGACCGATTTCCGCGTTCGTGGGGACCCCTTGGAGATGTACTCGGTCCTTAGGCGCCTGAACCCGTCGCCCTACATGTTCTATCTCGACTTCGGGCAGATGCAGCTGCTGGGCTCGTCGCCCGAGATGCTGGTCCGGCTGGAAGGGCCGAGGCTGACCACGCGTCCTCTGGCCGGCACCCGCCCCAGGGCGGCCGACCCTGAAGAGGACGAGAAGCTGAAGCTCGACATGCTCCTGGACGAGAAGGAGCGCGCGGAGCACCTGATGCTCGTGGACCTGCACAGGAACGATATGGGCAGGGTCTCGAGGTTCGGGAGCGTCAAGGTCACGGAGCTGATGTCCGTCGAGAAGTACTCCCACGTCCAGCACATAGTGAGCAATGTGGAGAGCGAGATCTGCCCCGATAAGAACGCATTCGACGCGCTCAGGGCGTGCTTCCCCGCGGGCACGGTCACCGGGGCTCCCAAGGTCAGGGCGATGGAGACCATCTCCGAGCTGGAGCGGTCGCCCAGGGGGCCCTACGCAGGCTCGGTGGGATACTTCGATTTCACAGGGAACATGGACTTCGCCATCACCATCCGATCGATAGTCGTCTCGGACGGCCGGGCGAGCATCCAAGCGGGTGCGGGGATCGTAGCGGACTCCGTCCCCGAGAGGGAGTTCATGGAGACGGAGCACAAGATGAACGCGATGCTCCAGGCGATCTCGCACGCCGGGGACGGGGTGAAGCGATGACGCGGATACTGGTGATAGACAACTACGATTCCTTCGTCTACAACATCGCCCAGTACCTGGGAGAGCTGGGTGCGTCTGTGATAGTCGAGAGGAACGACTCGCCGAAGCTCGACGGTCTGCTCGGGACGATGGACGGATACGTCATATCCCCGGGACCGGGTCACCCGAGGAGTTCCAGGCGGAGCCTGGATGTGATATCGAGCGACGGCTTCGGGAGGCCGGTCCTCGGAGTGTGCCTCGGCCACCAGGCCATAGCGCATGTCCACGGGGGCTCGGTCGTCAGGGCAGGGCAGGTCGTCCACGGAAAGGTGAGCAGGGTGCACCACATCGTCGACCCTCTGTTCGATGGAATCCCGGATTCCTTCACAGCGACCCGATACCACTCGCTGGTCGTCTCGAAGAAGGACCTGCCAACGACGATAGATGTGCTCGCCGAGACGGACGATGGCGAGATCATGTCTCTACGCGTCAGGGGTAGGGACGTCTACGGGGTTCAGTTCCACCCAGAGTCCGTGATGACCTCGTGCGGCAAGGCAATCCTGTCCAACTTCCTCAGGATGTGCGCACGATGATCCGGGAGGCGATCAAGCGCGCCGTGGAGCGAGAGGAGATCTCCGTCGATGCTGCCCGCGAGGTCATGAACGAGATGATGACGGGCGCGGCCACCCAGAGCCAGATGGCTTCATTCATCACCGCTATGCGCATGAAAGGGGAGACCGAGGGCGAGCTGCGGGGGTTCGTGACCGCGATGCGCGATCACGCCGAGAAGATCTCCGCGCCCGAAGGAGCGGTCGACCTCTGCGGCACGGGAGGGGACGGCCTCAACACATTCAACGTAAGCACCGTCTCGTCTTTCGTCGTCGCGGGGGCGGGGGTGCCGGTCGCCAAGCACGGGAACAGGGCGGTGTCCAGCCGGTCGGGGTCTGCAGACGTCCTGAGCGCCCTTGGCATCCCGCTCGACCTCGAACCAGTTGCGGTGGAGGAGTGCCTCAGGAGGACCGGTATCGGGTTCATGTTCGCCCCCGTCTTCCACAAGTCGATGAGGAACGTGCTCGGAGCGAGGAGCGAGATCGGGATACGGACATTCTTCAACCTGGTCGGCCCGATGGCGAACCCCGCGGGAGTCAAGAACCAGCTGGTGGGCGTCTACGACGCGGCCATGGCCCCCATGGTGGCGGCCGCCTTGCGCGAGCTGGGGACACACCGCGCAATGGTCGTCAACGGCCAAGGCATGGACGAGATCACGAACCTTGGGACGACGCGGGTGGTCGAACTCCGTGACCGTGAGATCCGGGAGTACGACATCTCGCCCGGGATGTTCGGGCTCGACCTGGCAGACCCAGAGACGGTCAAGGGAGGGTCGGCGGTCGACAATGCGAGGACCGCCCTCCGAATTCTCGACGGGGAGGAATCACCCCGGACGGACATCGTGGCCATGAACTCGGCCGCCGCGATATACGTCGCTGGCCGAGCGCCAGACCTACAGGCGGGCTTCGAGATGGCGATGCATTCCATCAAGAGCGGGAAGGCTTCGGCCAAACTCGGGGAGCTCGCGGAGCTGACACGGAGGATGGAAACGGACCATCAGATGACACTTGACATCGTAACGCTCAGGGGCAGGAGGATAGCACCTGGCGTGTTGAGACAGAGGTGCTCTGAGCTGACTTCCGACCTCGTCGCCGTCGTCTCCGGACTCGAGGGTGGAAAGAGCGAACTCCGCAGCCTCGACCCGGACATTACGGCGAGGCCGAGCATACTGTCCGTCCTCGTGCTCAATCGCCTCCGAGGGATCCTGGCAGGCGTACCCGTTCGGCATGGACACGCCTCCCGGGCCGCCAGGAGTCTCTCGCATGTCATCTCATCATCGCCCTCGATGTCCGTGATCGGGGAGTACAAGCCGAACGCCCCCTCAGCACAGCCTCTATCCATACCGCCCAGCCCGGATGATGCCGCAGAGGCGTATTCGGGCGTCGCAGCGGTGTCCGTCCTTGTTGAGCCGGACTATTTCGGAGGAAGCCCCGAGCTCTTCTCGATGTTCCGCGAACGCATCCGCCAGCCGATGCTCTTCAAGGACTTCGTGGCCTCCGAGAGACATCTGGACCTCGCCGCAGCGCTGGGGGCAGATGCCGTGCTGATCATCGCGAAGGCGCTCACGCCGGACGCGATGGGCCGGCTGATCCAGAGCTGCTGCGCGAAGGGGATGGAGCCGTTGGTGGAGCTTCACGACTTGGCTGACCTCGACAAGCTGTCCTCTTCCGGTCGCAGTGGATCGGTCAAATTGGTCGGCTTGAACAGCAGGAACCTGAGGACCCTCGAGCTGAATCTCGAAGGGCTCAAGGCACTTCGGAAGATGATGGACCCCCGGAAGCTCGTCGTGGCGGAGAGCGGAATCGGATCACCCGACGACATCCGCTCGCTCCAAGGGTTCGACGCGGTCCTGATAGGCTCGGCGCTGATGCGTGCCCGGGACCTGGATGGAAAGGTGGAGGAACTCGTCTCCGCCGCAAGGAGCGTGACAAGATGAAGGTCAAGATATGCGGGATAACCCGGCCGGAGGACGCCGTCATGTGCGAGGAGCTGGGAGCGGACGCCATAGGCTTCATCCATTATCCAGGAAGAAGCCGCAGCATGCCCTTAGCAGAAATCGATCGGATGTGCGAGTCCCTCGGGCCGATGACCGCGAAGGTGCTGGTCTGCGCCCCCGCGAACGTTCCCGAAGCGATCCAGATGGCGGTCCAATCGGGTGTGAACGTCATCCAGACATACTCGCTCGGCCCCCAGGAGATAGAGGCCTTGCGACGGCAGGGAGTCGGAGTGATCAGAGCGGTGCCTCCGACGAGGTCCGAGGCGATCAAGTACTCCGCCGTCGCGGACGCGTTGCTCTTCGAGCAGGGCGTCCCTGGCACAGGCGAGGAATACGACTATTCGCGAATACCTATGGATTGCTCTCCGCGGTCGATAATCGCGGGAGGGCTGAATATCGATAACATGGACCGCGCGAAAGCGCTGAAGCCGTACGCACTCGATGTCTCGACCGGCGTCGAGCGGTTCCCAGGAAGGAAGGATCGCGAGCTCGTGAGAGAGTTCATCAGGAGGTGCAAGTCGTGACGGGCAAGGGCTATTATGGAAGGTTCGGAGGGTCCTATGTACCGGAGATCCTCGTGGGCGCGCTCAAGGATCTCGAGAAAGAATATGCGCGTCTCTCAAAGGACCCGGACTTCCGCGATGAGTTGAACCACCTCCTGTCGACCTACGCTGGACGGCCGACGCCTCTCTACTTCGCCCGACGCCTCACCGAGACGGTCGGTGGGGCCAGGATATACCTCAAGAGGGAGGATCTCGCCCACACGGGATCGCACAAGATCAACAACGCGCTCGGACAAGCCCTGCTCGCCAAGCGCATGGGGAAGCCCAGGGTCATAGCCGAGACGGGCGCCGGACAACACGGCGTGGCGACCGCGACGGCCTGCGCTCTCCTGGGCCTCAAGTGCGAAGTCTACATGGGCGAGGTGGACACGGTGAGGCAGAGGCTCAACTGCTTCAGGATGCATCTTCTCGGCGCCAAGGTCAACACCGTGAGGACCGGGTCGAGGACTTTGAAGGACGCGATCAACGAGGCCCTGAGAGACTACGCATCGAGCAGCGACACCACCCACTATCTGATCGGCAGCGTCGTGGGACCCCATCCCTATCCTGAACTCGTCAGGGACTTCCAGTCGGTGATTGGAAGAGAGGCGAGAGAACAGATGCTAGCTGGCACCGGTCGGTTGCCGGACGCGCTCGTTGCATGTGTCGGCGGTGGGAGCAACTCGATAGGCCTGTTCCACCCGTTCCTCGATGACGCAGAGGTTCGGATGTACGGCGTGGAAGCGGGAGGGACGGGGTTGTCGACGGGAAGACACTCTGCGAGCGTCGCCGCTGGAAGCGAAGGCGTGCTCCACGGTTCCCGAACCATGGTGCTCCAGAACAGCGATGGGCAGATAGACGAGACACACTCGATCGCGGCCGGCCTTGACTATCCTGCGGTTGGACCAGAGCACTCTTTCCTCAACGAATCCGGCAGGGCGGAGTACTCCGCGGTGGATGACAGAGAGGCCCTCTCAGCCTTCCATGTCTTGTCTGAGACCGAGGGTATCATACCCGCCCTGGAGAGCGCGCATGCGATTGCATTCGCCATCAGACTCGCCAAGGGGATGCCGAAACACGGCAGGATGATCGTCAGCCTCTCTGGAAGAGGGGACAAGGACGTCGGCCAGGTTGCCGAGATGGAGGGGCTCGTGTGAGCGCGATTCAAGACGCATTCCGGAAGCTCTCGGACAACCGTTCGGGAGGGTACATCCCTTACCTGTGCGCGGGAGACCCGGACTGCCAGTTCACAATCGAACTCGCAAGACGGATGTGCAGAGCCGGAGCGGACATACTGGAGCTCGGGATACCGTTCTCTGACCCGGTCGCTGATGGTCCCGTCATCCAAGAGGCGATGCTGAGATCGCTATCCGCGGGGTTCAGGGTGCACGACATCTTCGAGATACTGTCCACATTGCGAGGCGAGGGATTCAAGCAGCCAGTCGTCGTGATGTCGTACTTCAATCCGATCCTCAAGTTCGGAATCTCCAGATTCCTGAAACATCTTGCCGAGGCCGGGGGTGATGGAATCCTGGTCGTGGACCTACCCATGGAGGAGTCCGCCGAACTCGATTCGGAGGCTCACACCTTGGGATTGGACGTCATCAGATTGATAGCACCTAGCACGAGAGACGAACGAATGGATATGATTCTCTCAAAGACTTCGGGGTTCGCGTATCTTGTTTCCGTAGCTGGAGTCACAGGCGCGAGGAAGATGCTCGCAGATTCGACCGGAGATCTTGTGAGACGCGTGACCTCCAGGAGCAGCGCCCCTGTGGCTCTGGGGTTCGGCATTTCACGTCCCGAGCACGTCCGAAAGGCCATCTCGGCCGGGGCTGCAGCTGTCGTAGAAGGATCGGGTCTCGTCTCCACATACGCCGGTCTCCTGAACGACAGGGGCAATGCGCTGGACCAGGTGGAAAGGCACGCTCGGGAAATGAAGTCGGCAGCCAGCCCCCCGGATGTCTGACGCAATCAGGCAACGGTCGACGGAATCCCGTTGGGCACCATTCAGCGAGAACTTGACGGACCAACGTGATTCTCCTGGCTGCGGGGAACCATCACGTCGCTTCGAATGGTCGTGGCGAAGGTTACTTATACAGCGTGTGATTTGTGTGAAAAGTATGAAAAGTACGATAAAGATGACACCACGTGATCTCAGCGTCTACGGGACTGTGAAGGTCGGAGAGAGAGGCCAGGTGGTGATTCCAGCCGATGCCCGAAAGGAGTTCGACATAAAAGCGGGAGACATTCTGCTGGTCGTCGGCGCCCCAATGGGAGATGGAGTCGTCTTGATCAAGGCAGAGGCCGTCAAGGAAATGGTCAACAAGATGAACATGGGATTGATGGGACTGGATGAGGGCGAGATAGGTCCTCATGCAAGGAAGAAGAGATAACGGGGCGTTGAGGGGGGATACGCCATGGATGAACCAGTAAAGACTGTGAACCTGACGAAGGACTTCAATGGATTCCGAGCGCTGGACAATCTTGACATTGCCGTGAGAAGGAACTCCTTCCTCGGCTTTCTTGGTCCAAATGGCGCCGGGAAGACGACCACCATCAAGATCCTGACAAACCTGCTCTCTCCATCCAGTGGGTCGGCGTATGTCAACGGCATCAACGTCACAGAGGATCCGAAGGGTGCCCTGACCGACCTTGGAACGGTTGTTGAGACGCCAGAGTTCTACCCCTATCTCACGCCCAAAGAGACCCTGTCATACCTAGGCGAGCTTCAAGGCATGAACAACGACGATATCAGAAGACGGACCGCGGAGGTACTGGACATGGTCAAGATGTCCGAGTGGGGGAACAAGCGGATAGGCAAGTTCTCGAAGGGCATGAAACAGCGCATAGCTATCGCACAGGCGATTCTGCACAAGCCGTCAGTAGTGATTCTTGACGAGCCCACCAGCGGACTGGACCCGAGAGGGATGTTCGAAGTCCGCGAGATCCTGACGGAGCTCAAGAAAGAAGACTACACCATCTTGATGTCGTCCCACTTGCTGAACGAGGTGCAGCAGGTATGTGACGACGTCGTGCTCATAAACAAAGGGAAACTGCTGAAGAGCGGCCCTGTGGATGCCCTGATCGCATCTGCGAACCTGAGGAGACTGGAGGTGAGGACTTACCATGAGGCCACCGATGTCCAGCTCAGGCGAATATCTCAGCTGAATGCTGTTTCCGATCTCGAACCGATCGGACCCAGGGATTTCGCCCTCTCAGTAGTCGGGGGCGACGAAGCACAGGTGAATCTCCTGGAAGAACTGCAGAGCATCGGACTCAGGGTGGTCACCTTCAAGGAGTCCGGCGCCTCACTGGAGAACTTGTACATGTCCCTTATCAAGGATTCGAGGTGATTCATATCAGCGAGACTGTCAACCCAACCGGAAAGAAGTCAGTCAATGTTGCGCCCTCGGACGTTTCCCAGATCGGAATCGTGGTGAAATACGATTTCCTGAAGTACCTTAGAAGCAGGCGACTGGTAGGCATGTTGGCAATCGTGACTCTTGTTCTATTGCTCATTACCGCACTCCCTCCACTGCTGGGTAACTCGTATGCGGACGATGCGAACGAGTTCATCAACACATACGCAAGCTTCGCAAGCATCCTGATCATAATCGGGGCCACACTCTTCGCAGGAGACGCCATTGTATCCGAGTTCCAGAACCGGACAGGGTATCTGCTCTTTCCGAAGCCTGTCAGAAGATGGGTCATTCTGGCTGGAAAGTTCCTTGCCTCAATGGGAGCCATGTTCCTGGTGCTCTTACTCTACTATGGCGTCGCACTTCTGCTCGGTCTCGCCATAACGGGATCGTTTTCAGTACTGGGCGTCGAGTCGCTCCTCCTGGCAATGCTCTACGCGACGGCCGCCCTCTCGGTGGGGTTCCTGATCAGTTCCGTCATGAAGGGGACAACGGGTGCTCAGATACTGACTTTCGCCCTGTTCCTGTTCATCTTCACCATCATAACGGGAGTGTTCACATTGAGCGATGTGGAACCGTGGTTCGTGGTGACCTATTCCGGTGGGACTATCAACTACATCACTCAGGATCCATATCCGACCGGCGCAGCCTCAGGGGTAGGTCCTGGGGGGCTCGCTCCAGGGGCGGTCGAGATGACCAGCTACTATCCTGACATTGGTGTGGCTATCGCGGTCATGGCTGCTTACGCCCTGGTGTCGCTGGTCCTGGCATACTACTTCTTCAGCAGGAGGGAAATGTCTGCATAGGGCCTTGGAAGAGGAATGCTTGGAACAGACCGGTAGAAGGTGCTAGAGTGACCAACAGTATCATAGAAGTGAAGGACCTCGAGCATTCGTTCGGGGACGTCAAAGCGGTCGACAAGGTCAGTTTCACGGTTGAGGAAGGCGAGATCTTCTCATTCCTGGGCCCCAACGGGGCGGGGAAGAGCACCACGATCAATGTCCTGACGACCCAGCTGCCCTGCCAGGCCGGGACTGCGCGTGTCTGCGGATTCGACGTCCGGACTGATCGCCAGTCAGTCAAGAAATCGATAGGGATCGTGTTCCAGGACGAGGTTCTGGACAGAGACATGACCGTTCGAGAGACGCTCGAATTCCATGGCCGTATCTATTCGATGCCACGATCAGTGAGGCTCGCAAGGGAGAAGGAGCTGCTTGAGCTGGTCGAACTCGAGCAGAAGGTAGACGTGCGGACGAAGCACCTGAGCGGGGGGATGAAGAGGCGGCTCGAGATAGCACGAGGGCTCATGACCAGGCCGAGAGTGCTCTTCCTTGACGAGCCCACGATAGGCCTGGACCCACAGACCAGGCTCCGCATATGGGACTACATCAAGAGCATCAACGAGGAAGGGACGACGATATTCCTCACCACACACTACATGGACGAAGCAGACCGCCTCAGTGACAGGATAGAGATCATAGACCACGGCAAGATAATCGTCTCCGGGACAGCCGAATCCCTCAAGAACACCCTAGGCAAAGACATGATATACCTGGAGACCGAGGACGATGACAAGGCTGTCGAGATTGCGCGGGCAATCCCCGAAGTATTCCAGGCAAAGCGCACATCCAAAGGTCTCGAACTGATCCTGAACACTGACGGGAGCAAGGTCATGCCCACGGTGCTCCGCTCCATCGAGGATGTCGGCATCGAAATCCTGAGCGTGAAGATGAAGAAACCCTCGCTGGACGACGTCTTCGTACACTACACCGGGCGGGAGATACGGGACGGGCCGGCCGAGAACGGCTTGCCCAAGCTGAGGAGGCGTTGACCATGGGAAAGGAATTCCTGACGATATACTGGAGAGAGATGATCAGGTTCGTTAGGTTCAAGGGGCAGCTCTTCGCGGCACTGGTGCAGCCTGCCCTCTGGCTTCTGCTGTTCGGAGTCGCGATGACGAGCAACTTCAACAGCGATGCGATCCCGATGCCCAGCTTCCCGGGGGCCGTCTCCGTCGACTATCTGACTTTCATGGCTGCGGGAGTGATGGCCATGACCGCCCTGTTCACCTGCCTCTTCGGCGGGATGGGTCTCCTGTTCGACAAGAACTGGGGGATCATGAAGGAGATGCTCGCGAGCCCGATGAGGTCGTACCACATCCAGATCGGTGTGGGCCTCGGGGGGGTCACGAAATCACTGATCCAGGTCGGGTTGATCATGGGGTTCGGACTCGTGCTCGGTGTGGAGTTCTTCTCCGGCTTCTCCGCCGTGCAGACGCTGGGTGCCGTTCTCGGGATCCTCGCCTTCGTGACCGCCTTCTCCGCGGGGTTCATATTCCTCTCGGCCGGTTTGGCGATGCGGGTCGAGAGCATGGAGAGCGTTCAGGCGATCATGACCCTGTTGACCATGCCGCTCATGTTCTCGAGCAACGCGCTGTACTCGACGAGCTCGTTCCCTCAATGGTTGCAGGTCATATCATCGGTGAACCCGCTGACGTATCTCGTGAACGGGATCAGGTACTTCGCCCTGGGGGATGACTTCGCCGCGATGGGGACCCACTACCAGTACACCGGGGATGACATCGTGCTGTCCTTCGCGGTGCTGATCGTGTTCACTGGACTGGCGTTCGTGTTCTCATGGCAGGCGTTCAGGAATGCGAAGGTGAAGTGAGAGAGGGAGGCACCCTGCTGATTGCGCGACCTGTGGCTCGAACATAAATCCGTTTGAAGGAATTAGAAGCGTGAGGACGGGGATTTCAGCCCGGACCATATCATCAACTGAGAACTCGAAGCCATGATCCTCAAACCCACACAGCAAGTCGTTCGAAATGGGATCATCCACGATCAGTGAAACGCCTTACGGCGACAGTTCCAGCTTAATTTCAGAGGAAGCGTGAGGCAACCTCCCAGAACGCAACAGAGCAGCCAGGCTCAGCACCTTCACCTCGATCTGACGGAGTGTTTCCATGTATTTCTCAGGGGGTTTGCCGGCGGGGTCCTCTATCGCCCAGTCTTCGCTCGGGGCTCCCGGTATGATCGGGCACATCCCAGGTGCGCCACACCCCATGTGAACAACGAAATCCAGCGATTCGAGGACTTCTCTCGATAGCTGCTTGGGGCGTGCTCGGGATATTTCGATCCCGACCCCTCTCATCGCCTCCACAGCACCTTGGTCCACATGCTCGGCGGGTTCGGTGCCTCCGCTGACCGGGTCAATGATGTCGCCAGCAAGGTGTCTGGCAAGAGCCTCCGCCATCTGGCTCCTGCACGAGTTCTTTACGCAGATGAAGGCCACACGATATCTTCGGCGGGATTCCATCTCCATATCACGCGTCTACAGGGACATCTGCTCAGATATTGGTTGCGTCGACCAGGCGCGAATGGGATCTCAGGTCCTATGGCCTGCCCACCAGCTTGCTTGCGAGCTCCGACATAGACTCATCGCCCGACTTGCTGATGGCTTTCGCAAGGGCAACGGCAGCGCGGACATCCTTCTTCTCGATCCCGAGCTTCTTCGCCGCGCGCATGTGATACCTCAAACAGGGCTGACAATGGCCAGCTACCGAAGCCGCGATGCCGACCAACTCGAAGGTCTTCTCATCCATGTTCATCCCTCCTTCGTCCCAACACCCTTGGAGTCTCCGAGCGCGAGGGTCTGCTCCAGCTTGCCCATCGCTCTCCGAAGGCCCTGCAGGCCCGACACCACCTCGTCTATTCTCGATTTCGGAATCCCCACATACATCTCATCATCTTTCAGCTTCCCTGCGGAGCGGCATCCGTAACATCCGAGGCTGAAGTTGACATTGCCTGTGAGGATGGGCAGGGCGGTGACGTCGCCGCACGAGGCCTGCATCCCCGCGAAGTTCGCAGTGATCCTAGGTCCGCCGGTCTTGAAGAGCAACGAATTGGCGACCCACATCGCCTGTTTTGGTGAGCAGGTCAGCACGATGACCTCCGGAGACCGCTCGAAGCGAGCCAAAGGCGCGACCAGCGTGCCCGTACATGTTCCCAAGGGGAGTTTTGGTATCTCAGCCATGGTGCGTGCAGCCGCGGGCTCGCTGGATGCCAGACCGTGCATGTACGGGACTTTGCCCGACCTGACCTTCTCAGGCAGTTCCGCTATCCCGAGGGCCGCCTTCCCGGCGGAGCACGCATGCTGCTGTGCGGGGACATGGATAGCCGCCCCAAGGGATGCCATATGAATAGAGACGCAGTGTCTGACTGGAGAACCCATGGTGGTGAATCCGGGAGGGACATCGTCCGCGCTTCTTACGAGACCCAGGCCGACAGGCGGCTTCGCAAGGCCCAGTAGGGATACCATCTGCTCCGACGCTTTGACCCACTTGGGGTCCCCGACAGGTTCCGTCGCGGACATCATCGGCTGCAGCCTGCGGAGGACGGTGATCGAACCCGCGGGGCACTGATCCTGGCACACGCCGCACTCAGTGCACAGTTCGGGATGCGCCAGCACGGGGCCGGCGTCTGTGAGTTCCAGCGCGTTGTTCGGACAGATGTCCGCGCACGCGCCACACTGGGTGCATGTCGCGCGGTCGATCTCCAGTTTTCCCATCTGACTCACCACTCAACGGTTCTCTTCTTTATGTCCTCTTTGATCCTGCTGACGTCCGCATCCTCACACCGGAGCACAGGCGCCTTCTTGACACCGTAGTCTCCAGACACCTCGACCGCCAGGTCCGGGGTTCTGCCGCCCCTCTTGAGGATCTCGGACGCACAGCGGACCGGGCAGCCCTCAATCACCAGGATGCGTTCCGCATTCTGCACCTTCTTCAACGACGCCTCCTTCGCGATTGCGTATGCCGGGAGGCAGAGCATATCGAACTGCTCGGGAGACTCCGCGCACAGCTCCGTCGCGACGCGCCCAGCCAGCACACCGGTGTTTGATGCGCCTATACATGTCGCCACCACAATCCTCTTCACTCTTCTCGGTTCTTCAATATCTTCCGTATGACTCACCTCAGTTCGTGCCGTCCCGCACAGATCTAATAGCCTCGCTGATTGAGTGGAGAGGGATGATCAACCCTCCCCCATCTTCCAGCCGTCGTCCGTGAAAGTCAACTGGAGCCTCTCTTTCGGCTCGAAGTATGGGCACGTCTCACCCTCCTTCGGCGGGTCGAGCTCGCAGTCAGGATACAGTCTGCACGTTTCGCATATCATTCCTTTGAAGACTCCCCTCTCCTTCTCGGCAGGTTGTCCGGTCCGTAATACCTCCGCTTTATCCAAAGGGAGACACTCACCAGGCTGATGAGGACGGGCACCTCCAGCAGCGGTCCGATGACGGTCGTGAAGGCCTCCGTCGACGCTATCCCGAAGGTCGCGACCGCGACGGCTATCGCAAGCTCGAAGTTGTTGCTCGCAGCGGTGAATGATTGTGTCGCCGCCTGGCCATAGTTGAAGCCGAGCTTGTACGATAGGCCGAAGCTGACGAAGAACATCAGCAGGAAGTAGCTCAGCAACGGAAGGGCTATCCGTACGACGTCCAAGGGATGGTCGACGATCTTCTCCCCCTGCATGGAGAACATGACTACGATCGTGAAGAGCAGCCCGATCAGCGCCAGCGGGCTTATCCTCGGTGCGAAGACCCTGTCGAACCACGCCCTACCCTTCCTGCGTGCCAGGAAATACCATGTCGCGACACCCGCCGCAAACGGTATGCCCAGGAATACCAAGACGTTCTTCGCGATATCGGCCATCGTTATGTCGACGACTATAGATTGAGATGATGGGGACATCACAGGCGTCATGACGGTTATGAACACATACGCGAGCACCGAGTACATCACTATCTGAAACACCGAGTTGAGAGCCACCAGGACCGCGCAGTACTCGCAATCTCCCTTTGCGAGCATGTTCCATACGAGGACCATCGCGATGCATCTGGCAAGGCCGACAAGGATGAGCCCGTTCCTGAAGGCGGCATCTTCCGGGCTCGGGAAGAACAGCCAGGCGACCGAGAACATGATGATGGGTCCAATCGCCCAGTTGAGCACCAGCGAAGTGCTCAGCATCTTCTTCGCACCACGGAGCTTCCCCAGCTCGTCATAGCGAACCTTGGCCAGCGGAGGGTACATCATGACCAGGAGGCCGATCGCGATGGGAAGCGAGACATTGAAAATCCTCACGGAGTCAAGGAGATCCGCGATTTCAGGGAACGCATAACCCAGGCCCACACCTATCGCCATCGCCAGGAAGATCCAGAGCGTGAGGAACTCGTCAAGGAACGAGAGCTTCTCTCTGGGTTCGTCGCAGGCGGGTGAGGGCCCTTCAGTCAAGGATATACACCTCTCAATACGCCATATTCCTTCCGCAGCCGCGCGAGCGCATCCCTCAATTCCACGAGCGAGGGGAATCTGATGGCCTCGGACGGGCATTCGCTCGCGCATCCTGTGCATCCTACGACGCAGTTGAACGGATTCTTGACCACAGGGCCATCCTCACCGTCCGAGTAGACTGCTTGATGGCAGAACGACACGCAGGCACCACAATTGGTGCACTTCTCAGCCAGGATCGTAGGATGCCACGGTATCTTCTCTCTGGGTATTCCTCCGTACGTCCTTTCCGTCAACCAACACTCCTCCTCGCCTGGACAATACCCCGGAGTTCGGCCACAGATGGCACCCTACCTGCCACGACCATCTCGCCGTCTATCGCGAGAGCGGGGGTAGACATCAGCCCGCGCTCGACCATCTCGTCGATGCTCGTGATCTTCACGACCTCGGCCTTCACGCCGAGCTCGTTCAGCACCTTCTTCACATTGGTCTCAAGCATGTTGCACTTCGGACAGCCAGTCCCGAACACTTCGATCTTCATTCCATCATCCTCGTTTGCTCCGCCTCGCGCGCTCCCTAACGAATTCCTCCCAGATGCCATCAAGGTACTCAGCCTCGACGGAGGAGGGCACGTAATTGTATATCTTGAGCTCTCTGAGCAGTATCGATTTCAACTCCGCCTCGGACGCCCCCTGTGCGGCAAACGCCTTCTCGATGATCTGATCCAAGGATGCTATACCTATCTGCTGACCTCCGACCGCTATTCGTTTGGTGGCAGTCTTTCCCGGGCAACAGGGTCCGTTGGGCATTTTCATCAGCCTCCAACCATGCCGAATATGAGACCCGCGACCGTGCACAATACGGCGACGAGCATCACATAGACCGCGACCTTCCTGGTGCCAATGATCTTCCTCGTGACGAAAATGCTCTGGAGCGAGAGCTCCGGGTCAGCCAGCAGATACGCGAGCAGCGGGCCCTTTGCCATCCCCAGGTCCAGGAACATTCTCGCCACCGGCACCTCGACCAGGGTCGGGAAGTACATGAATATCCCGAAGCCCACCGCGATTACGTTGGCGCTAACTGTATTGCTGCCAAGGTGCTCTCCCACGACCTCTTCAGGGATCAGTTCGGACGCCACTCCCGCAACGAAGACTCCTATGAGCAGGAGCGGAAGGATCATCTTGATGAAGAAATAGGTCTCCCTCATCCAGCCCTCGTTCTCTTCCCTCGTATTAACCTTGAAGGCCCAGATTGTCGCCAACACAGATGCAGCGGCCACGACGGGCAACCTCAGCTCCAAGGCAATAGGAGAGGCTCCGACCACCAGAATCACCATGAGCAGGACGAACAGGACGGCAACACGGGCGCTCACCAGTATCTCCATGATGGTCCGAGGTTCTGCAGACGGATCCATGACTGGAACGGTAGCCTCAGGGACAATCCGTGCGGGTTGAGCAGGTGTTGGCGCCTTTGCGGCGACGGGGCCCTTTGCTTTTTCGAATATGAATCCCATGGCAAGGCCTATCACGATTCCAAAGGTTATGGCCAGGATTCCACGCGCCGCGGCGATATCCCATCCGATGAGGCTCCCGGTGTACAGAATCGCGAGTATGTTGATCGCAGGCCCCGTGAAGAGGAATGTCATAGCAGGGCCCAGCCCCGCCCCCTTCTTCCAGATCCCCGCGAAAAGCGGGAGGATAGTGCAGGAACACACAGCTATGAGCAGTCCGGCCGCGGATGCCACCGGATACGAGATATATCTGGGTGTATCGGGCCCCAGATACTTTGTAACTGCCTCTTTCTTGAAAAGGGCCGAAAGGGCCCCGGCAATGAAGAACGCAGGGACTAGACAGAAAAGCACATGCGCGGAGAGGTACTCGACCAGGCCGTTCAGACCTGCGAAGATGATATCGATTACGACGTCAATTGACACGGTGCTTGCTCCTGTGGAGTTTCTACAAAAATTGAAATAGCCCGAGCAATATATAGGGTTTGTGGTTTCAAAGAAAATTGAAACGCCATGCTGCGATCCCGCTCTGAAAGGCTTGGCAATACCATCATCAATAGCCTCGGCGTTGGAGGCAGTCGGCGGGGTCAGGGGGCTCACTGAGCGAATCGCACCCGACAGTCAGCTGAGGAAGGAGGCAAGGAGACATCAGTCCTTAGCAGACCACACGAGACTGAAGATACTGTGGGCGCTGTTCAGGATGGACCTATGCCCCTGTGTTCTGAAGGTCATTGCAGAGGTGTCCGATTCGAAGCTCTCATATCACCTCAAGATCCTGGAATCAGAGAGACTCATAAGAGCAAAACGCACCAAGAGCTGGCGGGTGTATTCGATCACGGATGACGGCAAAGAGGCGCTCGCTCATCACAAGACGACACGTGACTGAGGGTTGCGATGGCAAAGAGGCGCACGAAGGGGCAGCGGGAGAACATCAGACTTCGGTCAGAGGGGTACACGGAGTGCAGCGGCTGCGGAAAAATGCTCAAGCCGGGCACGAGGAGGTGTGCAGACTGCGGCGCCCTGACGTGGTCGACCAAGAGGGCGCTCACGGCAGCGACGGTCATACTAATCTTGGTCGTCGCCGGGGTGGCAGTCTACACATTCTATCCCAGACATGAACAGTACGTGCCGCCACCGACTGTCTTGACGGCCTCCCCGACGGGATACAGCGCTCAGACTTCCGCGAGCATCATCGTGACATTCAATAGGGCCATGGATGCGGCTTCGGTCGAATCATCGTTTGCCGTCTCGCCGTCCGTCCAAGGCACATTCACATGGTCCAGCTACACAATGACGTTCAGGCCGACAGAAGCGTTCCCAGATGATTCGTACTTCACAGTGACGATAGGAGCCGGCGCGAGGGACGCTACCGGGGCACCCCTGGACTGCGGCAGCTACACGTGGTCGTTCTCGACCGCGGACCTCCCCACAGTGAGGAGAGACATCGGCACGGGCGCCGGGGATTTCTGGACCGTGTATCCGGATGCCCACCCGTCGAGCGGGGAGGACGTCGCACATCCGGACTGGGTCATCTCCTCGCTCGAGCAGGGAGTTGTGCTCATCCTCGACCACAGCGAAGGGTGTTATCCGTGCATACAACAGACCCAGATATGCGAATCCGTGTACGCATCCCACCCGGAGCTGCAATACTTCGACCTGCTGTCCGGCACGGACGAGCCGTCAGCGTCTCAGGCGTTCGCGGCCTACGATCCGAACGGGGGCGTCCATTACGTACCTCTCACGATCGTCGTGACCAAGGCACAGGACGACCTCGGCAACACAGTCGTGGCCTGGCACAGCTGGGAAGGGGTGGTGGACCAGGTCACGTTGACCAGCTGGATACAGGATGCTCAGTCGTACTACGACGAATGCACGTGAGAAGGTTACCCAGATGGACCAAAGGACCCGCTCCCTCGTGATAATATCCGTATCGGTCGTCGCCGTCGTCCTGCTGGCCGGCTTCCTGATATATTGGACGGATAGAGGTTCGCGAGGAGTCTACGAACCTGCCGAAGACTTCGCCTCTACAGATTTCACGGGAACCGAGTTCTCGCTCTCAGAGAACGCCGGGAAGGTCACCATCATTCATTTCACCCAGCTGGAGAACCCGCTCTGCATCGAATGTGAGGAATACATGCGGTCCCAGATCGAGGAGCTCGAGACCCTAGTCTCATCCGACAACTCGCAGATAGAGGTCATCACTGTCAACATACGCAAGAATGCCTACTCTGAGGACGGGTGGGCAATGGCCGAGCAGTGGTATGGCGCCAACATCACCTGGCACTGGGTGGAGGAGTTCGAACCTTACGCCATATCGGGCAACTACATCCAGTTCTGGCAGTTGGACGGGGCGTTCTCGAACCCGTCGATAGTCCTGATCGATCAGGACCTCATGGTCGTCGGAGTCCACCACGTGTACTGCATAGGCAAGGGAGTCATAGACGGAGTGCAGGGCGCGGAATCGCTGGCACAAGATGCCGAGAGCATACTCTCAGGTGCCTGGGTAACAGACCAGGATGACGGTGCTGCGTGGGGTGGAGCGACGGTGGGTGGGATGTTCCTGCTCGGGATCGTGACCTCGTTCTCGCCGTGTTCGATCGCGCTCCTCATGGCAGTGATATCCTTCGTCGGGGCGGCGTCCATACGCAACAAGGAGCAGAGATCGGAGGAGCCTCTGCTCGGTGTTGGACTGAGGATAGGCATAGCCTTCACGATCGGCACGGGAGCAGTCTTCCTCGTCTTCGGGCTGTTCATATCCTACATGGGCGACTTCGTGCAGATGTCGACCACCTTCTTCCTGATAGCAGGGGCGATACTGGTCACTTTGGGATTGAACATGCTGTTCCCGATAACCGCATGGGTCAGGCAAGGTCTGTCTGCACTGGCTGCGAGCCAGTCCAGTGAAGCAAGTGGGGTTCCAGAGACCAAGAGCAAGGCCCTGGGGCGCATCCAGGCCCTGAGCCACAGATCGCCTGACCTGGCCGGCGTGCTTCTCGGAATCCTGTTCTCGGTGGGGTGGGCCCCGTGCGCCCTCTCGTTGACTCTCCCTGTGATGATTCTGCTCGTGACACAGGACATCTCGATATGGACCGGAGGACTCATGATGCTGGCATTCGGTCTGGGACACGGGGCGGCCATCATACCGTTCTGTGCAGCTACGGGAGAGATCAGGGGTGCCGTGGGGAACAGATATGTCGTCGTGGCCAAGTGGGTGCAGAAGGCGTTCGCAGTCGCAGTCGTGTGCCTCGGTGTCCTGTTCATGACGAGGTTCGTCGGTTTCAACCTCTGGTAGCGAGTCATCCTTGGGTAGCATGACCGCGTCATGGAGAATGACTGGAGCGGGCAACCCTCACAGTATTCAGTTCACTGAAGTCGACCATGAGATTGCGATTCCCACAACAAGACAATGCAGTGCGAGGACCCGAACCTCCACCCGTGATTCACGGGTGGGGGCCCGTTGAAGCGGCGGGAGCTATTCTGATCGATTTGAACGTGGCCAGCCGAAACGAGAGATGAAAGAATCATAAAGGGGTTTACGAATCAAAACGAATTGAACGAATAATTCATCGAAATGAACTGGACGATCAGAACGTGTCTCTTCGTGGGGGTCTGTGCTTCTGGAAGCAGGTTTGGCAGTAGACGGGTCTTCCCTCTGTTGGCTTGAAGGGGACCTCTGTATCAGTTCCACAGTCAGAGCACTTTACCTTATGCATCTCCCTGGGGCCTGAGTCATACCTACGGCCGCCGCCTCCACTCGTTCCGTAACTCATTACTCTCTTCTCCTTTTTCGCGTGAGCACAGACTGCGCTCAACGCAAAGGAATCTAACAAGTTCAACTACAAATAATGATGCTTGCCACATCGATAACAGGAAACGAGACAGCCAGCATTGATACTTGGCCCCTCCAAAACAACAGGGCCCACTATGAAACCAAGATGTGCGAGGGCCCCTTCCACATAGAGGAAGGAAAGGCGACGGATATGGGAGCCGCTATTAGGAACGAACTCCTCGATGTTCCTCCCCTTGCAGGGGTCCGCGTGAACTTCGTCGTCCGGAAGGGGACCTGCATGGGCCTGCTCACTCAGTCTATGCAAGCAGGCCAGCGGCCTTTAGCTCTTGTGTAATCTTGTCGACGGCAATCTCGACATCCTCCGGCTTTCGGGCGCCAGTGCACACCAGCTTTCCGCTGCCGAAGAGAAGCACGACCACCTTCGGCGAGTCGAGACGGTAAACGAGTCCAGGAAACTGCTCAGGTTCGTACTCGACCTTCTCAAGACCAAGGCTGATTGCTATTGAGTTGAGGTTGATCTTCGCCCCAAGGTCGCTTGAGGCGACGATGTTCTGCACCTCTATCTTGGGCGTGGTTTTGATCACGATGCCCGCAGCCTCAATCTTCTTGACCACCTTGCTGATAGCGATCTCTACCTGTTCAAGGCTCTTGCCGCCAGTGCATACAGCCTTCCCACTCCTGAAAAGCAGAGTCGCCGTTTTCGGCTCTTTGAGCCGGTATATAAGCCCCGGGAACTGCTCTGGGTCATATTCCGCACCATCAAGTGCAAGCACAATCGCCTGAAGATCTAGCTCCGTCCCGAGAGATGTCGAGGCGACTACGTTCTCTATCTTTATCACTGCCATAGGAGTTACACCGGCCTTACGGTATCTGAATAGGTATCTAATAAGCGAGCACATCGTCCGCGATGCAAGTCATGCAAGTCGAAAAATCGAGTTCAGTTCGGTGCGAGAATCCTCAGATTGAAAATGAGCCAGACGTCTCGGTTCAACCACGGCTCCCTGACATGTACAAACATGCCGGTCAAATCTGAATGTACATCCTGGACTCCCGCCAGTGCTTCCGATTCAAGTCCCGACCAGTTCAGCACAACGACATACCACAGGAGTGTTCTTGTAAGTCCTCCGCAATCCAGCTTACCAGGGAAGTGCCATCAGTGAAAGGGATTAGGCTCAATCCAAACTCAAAACTGAAAGTCCTGACCGATGACCAGGTCGACATTCTGCCGATCCTATTGGCCTGAGAAACGACATCGCTTCCGCAAGGCGAGTGTTGAGCACGATGGCATGACTCAGGTTGCGAAGTGCGAGGGCCCGAATATTGACCCGGAATTTGACGGCGTCTAAAGGTCGGAGCTTGAAGACCCAATGTGGGGTTCTTCACCGGGAGGAAATGAGCGGGTCGATGTCACTTCCTGACCTTGATGTATGCTGAGCGCTCCTTGAGGTATTTCCTGAAGAACCACTGGATGAACGTGCTGCCATTCTCCTTCACCTGCGAACGCTCAAGCGCGTTGTAGTAGCTCCGACGACCCTCATATGGGATGTTCAGAGGCGGGAACCCATGCCTATTCAGCACGAAGTTCATCAGGAGTCGGCTCATCCTGCCGTTCCCGTCGGCAAACGGGTGGACCGTTACGAATCTCAGGTGGACTCCTGCTGCTAGCTCGACCGGGTGCATGGAGGACTTGTTCCGGTCGTACCAGCGAAAGAACTCCCTGAGCAACGATTGGACCTCGATCGGACTGGGAGGCATGAACCGGCTTCCTGAAATCGCGACCTGGTGTGCTCTGACCTTACCAGCTATGTCAGGCTTTGTCGCCTCGAACAGTCTCTTGTGCCACCTCAAGACGACCTGCAATGACAAGTCCTTCTCGCACAGCAGAGCTTCGCCGAACACCCTGTCGTGTGCTTCTGCCTCCTTGATGTCCTCGATCGGCTTCTGCCTAGGGCTGAGACCTCTTTCCAGCAGGTCGGCAGTTTCGCGGTACGTGAGCTTTGAACCCTCGATGCGGTTGGTATCATACGTGAACTTGACCGAGAACGAACGGCCCTGCTTCTGAAGGGCGCTCGGAGGTAGCGCACGCTTCTCCTTCTGGTAGTTGGAACGAACCTGGTCTAGAAGCGGGTACCACCGTTCTCTGTAGATCTCCGTGAGGAAGTCCCTCTTCACCCCTTCGATGTTGGGGGGCAACTTCACTCCAAGGTACTTCTCACGAGTCTGAATGCCCATGGAAGTCCGGACGGTGTGCTGGAGATAGAAGTACTCCCGACCGTCGACCACCTTCTTCCTGACGGCGACCATAATGGCCCATACCCTTACATATGCATATAGCTTTCGATTTTATTCAATATGTAAGGGTAGAAAGAGGCCATCCCGAGAGGAGGGCCGAGGAAGGCGGCGCTACGGTTACCAAGACAAACATATTATCGCATGAATTAAAATGTGCGAGGACCCGGATTATGGCCCGGAAATTACCCCCAATTAAAACTGTCAGCTATAAGCTTCAAAGCCAAATACGGACCAAGTCACTACGGGATTCTTTGACGGTGAAGAAATGAGGTGGGGTTCTCCGCAGTGTCGACCGCGGCGTTGACAATCTCGAAGGCCGTCTCTGCCACCTCGACGATGATAGCAACTTCAAGGACATCGCCTGCGAGACCGGCCGCTGAACCAAGGATTGAACTGGCGGCGTTGCAGGTGCTATCTGCGGTGCTGTTGAAGCCCAATAACGCATTTAGATGTATTGGAAATCATTATAAACTCACAATTACATTGATTGGCCGTGAATGAAAGGCTCGTGAGACAGATAGCAATCTCGAATCCGCAGTGGAGAGGTGGGTCACTTACTGAAGAAGTGAACGACATCGTCCCGAGGGAGTCGTTTGAGGAACTGAATCGCTACACCACTGACCGACAAATCGTACTTGTGACAGGGCCGAGGAGATCGGGAAAGACCACCGCCATGGTGAAGACGATTCAGGAGTTGCTCGACAGAGGCATCGACCCCAAGAACACACTGTACTTCTCTTTCGACGAGGTACTATCGAGGGAACACACAGTGCTCGAGGATGTTGTATCGTACTTCCTCGGGAACGTGCTCCCAGCCAAACCGTCGAAGAAGGTCCCGGCGTTCCTGTTCCTAGACGAGATACAATTCATCCATGATTGGCCCACCATCCTCAAACGCATCTATGAGACGAGGCCGCACGTGAAGATATTCGCATCAGGGTCCTCTTCGCTAAGAGTGAGGAAGGGAATGGGTGAAAGCCTTGCGGGAAGGGCGTTCGACATCACCATCCCGACTCTGTCGTTCCGCGAGTATCTCGCGTTCAAAGGGATCGAAGTGCCGCAGATCCCCCCAATCTGGTCGGACGAGCCCGTCCCAGAGTCATTCATGCTCGTCCAGAACGAGGTCACGAACGCATTGGCAAGCTACCTGGTGAGGGGGGGTTATCCGGAGACGGTCGGCATGCGCCCCATCTCAAAGGTGCACAGATACATCCGACAATCAGTCTTGGACAGGGTGGTGTATCACGACCTCCCGGAGACGGAGAGCATTGCGAACCCCGCGAGCATGATGCACCTCCTGAAAATACTGGCGGCCATGAGCTCGCAAAGGTTCGAGATTGCCAACATCGCGCCTGACATCGGCTTGAAGGCACAGACTGCATCGAAGTACCTCTCAATCCTGGAACGCGCGATGCTCCTCTCGACATGCTACAACTACACCAAGAGCATGGTCAAACAGGCCCGGTCCTCGAAACGAGCGTATCTGACAGACACTGGGCTCATCAGTTCCCTCCTTGGACTGGATGACATGACTGGGAGTCAAGAACTCGGAAGGTTGGCGGAGACCGTCGCGTTCAACCACCTCTCGAGGACATCGCAGGTCTTCTTCTGGAGAGATCCGCAGGGGAACGAGGTGGACATGGTGCTGCCGTCGAAACACGGACCGGTCCCAATCGAACTGAAGTATCAGACCAGTATATACAAGTCGGACGCGAAGGGACTCGCGAGGTTCTGCGAAGTGCATGGCTGCAGCAGGGCGTTCCTTATCACCAAGGACCATGAGGGAACCATGGCGCTGGGCGATGTCGCCATCACCATTCTCCCCCTGTGGAGGCTCATGCTTTCAACGCAACAACCCATCGATGGGCAGCCATGACTATGCATTCGCCGCGATTTCTGCCCACACATTAATCAACCGAAGCATATTAAAATGTGCGAGGGCCCGGATTATAGCTCGGAATTCACCCCTGACCGAAACTGCCAGCTACAATCTTCAATGCCAGAGTCCACCAACCGATGGCCTCAGAATTCCTTGGTAGCAGGAAATGAGCCGGACGGCGCGGTTCAGAGTCGGTTCATTTCTTCAGCAGCCCAAGACAAGGGGAAAGCGAGTAAGTGGTTTTGTGCGTTTCACGGCAGTTCTAGGCCAAACCCCAGTACGTCTCGAGGAACGCCCACCAGCCACTGTCTGGGAACTCGAAGTCCAAGTAAGGCTCGTACATGTATGCAGTGTAGCTGCTCGTAATGTACATGCTGTACGACGGCGGGAACATTATCCCCATGCCCTTGTAGCCGAACAACTCGCTGTTCTTCGTGGTGCCCATGCCGATCATGCATACCTCGTAGGCGGAGAGCACGTCGGCACACGCATCCGCAGCTGGGTCGCTCTCCTCGAGACTATTCATGATGTACCCGACGAAAGTGGGCATGTCTATCCGGCCAACTGCTGTCGAACCCGCGGGCGTCGTGGAGGACCGGCGAGCTGCGGAGATCACCGAGCTGTACGAGTCGATGTCCCCTGCGAGCGTGTCCGCCAGCACTAGGACCGCCTGGCCCAGCGCCTCGACCTCGGACATCTTGAACACCGACTGTGTCGTAAGTATCTCCCACTGGAATGGCGGAACGCTGAACTCGTCCGTGTACTCATCGACGATAATGAGGCTCAGCTCCTCCTCGCCCACGTAAGGGTCGTCGTTGAGCCTGAGCAGTATATCGTCGTATGTGAAGCCACGATAGCCGATGCCGTTCTCGCTCGCGATCATGTAGTCCGCGTCAAGACCTTTGACGCGGTACTCGTACACCGTCTCCATCTGACCGACGGAACACTCGTCCGTGGCAAAGATGTCCACGTGGTAGCCCTCGAGCGCTGAGATGGCTTCGTGGTGCGAGAGCCAGTCGCCGCCCCATTCATCATCGCCTGGCAAGCCGTCCTCCATGGTTTGATCCCACGCGACCCCATCCAAGCCCGAGCCGTGGTCCCAGAAGAATAAGAGCATGTGCTCAGAAGGGTAGTTGGTCACGCTGTAGTTTACGAACTGTTCCAGGGTCTCCTCGTCACCCATGTTGACCTCTCCGAGGTCCTCGAGCGGGACCAGGTCGTGGCCTTCGACGGACAGCAGCCAAGCCGTCTCGTTGAGCCTGTCCAGCAGTATGAGGACGTTGACTTCCGTGCTGGAGCCGCCCGTCTTCAGCTCCTCGAGGTCCGTTTCAACGAGTTCGTCCAAGTCGTTGTCCGCGGCCATATACACGAGCACGGTCCACTGGGCGGTCCCAGACGAGACGACCGCCTCGTCGTCCTCGACCGCTTCGACCGTATCCACATTCTTCCCCGCGGATGCGAGCCCCGCGAAGAGCGACACCGCGAACAGCGCCGATACAACCACACAGAATACTCTCTGTGACTCCTTAACCCGAAGTATCCCCTCACCCCCTCATTGACTGAGGGGTGGAACGGCATCTTCGGGTTTAGACTTACCGATACTGACCATTGGACGTTCGAGGCTGTTTCATCGAACCTAGATAGGCGTCAATTACCTACCATAGAATCCACCCGTTCAATCGCGTTTGCATGTCGTACAAACCGAACCTCGCGTTCAAGGAAGAAATGCGATGAAATGCTGATCTGAACTCAACTACGGCATGAATCGCTACAAGAATATAATAAAGTGCGAGGGCCCGGATATTGACCCGGAATATACCATCAATTAAAACTGGGAGCTACAATCTTCAAATCGAGTTCCGGACCACAACTCGCGGGATTCTTTGATGGTAAGAAACACGACCAAGCCCACACCACAGAGTCCATCCGCCGTTGACATTAATCAAGACTCGCGTTAGTAAACGGGGACTGAGGTGGATTAAGACCCTTCCCCGCTTTCCGTCTCTGCGGCCACGATGATCCTGTCGCGCTCCTCTGCAGTGCAGGGAAGGGCCATGGAGTTCTGCTTGAACCTCTCGCTGCTGTGGGTGCCCTGACCTCAGGCACCTCATCCCTGAAGATCGTCCAGAAACTCGTTGTCAGCGAAGAGCTCGGCTTCAGCACGGTCACCACCTCATGAATCTCACTGACATCTCCTGCCTGCACAGCATCCAAGCATGCTGTCACGGCGGTCGTCGGGCATCTCCCCTCAATACTAGGATTCCTCGATGCAATGTCTATCCGCGGGCAGCGATAAGGAGTCCACGCAGGCCAAGAGCTGTGAATACACCGCCAAGCAGAAGGATGCCAATGCCTGATGGCTCAGCTTCTGTCATGAGGAAAACTCCGGCAGAAAGGAACAGGACCCCAGCAATCACAAATGCTCCAGCAAGAAGAGCCCTCTTCCAGCGTTCGAGAGGTGCATTGCGTATGATGGTGGGAGACGCACACGCAGAGGCAATATCAGGCAAGATACGTGCAAGCTTGCGGACTCGAAGCCAGCCTTGGATAACGAATGCGAATCCGATGACGAGCGTCGAAAGACCAAGCAGTAGAATGCTGGCATCTAGCCAAACAAGTGCACCGACAACGGCAATAGCACCCATCAGGGCCACTATGATTCCAGCAACAATCAGGTTTGCCGCATCGAGCAACTGATTTGTAGGACGTCGAGGGGAACTCAGAGAGTGGGTGTGTCCGCTCATGATTTCACATTCCGTATCCATTTCGAGGCTTTGCTCCTTTCGCCAATCGCTGCGATGGATGAATCCATCACGTCTCCCATTTCATTCGTGTGTTCCTCCGAACATGTAGCACCTCGGTTGCGCACGATTCTCCGTTCCGATGATCCTTTCTCTACGATTCCCATCTGAATCTAAATACACCAGTCAAAATAAGTATGTGCGAGGGCCCGGATCATAGCCCTGAATCTACCCCTGACTAGGACTCGAAGCTATAACCCTCAAGTCGAATGCAGTAATGACAGTCGTGCGATTACTTGACGGTAAATAATGCAGCCGACAGCTCTGTTGTTGAGCCACCTTGAACTCAGAGCCAACCGCACGCAGATTCGACTTCCTGGCATGGACGCACCGTGGGAGGATGACAGCAAGATGCACAGGCTGCCCATTGAGTGTCTTCAGGTCGTGCCATCTCGGAAAGGCTTATGAATGCCTTCCCACTTCACGTCCGATTGCAGGTGATGAAGCTCACCTTCAACTGCCCGGTGCGGGGCTGATAGCTTCTACCATAGCATCGCACCACGTCAAGACCTGGATATGACAAGATGAAGGTGAGAGGATGATAGATTCATCAACCCTGCTTGTGATGCTTGCCCTAGCACTTGGGGCATCGATTCTCTCTATCCGCCTAGGGATATCGGTGGCTATAATCGAAATCTGCCTGGGCATGATTCTAGGCAATGTAATGGACATCAAAGTCGTTGACCACGAATGGCTCGTCTTCCTCGCAGGTCTTGGAAGCGTGGTCCTGACGTTTCTCGCAGGAGCAGAGATTGACCCCGAGGCGATGAGGAAGAACCTGAAGAGCAGCCTTCTGATTGGCACCCTCTCCTTCCTCGCTCCGTTCCTCGCCGCTTGGTGGTTCTGCTACCTCGTCCTCGGGTGGGGTTGGGAGGCCGCGATGCTCGCGGGGGTCGCGCTGTCGACGACTTCCGTAGCGGTCGTCTACATCGTCCTGCTGGAGACTGGAATCAACAGGACCGACACGGGGAAGATCATCCTCTCTTCGTGTTTCGTAACGGACCTTGGGACCGCCCTCGCGTTGAGCACACTGTTCATCACTCCGAACATCTACTTCGTCCTCCTCGTCGCCGCGATCGCGGCGAGCACGCTGATCATGCCGAGGCTACTCGACTGGGTCCTGCCCAGACTCAAAGGCAGGTCGGGAGAGCCTGAGGTGAAGCTCCTACTGTTCTTCGTTGTGCTGCTTGGAGTCACTGCAGAAGTCAGCGGTTCCCACGCCGTCCTGCCGGCCTACGTGCTTGGACTGGTGGTCTCCAATTCGCTTTCGAAGAACAGGGACGTCCTGGTCAAGGTCCGCGTTCTGGCATTGAGCTTCCTCACACCGTTCTTCTTCATAAGCGCGGGCCTGAGCATTTCCTTCCCGGCAATCGTGGCCGGAGCTGGGTTGATTGCCGTCCTGTTCGCTGTGAAGGTGGGGGCAAAGTTCATCGGCGTGTACCCCGCTTCGAAGAAGTACATCGGCAAGGACGCAACCTACATCACGCTGCTGATGAGCACGGGCCTGACCTTCGGGACCATCTCTTCGCAGTATGGCCTCAACTCAGGCATCATCGACCAGGACCAGTTCTCTGTCCTGATCGTGACTGTGCTCCTGACAGCGGTCGTCCCGACCGTGATAGCCCAGAAATGGTACGCTCCGGAGGTCTGACAGCCATGGAGGGAACACAAGACGGAGATCTTGAACGAGTGAGCAGGATACTCGTCGCAGTGGACGGCTCCGAACCGAGCAGGAGAGCCATAGACATGGCCTCTGAGATGGCGAAGGCCCTCGGGGCGGAGATCACCATCCTCCACGTGGTCGAGATAGAGGAGATGCCAACCCTGATCGGTGAGGCTGAGGACATGCGCGCCGACGAGGATGCGCAGATCGTCCTGGGAATGGCCGCCAAGCTCGCGAAAGGAAAGGGCGTCGAACCGAAGATAGCCGTGAGGAGAGGCCATCCTGCCAACCAGATACTGCGATTCTCCGATGCATACTCACCGCAGCTGATTGTCCTCGGCACCAGGGGAGTCACCGGTGCCAAAGGCATACTCATGGGCAGCGTCTCAACCGCGGTCTCCAGGAAGGCTCGTGTCTCGATCATGCTGGTGAGATGAGCTGCAGATGATGGTTCTGCGCGGCACATGTCATGACTCTCGGGAAAGCATCGCATGATCACTCGCCGACCACTAAAGCAGTACACCGAATGGCAATTGTGCGAGGGCCCGGATTTGAACCGGGGGACCCCTGCGAGAACAGATCTTGAGTCTGTCGCCTTTGACCGGGCTTGGCTACCCTCGCTCATCCTCTTCGATAGCATCCGATGAATAATAAACGTTCGGGATGGCGCTTCCCCACCGCGTCTGCCCAGCCCGGCACGCATCGCAAAGAAAGCGGTCACGCCCTTTGCGAATCCACGCCCAAGGGGTCCGCGCGTCGTGCTAGCGCGCGGCCATAACACCGTTTCAGAGATGTACTAATAATGTACGGTGAAACCGAAAAGCATTAAAGAGAGTAGCGGATATTAGAAACCGTCAGACCGGGAGGAAAGGCCTGACGACTCCATCATGGAGAGGCATCACCAACACACCTCGCCATTTCCTCCAGAATTTCGAACCACCCACAACTTTTACACAAAAGAGGTGTTCGTCATGCCTCTCCACCCCACTATTTCCTACATGGGGTGGAGAGGGGCATGAAAGGACGGGAAGGAGAGTCCAGACTGCTGGACTGAATCCTCCGTCTATGAAAAGGCCGCTCTCACGTGAGGATCTGGCACCCGTTCTTCGTGACGACGACCGAATGCTCCGCCTGAGCGACTATGCCGTCGGCGATCTCGGTCAGCACCGGGTAGTTCATGACCATGCCCAGCCGGAGCAGCTTCGGCAACAGGCTCTGAGCGTCCGGGCGCAGGTCGTCGCACCACCTGCCCGCGAACGGGAACGTGCCGAACCTGGACTGTATCCTCTCGAACAGGGCGGACGCATCCGGGGATGTCCTGCGCTCCCTGACGACCCTGTAGATGTTGCCCCTGCCACTGTTCTTGACCTTCCCCTGGCCGGTCGTGGAGAACGGCTCGATCGCCAGGATCATCCCCTCGGACACGGTCCCCCTGTCCCGGGTGGCGATGTTGGGTATGCTCAGGCCCGCGTGCAGGTTGAACCGCTCCATGCTGTGGCCCGTGAGGTTCTCTATGGGCTTGAACCCCGCCGCGCCTATCGTCCGGGCGACGGTCTCGCCCATGGCTGCGACGGACGTGCCCGGGGCCACCATGTCTATGCACATCCTGAGGGCGTCCTCCGCGCACTTGATGAGCTTCGTGTGGTTCCTAGTGCCCACCTCTACGGTCGCCGAGGTGTCCGCAGGGTAGCCGTCCACGTGGGCGCCCACATCGATCTTGACCAGGTCGCCGATCCTGAACCTGAGATCGTCAGTCTTCGACGGGGTGTAGTGGGCCGCGACCTGGTTCACGCCTATGTTCACTGGGAACGCGCACTCCCCGCCCCTGGAGACTATGAGCGCCTCGATGGCGTTCGCGAGCTCGAGGGAGCTCCCTCCGGCAGAAACATGGGACGCGCCGAACTCGCGGGCCTCGCGCGCGATCTTCCCCGCGAGCACGTACTTCTTCAGGACATCTTCGCTAACGGAGGGCGTTCTCGATCTCCTCCTGGGAGACGACGCCCTTCCTGATGAGCTCCGCGGCCCCGTCGGATATGTCCACGATGGTCGACGGCTCCGCGTACTTGGTCTTGCCGCAGTCGACGCACGTGTGTATGTGCCCCTTCAGGTCCTTGAGGGGCATGACGGAATCCACGGGGTCCTTGTGCGAGTGCATGTTCGCGCTCGTGGCGGTGATCGGGCCGAACCTGTCTATGAGCCTCAGGGTGAACGGGTGGTCCGGTATCCTGATCCCGACCACGTTGGTACCCGATGTGAGCATGTCCGGTATGCTGGGCTTCTTGGTGAGCAGGAGCGTGATCGGCCCCGGCATGAACTTCCTGATGATCTTGCGGGCGTTCTCGTTGAGCACCGCCACGCTCTCCATCATCTTCTCGTTGCTCACGGCGATCGACAGAGGCATGTCGAAGGGCCTGTTCTTCGCGATGAAGACCTTCTTGACTGAGTTCTCGTTGAACGGGTCAGCGCCCAGGCCGTACAACGTGTCCGTCGGGAAGACCACCAGTTCACCCGCCTTGAGGGCGGCCACTATTTCGTCCAGCTCCTTCTCAGACAGATTGCACTTCTTGCAGCCGCCCTTGCGGTCCGCGCACTTGATCAGTTTCATCAGTATGCCTCTGCTATGTACTCGGCCGAGAGCCTCAGATGCCTCTGGGCGTCCCCGTCGGCATAAGACCCATGGCCTGGATACATGTTCCTCAGTTCCAGTTCCCCCAGTCTCTTGATGGATGACCTCAGGTCGGCCAGGTCTCCGCCCGGCAGGTCCCACCTTCCGACCCCTCCGTCGCAGAACACGGTGTCGCCGACGACCGCCGACCTGCCCGTCCTATCGAGCAGTGCGATGCTTCCCGGCGAATGCCCCGGCAGGTGCACGACCTCGAACTCCGCGCTCCCCGTCGAGAGCTTCTGGCCCGCCTTGAGGGGCTCGATGTCCAGCTTCGACAGCTTCGAGCCGAACATGTCCGCGAGCGAGAGCGTCGTATCGCCGCCCCTGAGGGGGTCGGCCTCGGCCTCGTGCAGCATGATCCTGGCACCAGTGGCCTTCTGGAACGCCACCGCGCCCCCCATGTGGTCCAGATGACAGTGCGTCAGCACTATCCTTCCGACCTTTTTCAGAGGGACGAACCTGGACACCTCCTCCAAGGCGGTGTCTGCGTACATGCCGGTACCCGTGTCCACGATGATCGGGTCCTCGTCCTCCAGGAGGTATACGTTGCTGTCGTATGCCACCCCGGCGATGTAGTGGACCTTCATCCTGGGAAGGGGATAGCAACGGCCTTATAAAACCTTCGGGATTGAACCAGAAAGCCGCCCGCCGGACGGGGGCCAGCCAGATGTCGGTGGACCGGGGGGTCTCAGCCCTTCGCGAGGACCACTAGCTTCTGCCGCTCCTCGAGGTTCACCATCGCGACCGTCTTCGTGAGGGAGAGCTCCTCTGCCTTCGCGAGCCCCTCCAAGGCCTCGAGCACCGACTCCTTCTGTGGCTTCCTTATGTCCACGCCCGCCTCCTCGAACTGGTGCTGGATGATGAGCATGGCCTTCTCGAGGTCCCCGTACTGCGCGCAGAAGTCATGGATGATGAAATCGACGACATCGGCCAGCGTCTGGAGCTGCTTCTCCGGGCCCTTGATCTGGACCGGCACGAGGTCCGAGACCATCATCTCGCCCAGCGCCCGGAAGATCGGCTCGACGTTGTCCCCGGTCTTCGCGCTCGCGAGGAAGGTCGGGTACCCGAGCTTCTGGCCCATCGAGTCCAGGACGGTCGCGGCCATGGAATCCTTCGCGGCCAAATCGACCTTGTTCCCTACGATCACCGTTGGCACGCGTCCTACGACGGCCTGGACCTCCTTCAGCCAGAAATCCTCGAGGCTCTGGACGGTCTCCATGCGGGACAGGTCGCCCACCAATATGACCCCTTGGGCGCCGCTCAGGCTGGCCGTCCGGATCTTCGAGTACTCCTTCTGGCCGAGGACGTCCCAGATCATCATGCGCAGGTTGACTATGAGGTCCGGCTTGATCAGCTGGATGTCCTTCCTCGAGACCTTCGTCCCTATGGTGGCGATGTACTTGTCGTCGAACTTGTTGACGACGTACCTCGCGATGAGGGACGTCTTCCCGACGCCTCCGTCGCCCAGCAGGACGACCTTCTTGAGCAGCTCCCTTAGCTCCATCCAGGAGCGCAATGGGTGGTCGATGTTTTAAAACCTTCACTTCAGCTGGAGCTCAGTTCCTGCGGTACTTGCCGCCCAGGAGCCGCTTCATCAGTATGTCGACGTCACCGAGCTCGTGCTTGTCCCCGCCCCAGTGCTTCAGCTTGTCCCCGAACTTGGCCTCGATGTCCTCGGTCACGAGCTTCAGCTGGCTCCTCAGCTTCTCCGGCTTCTTCGTGGATATGATCGCGGCGATGACCACGCTCTTGGAGTGGGATATCACGATGTCGTAGTTCTCGAACTTGATCTCCTTGAGCCTGCCCCCGGACTCGTCGAAGCTCTCCTTGACGAAGGTCTGCACGGCCGTCAGCATGCCCGCCAGTATGTCCTCGTCCTGGTCCGGCCTGAGCCTCCGGGTGTAGTGCTTCAGGAGCATGCCCGTGGGGGTCATGAGGAATATCTCGTCTATGATCGTGGGCGACGAGCGCCAGATCATGAAGAACCCCGCGACGTTGATCGACGCGAGGACCGCCGCCAGCCCGACGAAGAACAGCTTCGTCTGCTGGTCCTCGTAGGGTATCACGAAGGTCGTGACGGCCAAGGTGATGAAAACAACGACGGACAACACGACCAGCGTTTCAATCTTGATGTCCGGCTCCATTGGACTGGATGATTGCACGGCCACGTGATAATGCTTTCGATGTCATTGCACACAACCGAGAACGGGAACATATATCCCTGTCCATCGACAACGAATAAATACGCAGGCGTCTGCTTAGGCGCAAGGGCGAGATGAGGATGAAGCTGTTCGAGTACAAGGCCAAGGAGCTGCTGAAGAGGCACGGCATCCCGATCCCGGACGGGTTCGTCGCGTCGTACCCGCACGAGATACGCGCCATCACGGGCCCCGTGATGGTCAAGGCGCAGGTGCTGATCGGCGGAAGGGGGAAGGCCGGGGGCATCAAGCCCGCGGACACCGCCGAGGAGGCCAGGGAGGCCGCTGCGAAGATACTGGGCTTGAACATCAAGGGATACATCACGAAGCAGGTGCTCGTCGAGCGCAGGCTCGAGGTCGCGAGAGAGCTCTATCTGAGCATCACGATAGACAGGAGCAGGCGCGGGCTCCTGCTCATGGCGTCCGCGAGCGGGGGCATGGACATCGAGTCCGTGCCCGACGACAAGCTGCTGATGCTCTCGATCGACCCGCTCATCGGCTACCAGCCGTACATCGGAAGGGCGGTCGCGAAGTTCATGGAGCTCGACAAGGACCAGGCCATGAGGCTGGGCATGATCTGCGAGAAGCTGTACGAGCTGATGCTGAAGGAGGATGCCGAGCTCGCGGAGATCAATCCCCTGGTCGTCACCAAGGACGGAAGGGTCATCGCCGGGGACGCGAAGGTCACGATCGACTCCGACGCGGTCTTCAGGCACAAGGAGTACGACTCACTCGAGGAGGACCTCACGCCGCTCGAGGAGAAGGCGAAGCACCTGGACATCGCCTTCGTGCAGCTCGACGGGAACATAGGGGTCATAGCGAACGGCGCCGGCCTCACGATGGCCACGCTCGACAGCCTGAACACGTACGGCGGCAAGGCCGGCGTGTTCCTGGACCTCGGCGGGACGGACGACCCCAAGAGGGTCAAGGACGCGATGCTCCTGATGAGCGAGGCGGGCCAGAAGGTCATCCTGATCAACATATTCGGGGGCATCACGAAGTGCGACACCGTGGCCGCCGGAGTGCTCGACGCGATGAAGGAGAGGAAGATCGGCGTGCCGATCGTCGCGAGGATCAAGGGCGTCAACGAGGAGAAGGGCAGGGAGATGCTCAAGGACGCAGGCTTGATCCCCGCGTCCGGGCTGAGCGAGGCGGCCGAGAAGGCCTCGAAGGAATCCCTGAGGTGATCATATGGCAGTGATAGTCACAGAGAAGACGAAGGTCGTGGTCCAGGGCATCACCGGATACCAGGGGAGCTACCACTCGGTGGCCATGCGCGAGTTCGGGACGACCGTGGTCGCAGGGGTCACGCCCGGGAAGGGCGGCCAGCAGGTGCACGGCCTGCCGGTGTACGACACCGTGGCCGAGGCCGTCAGGAAGAGCGGGGCGAACACATCGTGCATCTTCGTGCCCGCGCCGTTCACAAAGGACTCCGTCATGGAGGCGATCGACGCCGGTGTCGAGACCATCGTGGTCGTGACGGAGCACGTGCCGGTCCACGACGCCATACACTTCGTTGCCGTCGCGAGGAGCAAGGGCATCACCCTGATAGGCCCCAACTGCCCGGGCGTCGCCTCGCCCGGCAAGGGGAAGGTCGGCATACTGCCGAGCAAGATATTCATGAAAGGGGACATCGGGGTCGTGTCCAGGTCGGGCACGCTCACATACGAGATAGTCAACGCCATGACCGAGGCGAAGCTGGGACAGTCGACATGCGTCGGCATCGGAGGGGACAGGGTCTCGGGGACGAACTTCGTGGACGTCCTCGAGAGGTTCCAGAACGACCCCGAGACGAAGAAGATCGTGATGGTCGGAGAGATCGGGGGCACGGCGGAGGAGGAAGCCGCGGAGTTCATCAAGGCCAACGTGAGGAAGCCCGTGGTGGCCTACATCGCGGGCAGGACCGCACCCCCGGGGAAGCGCATGGGACATGCGGGCGCGATCATCGCGAGGGGCAGGGGCACGGCCGAGAGCAAGATCAAGGCGCTCGAGGCGGCCGGGGTCAAGGTCGCGACGCTGCCCACCGAGGTTCCCAGGCTGCTGACGCAGTGACGGCGCCCAGGCCGTCCGCCAATATCCTTAGATAGGGCCCGATGTCATGAGCGCCCGATGACTGAGGAGCTCGACGCCGTCCTGTTCGACGCAGGGGGGACCCTGTGGGACGTGAGCCCCTCGAGGGAGGAGCAGTTCTTCAGAGCGCTGAGAGCGAGAGGACTCGAGGCGGACCCGGCCGATCTGGCAGAGGCGCTTAGGAATGCCGACCGCGTGTTCGACGACGAGTTCGCCCTTCAGGACGGCGTGAACGAAGCGCCCTTCTGGGAGAGGTACGACGGGTTCGTGCTCAAGGAGGTTGGCATCGATGCGGACCCGAGGACCATCTCCTCGGACATCTCCGCTGCTTTCAAAGAGATCGTGAACCAGCTCGACACCTGGACTGCTTTCCCGGACGCGGCGCCCGCCCTCCGCGAGCTCAAGGAGCGCGGGTTCGTCCTCGGGCTCGTGTCGAACGCGACGGACCTCGCGAGAAGGGTTCTCAAGAACCTGAACATGGAGAGGTACTTCGACTTCGTCGTGCTCAGCGCGGAGGTCGGCGTGAGGAAGCCCCGGAGGGAGATATTCGAGATCGCGCTGAGGAACGCGCGGGCGGCGCCCAGGAGGACATTGTTCGTGGGGGACAAGCTCGCGGTCGACGTCAAGGGGGCGCTGGGGGCGGGCATGAACGCCATCCTGATCGACAGGATGAACGTGTATCCGGACGCCCATGTGATCAGAATAAGGGATCTGCACGCGCTGAGACGGTTCCTCTGAGGCTCAGAAATCCCTAGCCCGGCCAGCGCCGAACTTCGCCAGATGGCTCGAGTCGTTGAGAACTATGGGCTTGTATTCCCTGCCTGTGACCTCGAACCTGGAGATGGCGCACGGGTCGTGCCTTATCCCGCCTATGTCGTGCCTGGTCTTCTTGAGCAGGTACGCGGTCATGAGCTTCAGCGGCACCCTGTGCGAGACGATGACCACGGTGCCAGTCCCATGCGTGAACAGTATCTCCCTCAGCCCGCTGTTCACGCGCTTCCAGGCCTTCTTCGTGCTCTCCCCGCCCGGGAACTTTACCTTCCCCGGCTTCTCGAGCCAGGTCTGGTACAGCTTGGGATGCGCCGCCTGGACGTCCGATTCTTTCTTGCCCTGCCAAGTGCCGAAGTTGATGTCGAGCAGGTCGATGCGCTCCCTGACGATCATCTCGTGGGGCTTCGCGATCCTCACGGCGGTCACGAGCGAGCGCTTCAGGGGGCTGGAGTATATCGCTTCGAAGACCGTATCCTTCAGACGCTCGGCCGTGGCCTCCGCCTGGGCTATGCCAACGGCGTTCAGCTTGACGTCCTCGTGGCCCCTGAAATAGCTCGCCGTGTTCCAGTCCGTCTCACCGTGCCTGATGAGCAGGAGCTCCATCTTCGCCATGGCCGGTCAGTCGAAAGAGCGTCGTGCTATTTATCCTCTGCCGAGGACCGCAGCCCCTGCGCGCCCGAC
>Ga0315274_10000777_pt1 | contig 49376 bp, 43 predicted proteins | sample YL17G02_20_MG_FD_203700 | JGI IMG/M metagenome (GOLD analysis project Ga0315274, IMG submission 203700) | Sediment microbial communities from Yellowstone Lake, YNP, Wyoming, USA - YL17G02_20 | ecosystem: Environmental > Aquatic > Freshwater > Lake > Sediment | place: USA: Wyoming | collected... | reverse complement strand
AAGGCCGCAGCGGTTCTTAACACTTACTCTCCTGCAGAGGTAATGGAGATTTTAAGAGCCAGTTGGGGTGACGCCGATTCGATCGAGCCCTATTTCGGAACGGGACTCGTTACGAAGATGAGAGAGGAAACAGGGAGGTCGGTGATGCCTGTGGTTGGTGTTCAGACTGCTGGCAGTTCTGGAGCCCACCTGACCAAGTATTCGAATATCACGGACCCTGTTACCGGTCAGAAGAAATTGATTGTGGATGAAGCCATTGTTCCTCCTGCATCGGTGTTCGATTTTAAGATCACACTCGATTCACCGGTCAACCTGACTCTGGATGGAGGTCTCGATGGGATTGCCCACGCCTGGGAAGTCTTCATGGGGACAAGTGGCCCGGCTTATGAGAAGGTGAAAGAGGTTGCTGGATTATGCATCCGATTGATTGTCGATGGCCTACAGAGGGTCAAAAAGGATAGGAAGGATCTGGAGGGAAGGATTGGCCTTGGACTCGGGACGGATTTGGGCGGGTATTCGATCATGCTGGGAGGAACGAGTGGCCCCCATCTCGGAAGTTTCTCCCTGATCGATATCCTTACCCATGGAAGGGCATGTGCTTTATTGAACCCCTATTATACCCTCCTCTTTGCTCCAGTGATTCAAGACCAACTCAAGATCGTTGGTGCGATCTTTAAGGAAGCAGGTTATATCAAAGGGGAGATAAAAAACTTGAGTGGAAGGAATCTGGGGTTGGCTGTGGCGAACGGGATGATTGCTTTTGCAAAGGATTTAAACTTCCCAACGACTTTGAAAGAGGCAGGGGCTACCCAGGAACATATTGATAGGATGCTCAAGGCGGCAAAGAATCCCCAATTGAAGAGTAAACTCCAAAATATGCCGACTCCAATGGACGCAGAAAAGGGGGACGTGGATCGCTTGATGAGACCGGTCCTGGAAGCAGCCTTTACAGGAGATTTAAGTTTGATTCCGTAATGTCTCTTTCATCTCCTCCCCCTTGATGGGGGAGGACGGAGGTGGGGGTGAGAGTATAGATGATAAGCCCTGGCGCATTAAAGCGTATGAAAAAAATCGATACGAAGGATTGGAAGAAGGTCTTGGTGGAATTCGGCAGAAATGCGATAGAGGTGTTGGTTCCCCCAGGCTGTGTTGGGCTGACCATGAAGGATGTCCCTGTCTTGCCAGATTCTCAAAAAGCGTTTGAAGAGGCTTTCTTAAATCCTATCAGCAGTCCTCCTTTGGAGGAGATCGTTCGAAGGAAAGGAAAGCCGCCTGGGGAGATGTCAGCGGCCATTGCCGTGTCAGACATCACGAGGCCAGTTCCTTACAAAGGAGAAAGCGGGATCCTGCGTCCCTTGTTAAGGCGCCTGGAATCCTCGGGCATTCAGAAAGAGAACATCAAGATTATTGTGGCAACGGGGATGCATCGAGCGAGCACCCAGGAGGAGAAGGTGGAGATGTATGGTCAGGAGGTCGTTGATCAGTATACGATCCTTGACCACGACTGTGAGAACAACGATCTTTTGGAAAGCATCGGTAAAACCAGGAGGGGAACCGATGTCTATGTCAATCGTGACTTCTATTTTTCTGATTTGAAGATTGCCACCGGACTTGTGGAAAGCCATTTTATGACCGGGATCTCGGGGGGAAGAAAGTCAGTCTGCCCGGGATTGGTGGATGTGAAGACCATTCAGAGGTTTCACGGCCCCAACTATCTTGAAGATCCAAATGCGACGAATTTGGTGCTGGAGGGAAATCCATGTCATGATGAGGCTCTGGAAGTTGCTCAAACCGTTGGGGTGGATTTTGTCATCAATGTCAATCTCGACAAGGATTTGCGCCTTATTCGGGTCTTTGCGGGCGACCTGGTTGAGGCAAATATGAAGGCTTTTGAAATGATTAAGGGCTATGCGGAGATCCCTCTTCATGAGGAGTTTGATATCGTGCTCACTCACGGCGGATATGTGGGAAGAGATCATTACCAGACTGCAAAAGCAGGAGTAGGTGCTCTTCCTGCGGTCAAAGCAGGCGGTGTCATCATCATCGCTGCGAATAACCGTGATTTCATCAACCCCATCGGGTCTCCGGAATATAGAAGTCTGATCCACCTGCTAAAAATGCAGGGACCCGACGGCTACCTGGATTTACTCAAGACTCCCGGCTGGAGATTTACAAAAGATCAATGGGAGCCCGAGGTTTGGGGAAAGGTATTGAGAAAGGTGGGGGAAGATGGGTTGATCTACTGTTCCCTCGAAATTGAGAGAGAAAACTACTGTGTCCTTCCTGGCGTCTGCGGCCTCGATTTTTTAAAGGGAAAAAGGATAAAAGCTTCTCTTGAAAAGGCTCAGGAGATGGTACAGAAAGCTGTCCAATTTGCGGTTTATCGATACCGAGAAAAGGGGATCGAACCCACTATGGCCTTCATCCGAGAGGGTCCCTACGCCGTGCCTATTCTTCGAAGGTAATCGGGGTAGTCATAAGAAAATAGCAGGCTCAGGTGTAAAGGTGACGGAAAGGATGCCGGCTTCCTAACCATAACCTAAAGACCGCTTGATTCCATTCCCGCAATAGGTCGTGTGACTCTCAAATCTGAAATCTGCAATCTGAAATCTGAAATTAGTCCACGAAGGTAGCACCCGTGTGGGCGGATTGAACGAGTCTCGCACAACTTTGGTCTTAAAAAATTCAGCCTAAGCCGAATTTTTTTAGCTTTAAATACAAAACCGACCTTTGGATACCAAGGTGCTGAGCTGTTTTCCTTTTATTTCCTTTGAAATAATTGAGTGTCTGCAAGATATTTTCTTTTTCGATCTCCTCGACCAATTTCCGTAATGACTTTCCAACTTTTTGCTGTTCATAAGGCAAGTTAATATTTCTTTTTAGCTCATTGGGTACATGGTCAGGAAGAAGTATTTCATCATAACCCATGTTGTAAAATGATTGTTCAAGAATATTTGAAAGCTCACGGACATTTCCAGGCCAAGGATACTGGCTTAGGATGTCTAAGGCATCTCCAGAAATTGATTTTATCCTTTTATTAAAACTCTTGTTCAATATCTTAAGAAAGTAGGTAACATAGATAGGAATATCCTCGCGTCTTTCCCTTAGGGAAGGAAGGGTCAGAATTGCCTTGGATAAACGGAAAAAGAGATCAAATCTGAATTTTCCTTCTTCAGCAAGCTTTTTAAGATCAGTGTTTGTGGCAGTAATTAATCGGAAATTCAACTGAATAGGTTTCTTACCTCCAAGCCTCTCCACTTCTCTTTCTTGAATCACTCTAAGAAGTTTTGCTTGGACAGATAAAGACAAGGCCCCAATCTCATCTAAGAAGATTGTTCCTCCTTCAGCTAACTCAAATTTCCCGGGTTTGCCTTCTTGCCTTGCGCCTGTAAAAGCCCCTTTCTCATAACCAAAAAACTCGGATTCTGCGAGCTCAATAGGAATAGCTGGACAATTTATTTTGATAAACGGATAAGATTTTTGTTTGCTTTCATTATGTATGGCATGAGCAAACATTTCTTTTCCAGTCCCGCTCTCCCCTTGGATCAAGATATCGCTACTTGTTCTCGACATTCTCTTCGCAAGTTCTTTCGCCTCTCTCATTTTTTCACTTATTCCAAGGATATGGTCGAAGTTATAAGTGGCTTGATATTCACTCTTGATTCTTCTTTCTGCATTGAGAAGATCTCTTCTAAATTGGTCAGCCTCTTTTTTCACCCTTTCAAGTTCTTCAAAAGAATGTAAGATCACTCTTCCAAAAGCGCCTATAACTTTTCCGTTCCTGAATAAGGGAAATCTAGAAATGAGGGTGTGGCGATCTTTCGTTATTAAGACCTTGCCGATATGCGGAATGCCCGTTGATGCCACTTCAGGAAGCTCGGAAAAAGGAATTACTTCCGATATTTTTTTCCCTTTGGCTTCCCCGCGGGATAAGTCGAAAAACTTCTCTGTCGGGCGATCAATAAACTCAATTTCATTCTTTTCGTTGATAATGACAAAACTTTCGTAACGGTTTGTAAGAATGAATTTAATGGCTTCAGCTATAATTGGAGTGAGTGGATAGCTGCCCAAGCCTTCTTTGATAATTTCAATAGGTTCAATATATTCCATGAGAGACCTCCGCGTTCTCTGAGTGTGGTTATTGATTGTTGTGATTACTGTTCTTTATTATCAGAAATTCTCCAAATTGTCAAAAAAATGGACATGTCTATTTAGTAGACAACTTAAATTGACACAATTTTAAAGCTTTTTACCAAAATTTTCAATAAAAGCGTCCATAAAATGGTCACATTATTTTGCCCATAAACCAAACTTACTTTTAGGATTAAATGATATTTCAATAAAATCAAATAATTAAACAATCTGGCATAGGTTATGCTAAACTCTCAAGTAAATCCTTTTGAGACCAAAGGAGTATTCTTATGCAAATTTATGATGATGTTTGGATACCAACCCAGTGTGGTCGTTGTTACGCACAATGCGGGATAAAAGTCCGCCGAGTGAACGGAATAGCTGTGAAAATTGAAGGTATGCCAGAGAGCGATATGGGACCCAAGGGAGGCTTATGCTCCAAAGGCCAATCTGCCCTCCAATTACTTTATGACCCTAATAGGTTAAACGTCCCTTTGATGAGAACAAATCCTGAGAAAGGGATGTTTGTCGACCCCAAATGGAAAGAGATTACCTGGGATGAGGCTCTAACCGAGATTGGGGAGAGGTTGCAAAAGATCCTCAAAGACAATCCCAAGAAGATTCTCTGGCAGCAATCTGTGATCCGCCCCTTTTATCCTGCTGCTGCCCTTCGGCCCTGGTTTGAGTTAGGGGTCCGAAACCTCTGGGTGGGTGGTGGAGGACTTCATTGTGGATCAGGTGCTCACCTTGCTGCAGGTCTCGTCAACAGCTCCTGGTCGGTTGTACCCGATTTCAGATTATGTAATTACATCATATTTTTCGGGGCGAATAAAGGCACCGGTTCAGGCCACTCCTCCGGATTTTCTCACAGGATGGCTGCTGAAGGACGAGCACGAGGAGCCAAGTCCGTTGTATTCGACCCGATGTGTAACCAAGCTGGGGGGAAGGCAACGGAATGGGTTCCAATCATTCCTGGGACAGATGGTGCGATCGCCCTTGCCATGTGCAATGTCATTGTGAATGAGTTAGGGAAATGGGATGAACTCTATCTGAAGACCAAATCGAACGGTGTCTATCTCGTTGGACCAGATGGAAAATATGTAAGGGATAAAGATTCGAATAAACCTATGATCTGGGATGCGGTTGAAGGGAAAGCAAAAGTTCACGATGACTCTTCAGTAAAGGACTTTGCTCTATTTGGGCAATATGAAGTCGATGGAATAAAATGCCAGCCAGGCTTCGCCTTAATTAAAGAACATCTCAAACAGTATACTTGCGAGTTTGCATCTGAAGTAAGCACAGTTCCTGCAGAAACGATTCGTAGAATTGCATGTGAGTTTGCTGAGGCCGCCTCCATCGGGAGCACCATTAAAATCGATGGACATGCCCTGCCCCTTAGGCCGGCGTCGGCCGTACTCTTTCGTGGAGGAGAAGGTCATGAAAATTCCTTCATGACCTGTTTCGCTGTTTCCCTCCTTGACCAGATCGTCGGATCTGCCGATGTGCCTGGCGGAACGATAGGTTGGCCAGCAAAAAGTCTGGGTTATCCTGAGACAGGAAAATTCGCCTTCGGTCCCTTTGCAGGCAAAGACGGTATATTAGAGACTGACTTTTTTGGCCCTGGTTTACTTCACAGGGAAGGACCATGGCCCCTTAAAGAACCTAAAGAAACCCAAAATCCTCAATTGAAGGATATTTTTCCTTTAGGGTTAGACCCAGGTATTTTTGGGGCAAGTGATCGGGAAGAGATCTGGCAAAAAATCGGGCTCCCTTATCGGTTTGAGATGATGATCAGTTGGGGCTGTAATTCGATCATGAGTGTGGCCAATCACGAGACGATGGAAGATTCTCTTAAAAAGATTCCCTTCATCGTTGTAGTCGAGCTTTTCGCTACAGAACTTGCAAATGGTTTTGCAGACATCCTTCTTCCGGATCATTGCTTTTTGGAACAGTTTACCTGGTCTGAAGGTAGAGGGATGAACTTCAATTATCCCTATGGGATGGCGGATTGGTGCTATCATATTACCCAACCCGTAGTGAATCCAAAGGGCAATCATCAGAGACGAAGTTATATGGAGATGTTATGGGAACTGGTCGACCGACTGGGTTATCGAAAAGACCTGAATGCCTCTTTGAATCAACTGATTGGTTTCGATGAGGAGCACAAAATAAAGCCGGATGAACGTTTAAGCATGGAGGAATTTTCAGATCGGATGTTGAAGTGGTACTTCGGCGAAGAACACGGCCTCGATTACTTTAAAAAACACGGTTTTATCCGATGGCCTAAGAGGGTTGAAGAGGCCTACTGGAGATATTTTGTGAATTGCCGAGTACCCGTCTATCTTGAATTTATGCTTGATATCAAAGAGAAGATGATGCCGATCACGAAAAAATTGGGTTTGGATATCGACTATACCCAATATAGTCCATTAATAAATTGGGCACCTTGTTCGATCCATAAAGAGACCGATCCTAATTTTGACCTTTACTGCTTCTCTTATCGAGATACATTACATACGGGTTCATGTACAATGGAAACACCGTGGATAGACGAGCTCAGTCATATGAATCCATATACCTACAATATCACAGTGAACCGTGATACGGCACAGAAGAGAGGGCTGAAAGATGGAGATATCATCGAGATAGAGACGAAGGTTGGCCGAAGAGTGACAGGAACGTTGAAAACAATGGAGGGACAACATCCCCTGACCGTAGGTATTGCTGCCTGCAGCGGCCATTGGTCTCCGGGTTTACCCATTGCCAAAGGAAAAGGAGCGAACTTTGATAAACTATTAGAACTGGACCTTAAACATGTGGATCCCATTAGCTTAAATATTGAGACCGCTGTAAGGGTCAAAGTGAAGAAGGCTGAGAGGAGTTGATATGGCAAGAAGAGGAATGGTAATCGATTTACAAAGGTGTGCCACTTGCTATAACTGTGTCGTAGCTTGTAAACAGGAGCACTTTTTACCCCCTTGGGTTTTTTGGAACAGGGTTGTCGTCAGTGAGACTGGAAAATTTCCAATGGTAACCAAAATTGCCTACCCTGTATTGTGCAATCACTGTAAGGAAGCGGTTTGTGTGAAAGTCTGTCCTACGGGTGCCACGCATAAAAGGGAGGATGGAATTGTTGAAATGATTCCAGATAAATGTGTGGGGTGCAGATACTGTGTAGTGGTTTGCCCCTATCAACAAAGAACCTATCATGCCCACGATAATAAGGAGTATTTCCCCGGGCAGGGTTTGACACCATTGGAGATCATTGGGAAGAAACTCTACCCTTTACAGAAAAGCACCGTAATAAAATGCAATTTCTGCGCAGAAAGGATTGATCAGGGGATCAAAAAGGGATTAAAACCAGGGGTGGATCGAGAAGCTACTCCTGCCTGCGTCATCGCCTGTCCATGCAGTGCCAGGTATTTTGGAGATCTGGATGATCCGAAAAGCGAGGTCTCCAAATTGATCAGGGAGAAGAAAGCATATCCGCTTCACCCGGAATACGGTACTGAACCCTCGGTATATTACATTAACCGTTGATTTTTCTAATAGGGAGCATGGTTATGAAACTATACGAATGGATGGTAAAGCCTACACCGCAAACAGAATGGGTTGAGAAAAGGGGAATTCTTTTATGGCTCGCCTTTTATGTGGGCGGTCTCGGGGGGGGTGTCTACCTCGTCTCCCTTTACTTCAATAGCCTTCTGGGGATTTTGATCAGCTGGTTAATTGTGGTTGTTTTGAAAGGGGGGTTTCATATCCTTTATTTAGGCCATCCCTTAAGATTTTGGCGTATGTTTTTAAGGCCCCAGTCTTCTTGGATCAGCAGAGGATTGATCTTTGTCGTTGCCTTTATCGGCCTTGTGTTCGTTCAGCTTCTTCTTGCCTATTTCAAGCCTGGAACAGGTCTCGAAACGGTGATGATGGTTCTCGCCGTGATTATGGCCGTTGGGATGTCGATCTATACAGGGTTTGTGATGAATTATGTGAACGGCATTCAATTATGGATTTCATCGGTTTTACCTTTTCTTTTCCTCCTTTGTGGCGTCTTAGGAGGATTCGGCATCATGTTGGGCGTTGCCCATGTCACGGGAGGGATCAATATCGTGGCGGTTGAAACGGGCAGTATGATTCTCATGATCGTCATGGCAGGTTTGATCGTCATCTACCTTACAAGTTCTCGATATATAGGCCCGGCTGGAAAAGAATCTGTCAATGCCTTGGTTAAAGGGACTATTGCTCCTGTATTTTGGATGGGTGTGGTGTTATGTGGAGTCATCATCCCCTTCATCGTATCATTGTCCAGTTTATTAGGAGGAGAACTTCCTTTATCCATACAGATCCTTGCCATCCTCTGCGAAATCACCGGGGGTTTGACCTTACGATACTCCATCTTGAAGGGAGGATATTATAGTCCGTTGATTCCAGTTTCCACTTGATGAGATGGTCCAAAAGGGAATAACAGGGAAATTACCTTGTGGCGTAAATATCATCTTTTTAGGATAAGCCAAATTGAAAGAGATCCGGTTACATGGAAGAGGGGGACAAGGGGTCGCAGCAGCATCCCGTATGCTCACTTCGGCGTTTGTTAATGATGGGAAATGGGCCAGTGGCTTCCCTATGTTCGGTGTTGAAAGAAGAGGAGCCCCTGTAACCGCTTTTGCCCGATTTGATGATCGACCCATAAGAGAGAAGACTCAGATCTACACTCCAGATTGCTTAATTATCATTGATTCGCGGCTCATTTACTCTCCTGGAATCTTTGAAGGAATCAAACCCGATGGCATTCTCGTCCTGAATACTCCCCACCCTCTTCAAGAGAATCCACATAAGAATTTGAAAACGGTCGGCATGATCAATGCGACGGAAGTTGGGTTAAAGGAGATCGGTTTGCCTGCGACCAATACCTGTATGCTTGGAGCATTCGCACGAACAACGGAGTGGGTGAGCCTGAACTCCCTGACCCAGAGTTTGGGAGAGTACTTCGAAGGCGAGATGTTGAAGAAGAACATCCGGTGCGTTGAGAGAGGGTATGAAGAGGTCGTGGTTCAACATTTTTAAAGGAAAGACCCATGAAGTTTACAACTGAATTTGAGTTCTCCTGGGCCTATGGCGACAAATTATTCGTTCTGAAAACAGGCGATTGGAGGCATCAGAAACCGGTTACCAAGATCAGAAAGTGTTGCAAGTGCGGTAAGTGTTATTTCTTCTGTCCTACAGGATGTATGAGAGATATGGAAACCCATTTCTCCCCAGATCTTGATTATTGCAAAGGATGTGGGATCTGTGCGGAGGTATGCCCGAGAGGCGCAGTCCGAATGGTCCGAGAGTATTAAGGTATGACGATCAAAGAGTCTCCTCAAAAATTGATGGTTTTAGATGGGAACCGTGCTGCTGCCCATGCCGTTAGGCTCTGTCGGCCGGATGTCATCTGTGCCTATCCCATTACCCCCCAAACGGAGATACTGGAGAGCCTCTATCTCTTTCAGGCGAATCAAACCTTAAAAGCAGAAATGGTCGCCCCAGAAAGTGAACATTCTGTTTTGAGTGTATTAAGAGGTGCCTCGGCGGCAGGGGGGAGGACCTTCACAGCCACTTCTTCCCAAGGGTTAGCCTTTATGTATGAAGTTTGCATCAATGTTGCTACCACCAGGCTCCCTATTGTCATGGTGAACGTCTCCAGAGAAATGATTGCCCCCCATGCGGTCACTGCTGGAGAACAGGACATCATGATGGTCAGAGACATGGGGTGGATCCAACTTCACGCTCAGTCTTGCCAGGAAATCCTTGATTTGATCATCATGGCCTATCGGTTGGCGGAAGACCCGGAGATCCTTATCCCAGTGATTGTTTGTTATGATGGCTACTTCCTTTCCCATCTTTGGGAGCCCGTCGAAGTACCTACTCAGGAGATGGTTGACGATTTCCTGCCGCCTCTGGAGATGTATCCCAGGGTGGATCCTGACCTGATGTTCACCTGTGGGCCGAACATTCCAAGCAAAATGGGAACAGAATTACGATACAAACACACCGCGGCGACTCAACGGGCCAAGAAAAGGTTTGAAGAGATCGAGGCTGAGTTTAAGAGGATTTTTGGCCGAAGCTATGGAGGGCAGATTGAGGAATACAGGTTAGAGGATGCCGATAGGGTCCTTATCGCCATTGGCAGTTGTGCTGGGACTGCCAAAGTGATCGTGGATCGGAAAAGAGAGGAGGGAGTGAAGGCGGGGCTAGTTACAGTCAGGATGTTTAGACCTTTCCCCAGAGAAAGATTGCTTCAAGTCCTCAAAGGGAAGAAGGCGATCGGCGTCATCGACAGAAATGTATCCTTTGGCTGGGAGAGTGGTGCTCTTTTCACGGATGTGAAAGCAGCCTTATACGATCTCGGAGAATTTATCCCTATGAAAAATTTCATTTGTGGACTTTGTGGTTCGGATATTACCTTGAAACAAATCGATCGCGCCTTTGATTTTCTAAAGTTGGATGGGGAAGATAGAGCGTTTCAAGAAGTGATCTGGCTTGATTTGGAATGAAAGAGTCCTAAGGCATGGCAAAAAAACACCTCATCATCGGTTGCGGCACGGCGGGCCTGAGTGCTGCCAAAAAGATCCGGAGTATTCATCGGGAAGACGAGATTAAACTGGTCACCATGGAGCATACGCCACCCTATTCTCCTGCAGCCCTACCCTATCTCCTTTCAGGAAGATTGAAGGAGGAAGGCCTCTGGGTGGCCGATGATTCTCTTCTTCATGATTTACGATGTGAATTGGCAAAGGGGAAAGAGATTGTCGGTGTGATCCCCGAACAGAAGGAAGTCCTCTATAAAGACGGGGGACGGGAATCCTTTGACACACTTCTTATCGCCTCGGGTTCGGACGCGGCGAAACCTCCGGTCCGAGGGATCAATTCGGAAGGGTTTATGAGTTTGCATACCTATGAGGATTGTCAAAAACTCTCCCGGAGATTGAATGGTAAAAAAGAGGTAACCGTCTATGGTGGAGGGATGGTGGCCTTGGAAACAGTCACTGCCCTTCTTGAAAGGGGCTTGAAAGTCAGGATCGTTGTCCGGAGCCGGATTGCTCGCGGGTATTTTGACGAGGAGGTAGGGACTTTTATTGAGGGTGTCCTTCGACAGAAAGGGGCTGAGATTTCTGCAGGAAACAAGATAGAGGAGACCCATGACAAGAAGGACAGAACCGAGATTGTCCTCTCTGACGGCCGTTCGCTTCAAACGGACCTCCTGATCAACTGCATCGGAGTTGAGCCCAGGATGAACTATTTGAAAGGAACGGGGATCCTGACCCGTCGGGGGGTACTCGTTGATAAACAGATGAGGACCAATTTGCCTGATATCTATGCAGCGGGAGATGTAGCCGAGGCTCATGATTTTTTCTTCGGTCAGATGGGAATCAACGCGATTGCTCCTACCGCCATCCAGCAAGGGAAAGTGGCAGGGGCAAATATGGCTGGAGAGGAGACCGAGGACAGAGGGTGGATCCCAATGAACGTGTTCAGGTTCTTTGGCCACACCACCTTCTCCATTGGATTGTCTTCTCAGTCCTCTTCCCAGATATTGAAACAGAAAGATAAAGCGGGTGTCTACAAGGAACTCGTGTTCCAGGAGGACCGATTAGTAGGAGCAAGATTCGTCGATGCCGATGTTGACCCTGGAGTTTTTCGATATCTGATTGAGGAGAAAGTCGATGTTGGTCCATACAAGGAAAGGCTTTGGGAACGGCCACGGGAAATGAGCCGTTGGTTGGCGATGCAAGCCGAACGGGATTAGATCTGTCCCGAAATCGAGAGAATGTGTTTATGGTGAAGGTCTATAAAACATTGCAGTGGGAAAAGGATGCGTGTCCTCCGGATTGTTTCGCATGTGAGGAGACCTGTGTCCATCGTAACGACAATGGTCCATTGGACTCTGCGATTAAGGTTGTTCATAAACCAGGGGATTCCTATCATAACGTTATCACCTGCCTCCAATGCAGTGAACCGGCTTGCCAGGAGGCATGTACGACAGGGGCCATTCAGAAAAGCAAAGAGGATGGGATCGTTCGTATTCTTCAAGAGAAGTGCATTGGCTGCGGGATGTGTGCCCTCGCCTGTCCATATGGGGGAATTTATATCAGTTCTGAAAAGAATCTGGCTTACAAATGTGATGCCTGTGATGGGAAACCAAAGTGTGTCGAAGCCTGCCCCCTTCATATCTTAAGTTTCTTTGAGGGGGATCGAATCAGCCCATATATGGGTGATGAAGATTTTCTTTCCCCCGGAACAAGGGCATGTAGTGGCTGTCCGGCAGAGCTTAGCCTCCGACACACCTTGAGGATTGTCGGTCGAGGGGCGGTCTTCTTTGGAGCCCCAGGATGCATGACCACCCTCATGATCGGTTCAGGAGATAAGGCCGGAGGAAAACTCCCCTATTTTAATTGTCTTTTTACCAATGTTCCATCCACAATGACGGGAGTCCATCGTTACTACAAAAGCAAGGGTAAGGAGGTCAAGCTGGTTGCGTTTGTGGGGGACGGATGTGCGGTGGATATTGGCTTCCAGGCACTATCTGGAGCTGCGGAAAGGGGAGAGAATTTTATCTTTATCTGTTATGACAATGAAGGGTATATGAATACTGGAAATCAGAGGAGCAGCACCACCCCTCCCCATGCTTGGACAAATACCACGCCCGTGGGGGGAGAATTTCGCGGAAAAGAAAAAAATAGCAAGTACTTACCCTTAATCATGGCGTTTCATGGAATTCCTTATGTAGCCACCGCAACCATCGCCTATTTGGAAGACTATGCGCAAAAGCTTGAAAAGGCTTTAGCGGTGAAAGACGGCCTCTCCTATATTCATCTCTTCACACCCTGTCCTCCGGGATGGAGGTCTTCCATCGAAAGCGGGATTGAGATTAGCCGCCTCGCAGTTGAGACAAATTATTTCCCTTTGTGGGAATGCGAGAGAGGCCAATTTCGATTCACTCGTGATGTTTCAAATCCAAAACCCATTGGTAAATATACTCGACTCATAGGTAAATTCTCACACCTTCAAGAAACAGAGATCCAAGAGTTGCAGGAAATGGTGAATCAGAGAGTCAACATGATCAAGTCCTTAGTCAATATCATAGAAGTGAGGGTATTATGAGAAAACAGGAACGTGACAATATACTCAGATGTCTAAATTGTTTTGAGAGAATGGAAATACCATCGAAAGCCAAACAATTTATGTGCCCAAAATGTAAGATGGAATACTATATTGGATGGCGAGATGGGCAAGCCAAGATACTTGGATCGGTAGATGTCGATGTCGATAAGGAAGGAGTATAGGATGCCGCTGAAGAGTAAAATAGCAATTATTGATCTGTCGAATAATAAAATCACCAAGGAACCTATTCCCGAGAGAATGCGTCGGCTGTATTTAGGAGGAAGAGGGATCGGGGCCCATCTTATCTACAATCATGTGGAACCAAAAACAGACCCTCTCGGACCCGGGAATGCCTTGGTCATCAGTGCGGGATTCCTCACAGGGACAGTTGCACCTGCAGCTTCGAGGACCCATATTGGATGCAAGTCACCACTGACCAATGGCTTTGGAAGTTCAAATGTAGGTGGGTTTTTTGGCCCTGAACTTAAATTTGCAGGTTTTGAGCACCTCGTGATCAAAGGAGCTTCTCCCAAACCTGTCTATTTATGGGTTCACGATGGAGAGATAGAGATCAAAGACGCATCCCATCTTTGGGGAAAGGATACCTTTGAAACCCCTCAAATCATCCGTGAGGAATTGGATGACGAAGAGATAAAGGTTGCATGTATTGGCCTCGCAGGAGAAAATTTGGTCAAACTTGCCAATTTCAGAACCGGACCCAAGAACTCGGCAGGGAGAACGGGCACAGGATGCATTGCAGGCTCCAAGAGATTGAAGGCAATCGCTGTCAGAGGACACCAAGACCTTAAGTTGGCTTGTCCCAAGGAGGCGCTTCAATATGCGAAGGAAGCAGTAGACCAAATTATGTCGACAAAAGTGGCCAAGGCCATGGGGGTCGACGGCACAAGCTTCATCTGGAACGTAACCAATACAAGTGGTCTCCTGGAATTTTATAATGGCCAAGTCAATAAACTTGAGAATTGGCGTGGATTAACCATCGAGGCCTTTGAAAAATACAAAGCAGGAATGGCAGGGTGTTTCAATTGCACAGTTCATTGTCGGCATCAATTCCGCATCCAGGATGGTCCCTGGGCAGGGACTTTTGGGGAAGGCCCAGAATATAACACACAGACCTCCTTGGGAAGCTTTGGTGCTGATAACTGGGAAACTCTTTTGGTCGGTTGGCATCTGGCTAATAAGTACGGAATTGACACGACAGGGTGGTCCAATGATGTTCGAGGGGTAATGGAACTTTACCAAAGGGGAATCATAGATAAAGAAGTGACGGGAGGTCTCGATCTATCCTGGAGTAATGCCAACCAACTCATTCCTATTCTGCTCGAACAGACTGCTAAGAAGGAAGGGTTAGGTGCCATCTTGGCCGAAGGTTCTTTGGGAATCATCAGAGAATTGAGTAAATATAGTAAGGACGTTGAATATTACATTCTTCATGTGAAGGGCTTAGGGAAACTTGGAAATGTGGATAGAGCACAACCATCCTTTGCCCTCGGGATAGCCACATCGACCCGTGGGGCTGATCATCTGCGAAGTCGACCAGCCATTGACCATTTACACCTGCCCGAAGACGTTTTAAAGAAGCTCTATGGAGGGTATGTATCAAGTGATTTTCGCTCCTACGATGGAAAGGCGAGGATGGTGAGATGGCATGAATTGACATATGCTGTGGTTGATTGTTTAGGAACCTGCAAATTCCAGACAGTTTTCTTTAGTCCTAATCTCCCTGCCTACAAGGAATGGCGCAAATACCTCCGTTACATCACAGGCTTAGAATTTAGCGAAGAAGAACTTTTCGATATTGGGGAGAGGGTTTATACCTTAGAAAGAATGTTTAATTATCGAGAGGCAGGTTACACTCGTAAAGACGATCGGATTCCTGAACGCTGTATCAGAGAGCCCTTGAAGTATGGACTGCCGGCGATCAAAGGGGCCCACATTGACAGGAAGAAGTTTAATAAGATCCTGGATGAATATTACGAACTCCACGGTTGGGATAGTGAAGGATTGCCCCTTCCTGAAACATTAAAGAGATTGGAATTGGATAAAGAACCCTCCCATTTAATCCAAAAGATAGATTGATGGAGAAAATAGATGGAAAAAATGATATTGGTTGATTATGCAAAATGTACAGGATGCAGACTATGCGAAACGGTCTGCTCTGTGGTTAATACCGGAGTCTGTAACCCGGAAAGGGCAAGAATTAAAATCATTCGTTGGGAATGGCAGGGGTTGCAGATACCAACCATTTGCCTTCAATGTGATGAACCCGCTTGCCTTTCCGTCTGTCCAGTAAAAGCCCTATCTCGAGATTCCGGGTATGGATGCGTCAAACTGAATCAATCCCGCTGCATCGGCTGTAAACTCTGCCTTCAAGCCTGCCCATTTGGAGCGATATCCTACGACTTTGTAAAAAAGCAATTGATTAAGTGCGAGTTCTGTGACGGTGACCCGGCTTGCGTAAAATTTTGCGAAACGCAAGCGCTCCGATTTGTGGACTTGACTGATGCAAGTGTCAAGAAAAAGAGGAGCCTGGGAGCTCAGGTTCTGATGGCGATCGGGAAGACCGAGGAGATATTGTAGATGAGGAGGAAGAATATTGAGCATACGAATTCGTATTCATCCACTGTTGCAGGAACTGGTAAAGAGCCAAGAGGTCGTTGAAGTAGAAGGAGAGAATGTTGAGGGATGCCTTTGGGATCTAGATAGAAAATTCCCCGGTATGGCTGAGAATATATTTGATAGAAATGGCAAACTACTCAAACACGTTGAAATTTTTGTCAACGGGAAAGCAGCTTTCCCAAATGAACTTGCGACCATCGTGACTGATAGAGATGAACTATCAATACTGATGTTGCTCGCCGGGGGATAGAGATAAAGAGTTGCACCCAGCAAGGGTGAGCGATTTACATTTTATTCAAGTTCAAAAAAAGAAAAGGAGGTTTTAAGAATGGGGAAAAAAGATGTAACCAGTGTGAGAGGTGCCTTAGAGTACTTGGATAGCAAGGGTGAGGTTTTACACATCAAGCAGGAGGTAGACCCGATATACGAGATTGCCGGTATTCAGAAGGCGCTTGATGGCGGACCAGCAGTTCTTTTTGAGAACATCAAGGGTTACCCCAATTTTTGCAACGTAGGGAGTATCTTAAGCCGACGGGAGAGGATTGCTGACCTATATGATGAAGACGACCCAATACAGTTAAAGTTCAGGTTCAGGGATGCCTTAAAGAAACCACTACCACCCAAGATAGTCAATGATGCCCCTTGCCAGGAGGTGGTAACTACCAAGAACATTGATGTTTTGGCCATGCTGCCCATAATTAAGCACGGTGAGCAGGATGCGGGACGTATACTAGGTGGCGGTATCCAGCTTCTTATGGAGCCCTATTTTGGCGGTGGCACCAATGTCTCGTTCAACAGAATACATTTCCGGGGCAAGGACTGGGCATCCATATCCACCGCCCAGATAACCCACATTGGTATGGCTGCGTTCAAAACCCACAGGGATGAGAAAATACCAATCACAGTCAATATCAATCCACCGCTGGCAGTACAGATGGTAGCTGGGGCCTGGAACGTGCGCACTATAGTGTCCCCTGGCGATGATGAGCTGGGTATAGCGGGTGCCTTCCAGGGTACGCCAGTAGAAATCGTGAAGGCAAAAACGGTAGATACCTATGCTATAGCTAATTCGGAGATTGTACTTGAGGCCTACCTGGAACCCCATAGTGAAAACGTGTGGGAGAGTGATGAGGCGGAGCAGCTAAAGCAACAAACGGTAGTACCTTTCTTTCCAGAATGGGAAGGCTATCTTGGCAGGTCATGGATCGTTCGCAAGTTGCAGGTAACAGCAGTAACTCACCGCAAGGTCAAGCCCATCTTCCACACAGCAATGGCCCGCGGGTTTGAGTATGCCGGGTATGATCTACTGAGGGAAGCTGGCTTTATCGAGATGGCGGAGAGGATTGCCCCCGGCATCGTGGTTGATGTATTTGTACCCATCAGCATGCAGTGGGGCGGTGGCGTAATCTTCCAAGTTCGCAAGTCACGCGCACAGGATGAGGGATTTCAGCGCAATATACTTGTGGCTGCCCTTGCCAATGCCCCAGGAATGCGGATGGCTATTGCTGTTGACGAGGACGTAGATATTTATAACAGTGATGATGTCATGTGGGCAATCGAAACCAGAGTGGACCCTGATAAAGATATACTGAGGCTACCTCGGGGCATGAGAGGCATAGCTGCACAGCCAATGGAGGTAAGGCAACGCGGCGTTGGGGGCTGGGAAGGGGGCGTGGCATTTGATGCCACCAAACCATTCAACGAAGCCTGGAGGTTCGAACGTGGCCGCTACCCATCAGATCAGATCGATCTCAAGAAGTGGCTGACCGAGGAGCAGATTGCTGTCGTTCGGGCACAGCAATCTGAATATGCCAGGACCTGTGCCAAGAGGGGATGGTAGTAAATGGAAGCCATAAGAGTATTAGATGGCATAAGAGTTCTTGACCTATCTCGTTTTCAATCCGGTCCAGTCTGTGGCATGTTACTCGGCGATATGGGTGCTGAGGTGATCAGGATTGAAGAGCCAGAGGGAGCACCGGATCGATCCTGGGGACTGTTGGGGCCCGATGGTGAGACTCTTTCTTATAAGATCGTGGGACGAAATAGAAAAGGAATCACTCTGCGCCTCGATAAGTCTGAAGGACAAAGAATACTTGATGAATTGGTCAAGAAGTCTGACGTTGTTCTGCATAACTTTACCCCTGGTACATCAGTGGCTGGAAAGGTTAGCTATGAACGACTGAAAGAGGTGAATTCAGCTATCATTGTAGCGGCCATATCCGGTTTTGGACAGAATGGTCCCGATTCAAAGCTGGTCTGTTTTGACCATATTGCTCAGGCCAGGTCAGGAGGGATGATATTAACAGGATTTCCTGGTGATCCTCCGCTTAAGACAACCATTACCTATAACGATCTCGGAGCAGGAACCTATGCTGCTCTGGGCATTGTGATGGCCCTTTATCATAGAGAAAGGACGGGTAAGGGACAATTCATTGATGTTTCATTGCTTGATGTTGCCTTTTTTGCTACTCAGTGTATGGGAGCTTTACTGCTTTACAAAGTCTATGGAGAGATACGCAGGCAGGTAGGAAATCGTGGCTTTCACTCCTACTTAGGTTGTTTTGAAGCCAAGGACGGGTGGGTCTTTCTCAGCGGGACGACCAATCCTATTTGGAAAAGATTGGCGAAAGCCATTGGACGCGAAGATCTGGCAAACGATCCGAGATTTGATAAGAATGATATGGTCCGCTTCGATAACGCTGACTTCATCGATCAGGTTATTCAGGAATGGGTAGCTCAAAGAACAGTGGCTGAGGTGATCACCATCTTGCAGCAGGCACGCGTCCCTTGTAGTGTTGTCAATACAGTTGATAAATTAGAGGATGATCCCCAGGTAGTTGCCCGGGAAATGATCGTGAATATCGACTATCCGGGATTAGGCAACCTTCCCTTGCCCGGCTTACCCATAAAATTATCCCTCACACCCGGTACCATACGATCCCGGGCTCCTAAGGTCGGGGAACATAATAAAGAGATCTACTGCGGGCTGTTGGGATTCAGCCAAAAAGAGTTAAAAAAGCTGAGGGAAGAGGACACCATTTAAACATTTCAATCGATCTTAACCAACTGGACAGTGCTTTTAGAAAACTTTCTAATCAAGAAACCATAAGCCTTTAACAGATATAAAGAATTAAGAAATTGAATTTACCTCAATTCTGAAGGGGAGAAGTCCAGGAGTTTATTAAACTTATATTAAGAACTTGTCCCTAAATAATTATTGTTTGTAAAATCCCCCTTTGCAAAGGGGGATTTAGGGGGATTTGACCAAGGTTGACACTATAAATCCCCCCTCGCCCCCTTTTACGAAAGGGGGGAAGTTATTTCCGGATAAGCTCTAAATCAATTTAGGCGGATAGATGGCTTTTGGTTATTGGGAGTAAAGAATTAATTTGGTTATGAATCGGCAATTGAATTGAATGAAGAAGTCTCGAATCGAACGAGGAGACTGACAATTTCAGATATACAGAGATAATTTAGTATTTATATTTTGGGGTCTTCGCGTAAGAGTGTGGGTAAATTGATGGGCTTAACGCGGTGTAGGATGGCTTCAAATAAGGAGAAAAAAGCTTTCAAAGAGGTTAAAAAATCCGTATGATTTTGGGATGGGAAAGAAGAGACGATTACTGGACGAATATCACTTCCCCGGATTTCGACCGCGATCTAAAATACAGGGGATATTTGGCGACCCGAAGGGACGAGTTATCAAACTTGATAGGCGTCAAAAAAAACTGCATGCGGCCGTTGCAGCACTGTGCATCGCGGTTACTACGACAAGGCGGTACGACAAATACGGGATCTATCCTGTGGGAATGCCCGAATCTATCTGGAGGTAGAGGTTCGGCGGGTCCCGTGCAAAAGGTGTGGGAACGTGAAACGCGAGAAGCTCTCCTGGCTGGCAAACAACCCCTTTTACACAAAGCGGTTTTCCTACTACGTGGGGAGGAAGTGTCGAGCCATGACCATCACGGATGTGGCAAAGGAACTGAAACTGGATTGGCATGCAGTGAAAACATTGGAGAAAGAGTATATGGAGGAGCAGCTTCGGCGGAATCCTGTGGCAGCGCCACGGGCAATCGGCATAGACGAACTATCTCTGCGGAAAGGGCACACGTATCGGATCGTGGTGAGCGATCTGGAGAGAGGGCGACCGATCTGGTACGGTGGGGGAGACCGGTCTGAGCAGAGCATGGATATGTTCTACGAGTGGCTTGGAGCTAAGAAGACGAAGAGGATCCATTTAGCGGTCATGGACATGTGGAAGGCATTTGAGAAATCGACAAACAAGAATGCTCCCGGGGCAGCGATTCTCTATGACAAGTTTCATGTCATGAGGCATCTGGGTGATGCTCTGGATAAAGTGCGGAAGATGGAATATGGGCGGCTGTCCGGGAAGGATCGGTCCTACATCAAAGGGCAGAAGTACACGCTGTTGTCGAACCGTGAGAATTTGACGCTTGATGGACGGAAGGCGCTAAAAAAGCTGCTCAAGGCAAATAAGCGGCTCAATGCCGCCTATCTCTTAAAGGAATCCTTTGATCAATTATGGAGTTATCAGGCCGAAGTCTGGGCAAGGCGGTTCTTCGACAACTGGAAGCAGGCGCTCAAATGGCAGCGGCTGAAGCCCTATGAGAAGTTTGCGGAAATGATCGAACGGCACTGGGATGGCATTGCTGCGTACAGCAGATCGGAGAACAAGGTCTCGCTCGGGTTCGTCGAAGGGCTGAACAACAAGATCAGGGTCATTCAGAGAAGGGCATACGGACTAAGAGACGAGGAGTATCTCCGCTTGAAAATCCTTACATGTATGCTCAAAGAGATATAAAATGACCCACACTCTTACGCGAAGACCCATATTTTGGCTGGGGAGCATTTCCAAAATATTCTTATCCGCCTACGCAGAAGACCACGCCTGTGTGCAGAAACGCACTACGGCGTGCAGGCACGGGCTTCGCCCGTGGGGCTCCATTGCAGAAGGGTCGAAAATAAATGTTAGGTATCATCTCTTATGGTGTTTATATCCCTTTATGGAGATTAAAACGAAGTGCGATTGCTTCAGGCCTTAGCGGTGAGAAAGCGATTGCCAGCTTTGACGAAGATTCCATAACCATGGCCACAGCAGCGGCTGTCGATTGTTTCCAAAATATTGAACGGAAGTCAATTGATGGTTTGATTTTTGCTTCCACAACTTCTCCCTATTTAGAAAAGCAGGCTGCGTCGATCGTGGCTAAAGCCCTGGACCTCCGGAGAGATGTGTTCACCGCAGATACTCTGGCTTGCCTCAGAGGGGGCACGATTGGAATGAGGATTGCTTCCGATATGGTGAAAGCCGGATCAGCCAAGAGAGTTTTGGTCACTGCTGCGGATTGCCGGCTTGGAGCTCCCGACTCGAACTTCGAGCAAGATTCCGGCGATGGTGGTGGGGCCCTCGTGTTTGGGGATTCATCGGAAGCCATAGCAACTGTCGTGGGCAGTTATTCTATATCGAATGAACTCATGGATGTCTGGAGGTTACCCGGAGAAGCCTTTGTAAATACCGAAGAGGATCGATTTATCGAGGAACAAGGATATTTAAAGATTGTTGAAGAGGCAATGTCAGGAATTATGCACAAATACAGTTTGACTTCGAAGGAATTTGCCAAAGTCGTTTTTTACGCCCCTAACATCAGATGCTATCGAACACTTGTATCTAGGTTGGGATTCAATTCAAATCAGTTACAAGATCCTTTGTTTGACAGTATTGGCAATACCGGCACTGCATATCCTCTAATGATGTTAATTGCTGCTCTGGAGGAGGCAAAACCTGGTGATAAGATTCTCTTGGCAAGCTATGGTGATGGAAGTGATGTCTTTATTTTAGAAACAACAGAGCATATTAAAAATAATAGTCATCGTGGAATAAAGCTATATTTAGAGTCCAAGAAGGTGATCGAGGACTATCCTAAGTATCTAAAGTGGCGGAAAATCTTGCCAGTGGATAAGGGGCGTAGTGTTCTTATCCCTAAGCCTTCCTTGAAGGAGATGATGAGACGGCAAGAAGAGGTTCTTTGTATGTATGGAACAAAGTGCAAAGCTTGTGGAACAATTCAATACCCTCCTCAAAAGGTGTGCACTAAGTGCCATACCATGGATCAATTCGATAAAGTGCGGTTATCAGATAAGAAGGGGGAGATTTACAGCTTTACAGTTGATTACGGAGCGGGTGGCATTGAGCCCCCAATCGTGACCTTTACAGATTTAGAAGGCGGAGGAAGGGTTTTTTGTTTACTAACCGATGCTTCTTCTGATGAAGTTAGAATAGGATTACCTGTCGAGTTTAACCTTAGGAAAAGCTATCAAGAAATAATTCCTGAATATATTTGGAAGGTAAGGCCAATTCGAATAAACAAGTAAGAAAGGAACAAATGGAAGGTATAAAAGACCGAGTAGCAATAATTGGTATGGGCTGTACCCAGTTTGGGGAGCTTTGGGATAGAAGTGAGGAAGATCTACTGGTCGAAGCGGTCCACGAAGCGTTCGAAGATGCAGGAGTGGAACCTAAAGATATACAGGCTGCTTGGCTTGGGAATGCTCGAACAGCCATGCGTGGAGCGGCCTTGGCTATTCCTCTGAAACTTGAATACATCCCAATTTCAAGAGTTGAAAACCAATGTTGTTCAGGTACCGATGCATTTAGAAATGCCTGTTACGCCGTGGCAGCGGGGGTATATGATTTAGCCTTAGTTGTCGGTTTTGAGAAGTTAAAAGATGCGGGTCCGGAGCGTCTCCGGGCACGCTATCTCTACCCTGACCTTTTTCCTCAGGTTCCATTAGGCCTTCCAGCTCAGGAATTTGCATTAAAGGCGACAAGGTATTTCCATGATTATGGATTAAGTTTTGAAGAAGGTAAACAGATGTTAAGTAGGATTGCTGTCAAGAACCACCATAATGGGACAATGAGTCCAAAAGCTCATTTCCGAAGGGAGATCACCATTGAGCAAGCAATGAAAGCTCCAATGATAGCTTATCCTTTAGGGCTATTGGACGCTTGCGGAGTGAGTGATGGAGCCGCAGCCGCAATCATTACTCGAAGTGAAATTGCAAAGAATTTTAGGGGTGATTATGTCCTCGTGAAAGGTATAGGGATATGTTCAGGGGCCAAACAAGCTCAACTCAGAAATGATGAGGATCTCACCCACTTTGAAGAAAATGTGCGAGCCGCAAGAATGGCCTATGAAGAGGCTGGGATAAAGGATCCCCTTAAGGAGTTCGACCTTGCTGAGCTGCATGACTGTTTTACCATCACAGAGGCAATAACCTATGAAGACTTAGGATTCTGTCCCAGAGGGAAGGCAAAGGAGTATGTTGAGGAGGGGGTTTTTGATCTTGATGGTGAATTAGCTGTAAATACAGATGGTGGCTTGAAGTGTTTTGGCCATCCGCTAGGCGCTTCGGGGATCAGGATGATTTACGAGATCTACAAACAAATGCAGTACAAGGCTGGACCCCGTCAACGCAAGAATCCCACCATAGGTCTAACTCATAATTTAGGGGGGACAACGGGTGCTTATACTGTTTCAGTCGCTATCTTTGGTCAAAGAGATTAAGGTCCAATGTTCTTAAATACACCGGATTCAGGATGATATAAGATGAAAGAGCTGCGAACCACTGATAAATTGATTATAACCGTGGCCCCTACGGGCGGTTTGCATGGCAAAGAAGTGCACTCGAGGCTTCCGGAGCAACCTGACGAGATTGCGCAGGCAGTGTATGAGAGTTGGAATGAGGGTGCGGCCATTGCGCATATCCATGCAAGGACTCGAGATGCAGGAAAACCTACTAATAACCCGGACATATTGCGTGATATTGACAGAAGAATAAGAGAGAAGAATTGCGATATTATTATTCTACATAGTACTGCTTCTGATTTTATTCCGCACTTACCTGATGATAAGAGGATAAAGGCGATAGAAATGAACCCCGAGATGGCATCGTTGAGTGTTACGTGGCCACGGGTGGCACCAATTGGAAAAGAGAAAATGGTCGTTATGATATCGATGGAGGAGATAGAACATAGCGCTAAAATTATGATGGATCGAGGAATAAAGCCAGAACTTGAAGTATACAGCCCAGTGGTGATGGAAGATATTTACAGTATGATAGCTAAGGGCGTTGTGAAGAAACCATACTGGATCAACTTTTGCTTTGGAATGCGGCGAGCCAACCCAGGATACATGAATTTCTCTCCTCAGATGCTAATGCATTTGATAGATTTGCTCCCTCCAGATTCTTTGTTTAATGTAATGGGGGTGGGGGGTCAGGAATTGCCTGCCACGACGTTATCCATCTTATTAGGGGGGAACGTGCGTGTTGGTTTTGAGGATAATATTTATTTTCGGAGAGGCGAACTGGCTGGGAGCAATGCCCAATTGGTTGCGAGAATAGCTCGTATTGGCAAGGAGCTCGGCTGCCAGATTGCAACACCCGCAGAGGCTAGGCATATATTACAAATCACCCAATTATAATAGTAACAAATATCTATCGCAAATAGTAGCATGGTTTCATTCTATTATAGAGGTCCAAGTGACGAAGATACGGAATTTTGGACAAAAATCAATTCCTTTGACCGTGAAGCCTGCTTTCGAAGTTGGCGTCTTCAAATAAGAAATCAGGTGGACGTTCCTGTCACGATGGTTGGTGGACTCAGAACTTTTGAGTTTATGGAAGAGATAATTCAAAGCAAAGAAGCTGATCTTGTCTCGTTAAGTCGTCCACTAATAACGGAACCCAGCACTATCAATGAGTGGAAGAAAGGTGACCGTCACAGAGCAACATATATATCATGTAATGATTGTTTTGAATCATCATTTAAGGGCGAGACGCTAGAGCGTGTTCAGCTTAAAAGACAAAATTCTTAGATGTGAATGAATACCAGAACTTCATTTACCTATTACTTAATGATAGAAACAGGGTTTTTTATGGCAGCTGTCTAATTAGACAAGATCCGCGTTTCATTGGCTGATTTGTTCATTTGTTAAATCCTGCCTTGAATCGCGGATAACCATTTGACTGATCTCTGCGGAGTCACGCTGTTTAAGGATATGGCAGAAGGAAAACAACCCAAGAGCCGAAGAACTGATTTAACAAAGATGTTCGTCATCTTTGGCTAGTGTTTCTACAAAACTTGTGGGGAATGTCCAATGGTTTTTTTCTTGACATACAAATTCGGTTTTTTGTATATTCAGCCAAGCCTAAATCGAGTTCTTAATATTGTCATTATAAGAAAAGGTTTTCACAGGTGATTGTGCCTAATTTACACGGTATTAGAATGACGCGCCTAATAAGAGGTACGGGAGTCTAAACCGCAGGAATTATCTGTTAAAGTAAGATTGTGCGGAAATAGTAACGTGGGGTAGAGGAGGAAAAACGCAGCGAGCTTTTGTAGCCGCTAGCTAACCAGTAAAAGAACCAACAATTTGATGGTTTTGTGTGGTTATTCCTAGACGATGTTTAGATGTACGAGTAGTTTTATAAAATAATAATGCAATGCAAGAGATATTTAGAAGTAATCGAGGGGGGTGGTCTATGAGTTGATTAAGAAGGATGAATGTGAACAAACGGTAAGTAAATGAAGGAGATTGTAACCTTAAGGAGGTGCAAAATGAGAAAAGGGAAATTATTTACTTTATTGGTTGGAGTTCTCTTGGTACTATTTTTAGTGCTTGTAGCTTTTAGCCAGTCACCGACGCCAGCACAATCTTCGGGCCAAGTAAAGACAATAAATATTGGCGCAACTGAGGTGATCACAGGTCCTGGAGCGTATACGGGGTTAGCAGTGAAGAAATTCCTCGATGTCCTTGTGGAGGATTTTAATAAATCTGGTGGCGTAACAATCCAGGGGCAAAGATACAATATCAATTTAATCTTTGAGGATGATAAATGGAGTGCTGACGGTGGCCGAGCAGCGATTGAAAAATTAGTATACAAGGACAAGGTATCTGCTGTAGTTTGCACGGCGGCGGCGGCTGCTGTGATGGCGGGCCTTGATATTACGGAACCTAATAAAATACCATTCATATGTGAAACTGGCGATCCCAGAGTGTTAGATCCAAAATATAAATATGTATTTAGCACAAGTATGCTAAGAGAAATTTACAATATGGAATGGGGCTGGCTAGCTAAAAACCGACCTGATATTAAAAAGGTTATGTTACTTGCTACAGATGATATTATGGGTCATAACGATGTTACTACGCAAACTGCAGCTATGAAAGCTTTTGGTATAGTGCCAATGGATACATTATATTATGCTAGAACCCAACCTGATCTCAGTCCTGTAGGTACAAAGGTCAAAGCAGCGAACCCGGATACTGTAGCAGGTGCAGGCTTACTTGCAGGAGGACCACAGGCGGCTCTTTTGAAAGCTCTTTACCAGGCGGGCTGGAGGGGAGTAAAAACCAATGGCCCAGGAATTAGTATGCCCGATAACCTCGAGATCGCCGGTAAAGAAGCTTTAGAAGGATGGGTTGGACCAATAATGGATGCCAGTGGCTTAAGTAATCCCCCGACGTCATATTTAAAACTTAAGCAACTATATGAGGCAAAATACGGAACTGGAAGCTGGGACAGAGATAGGGTTGCTATTAATATCCAATGGGTCACGGCCTGGTATTTCCTACCAGAGGCCCTGAAAAAAGCTAATAGTCTGTCACCTGACGCGATTATCAGTGCACTGCAAGGTATGAGTGTTGATACTCCTATTGGGAAACTACAATTGATAGTACCACCGGAGCGCAATGATAATCCTCGGACGGTTGAATGCGTAGGAGAAATTGCGATGGGACAAATTAAGGATGGGAAGATGAACCTTGTGGGTATCATTTCCACAGACGATGCCCTTAAATATATTCAAACTGTCTACAAAAGAAAGTAGAAAGCCTCACCCTCAGGGGGAGGGGTTTTGGTTCTTTAAAGTTAAGTCAGTTTTGTCGAATTAGTTTTTTGAAAAAATAGGCCCTCTTATTATATTAGGAAAGATCGGTTTCGGAAAAGGAACGAATCTGACAATCAAAAGGAGGGCCACTGATGAGCGGTGGGCTGAGTAGTTGGGGAAGATGAAACATCTGGGGTTACGTTTCTCTGCTGTTCCACGTTGGCCTATGCCAATCTATATCGCCGTTGGCAACTTTACCAGACCCTCTTTCTCCAATTGCTCCAGCGATGCCAGAGCAAGTCAAAAGGAAGAAAAAGTTCCGGTTTGACAACAAACTGCTCGGCGTCGACTCCACGATCATCGATCTCTTGGTCACTCTGTTTGACTGGGCGAAGTTTCGTCTAGGAAAGGGAGCGATCAAATTGCATCAAATTCTGGACCATGGTGGTTATTCGCCTTCTTTCGCCGTCGTCACTGAGGGGAAGGTGGCCGTTGGAAAGGTTGTACGTCATCTCTCTTTTGCTCCTTGGACCATCCTGGCCGATGACCGGGGCTATATAATCACTGTGCTTTGTTTGGTCAACGGACGGCCCAAGGCATTTATAAGTTACTTCAGAAAACCGCAGGCTTTTTTAAGCCTGGGGTTGAATGGCATACTTTCGAAGCGAAGCGGGGGCCTTTTGCGGCATGTCTGGCATGGGCCGAAGGTCATGACAGGTATGCCAGAGGCCTGAAACCCCGGGCTTTAGCCCAGGGAGTGGTTCATTTGGACAGTACTAAAGTAAAATGGAGTTTTGTATGACAGGTGCTTTGTTTGCACAACTGGTTGTAAACGGGTTAGCCACTGGTATGATTTATGTACTAGTGGCTTCAGGTTTGGTCCTGGTTCTAGGTATTGCAAGGGTATTCAACTTTGCCCATGGTGAGTTCTATATGTTAGGTGCTTTTACTGCATATTTTGTGGTCACATTATTTAAGTTGAATATTATTCTGGCCTTAATTCTCTCTCTAGTATTAGGGGCTTTCCTTGGGGCAATTAGTTATCGATCTATCTTCCATTATATGCGTGGTGACTTGTTAAGATGTGCAGCTGCATCTATTGGTATTGGATTAATATTAAAGCAAAGCATAGTAATACTATGGAATCCGACTAGTCATAGTATTGTCAGCGAGGTCTTTAAGCGTGTAATAGAGATTGCTGGGGTTACGTTATCTGTGGGGAAACTGATTGTAATATTCCTAGGTCTACTTATTATGTCAGGATTATATTATCTTTTGATGCGGACTAAAACGGGCAAGGCGATGAGAGCAATTAGTCTTGATTCAAAAACAGCCTCCTTATTAGGAATAAACACGGTCAAAATATATTGGCTCACAATGATCTTGGGGTCAGGTCTTGCGGCAGTTGCAGGTGGAATAGTGGCGCCGCTATTTGTGGTTAGTACAAATATGGGAGAGGGTATTCTGCTAACAGTCTTTATGATAATGGTTGTAGGGGGTATCGAAAGTCTCCCAGGAACGGTGATAGCTGGCATTCTGATAGGATTATTAGGTAGTTTCGGGTACCATTTCTTAACGGGTTTTTCTGAATTATTTATGTTCTGTTTCGTTTCCATTTTCCTTATATTTAGACCGAGAGGAGTGTTTGGTAGCTTTGTTAAGGAAGTGTATTAGTCCCAACGCGTCGATTATTAAGTTTATTGTCTTGCTTATTGTAGCAATAGTAGCCGTAATATTACCGTTACTATTGCAGAATCCATACTATATACAAATTATCATTATGGTAGTAGTCAATGTGATGCTTGCTATGGGTCTCGTCATGTTACTCAGTAGCGGATTAGTAACACTAGGCTGCGCTGCTTTTTGGGCTGTTGGGGCTTATGCTTCAACGATATTGGTAATGAAAGTAGGGCTGAATTTTTGGTACACGTTGTTTTTATCTGGCATAATAGCAGGCGTTATTGCCTTGGGAACCGGTGTCGTAATTGTTAGACTCTCCAAATTAGCTTTTACATTTGTGACTATCATGATTGGCACAATTGTATACCTTGTAGTAGGTCGCATAGAATTTTTTGGCGGCTGGGGAGGAATTGTTGGTATTCCAAAACCAGATCCTATTTCGTTACCTTTTGATGTCATAGTTAACTTTACTGCTAGAACTTCGTGTTACTATCTGATAATTTTCTTACTATTAGTGAATATTCTGGTTTTTTATGCTCTTTATAACTCTCGTATTGGAAGAGCCTGGAAGGCAATCAAATTGAACCCTCAGCTAGCAGAGACTCTAGGGATAAACACTAACCGGTATGCATTAGCAGCGTATATAATTCCTGCGGTGTTCGCGGGTATTGCTGGCAGTTTTTATGCCCACACATTCAATGTAGTCGAACCAGATAGTTTCGGTTTTTGGAAGTCAATTTATATCCAAGTGTACGCTATTTTGGGTGGGGTAAATTTCTATATCTTGGGTCCGGTAATAGGTTCAATGTTCCTAACTTTGCTACCTGAGATTTTCAGAGTTGCCCATGAGATAGAGCCTCTGATTACGGGTTGTATATTATTGATAGTGGTAATATTTTTACCCGGTGGCCTATTGAGCTTGCCTCAATATATTCATGGTTCCACCGGCCTGGAAGGAAAACAAAACGTGTTCTTACGAATACTCAGAAGAAAAAAAAGGTGAGGAATTAGGAGTCAAACGTGGTGCTATTGGAAATCAAGCATCTGAACAAATATTTTGGTGGCCTTTTAGCCATCAACGATGTAGACATTGATGTTCAAGGTTTAGAGATATTGGGTTTAATAGGCCCCAATGGTGCTGGTAAAACCACTCTTTTTAATATTGTTAGTGGGATAAGTAAACCTTCAAGCGGTGAAATACTGTTTAAAGGAAAAAGCATTACTGGTCTGAAAGCATACGAAATAGCACAGCTTGGCATAGGGCGAACTTTTCAGGCAACGACTTTATTTGAGGACTCTACTGTTCTCGAAAATGTACTTACTGGCTTCCATATGCGATATAAAACGGGAACGTGGGAAGCATTCCTGCATACTCGATCTGCTCGTAATGAAGATAAAACATGTAGGTTTAAAAGCATGGAGATACTGGATTTTATGGGTTTGCTACCCCTAAAAGATGAAATGGCACGTAATTTGCCACACGGCTATCAAAGAATTCTGGGTATTTGCTTGGCTTTGGCCACTAATCCCACACTTCTGTTGCTGGATGAGCCGGCTACTGGAATGCATCCTGAAGAGGTAAGTAACTTAATAACTTTAATTAAGAGGTTACGGGATAGCGGCATTACAATGATAATAGTTGAACATCAAATGCAAGCAGTAATGGGTCTATGTGATAGGCTTGCTGTGTTAAATTTTGGGAGAAAGATTGCCCAAGGGATGCCAGGGGAAATAAGAAGAGATAAAGAAGTAATCGAGGCATACTTGGGAACTGAGTAATTAGGTTAGCTTAGATGCTTCTGAAACTAAAAAATATCAAAGTACATTACGGCAAATTAGAGGCATTGAAGGGTATTTCACTCGTTGTGGAACAGGGGACTGTAGTTATACTTATAGGCTCAAATGGGGCTGGGAAGACTACTGCTTTAAACGCAATCTCTAACATCAAGAAGATAACGAGCGGCGAAATATGGTTCCAAGGTAAAAGAATAGACAGACTGTCATCTCATGATACTGTTAAATTAGGAATTTCACAGATTCCTGAAGGAAGGGGAATTTTCCATACGATGACAGTATTAGAAAACTTGGAGCTAGGCACCTATTTACGTAATGACAAATCAGAAATAGCAAAGGACCTAGAAAATATGTATGAGAACTTCCCTGTGTTGAAAGAAAGACATAAACAAATGGCGGGGACTTTAAGCGGTGGTGAGCAGCAAATGCTAGCCATAGCACGTGCCATGATGGCAAGGCCAGAGTTGCTACTAATGGATGAACCGAGTTTAGGATTGTCACCTAAATTGGTGCAATTAGTTTCTGGAATAATCTCGGATATTAATAAAAGCGGAGTGAGTATTGTGCTGGTGGAGCAGAATGCTCGAATGGCTCTCAAACTTGCTAATACAGCGTACGTTTTGGAAGTAGGCAACATTGCTTTGGGCGGTGAGGCAAAAAGGTTGCTAAATAATGAACATGTGGTAAAGGCTTACTTAGGAGGATAATTACTCGTGAATACTTAGCCGAGAATTATGAACGAAACGCTGTGCTTTAGTAAGCTGTTTTGGGCTTTACCTTTACAAGGTAATGATATCTGCGGGAACTGTGGTGAACGTATACATGCGTCATGACTTGCAATCGAAAAATTGAATTTAAAAGGAGGTTCATAATATGCCATATCTGCGTGGTTACAAAACGATTCAGTTGGTAAAAAGACGTAAAGACTTAACACACGAGCAGTTCAAGAATTATTGGTTAACGGAACATAACAAGAAAATTGAACGGCGGCTAATAAATATAGGACTGCGGAGGGAGCTTACAGCTAGTTTTGCTGAAGGCGTAGTAATAAAGGGGGAAGTGGCGCCAGGGATAGAGCCACCATTTGACGGGATGCTGGAAATGTTTTTCGAGCATGATAGCGTAGAGGACGTTAAAGCAAGCTGGACTCAAGAACTTGTTGATTTCTTGCCCGAGCTTTTTGAGGATGAAAAAAACTTCTGCGATCCGGAAAAGCGGGCGATAATTCTTATCGAAGAGTGGGTAATGGCTGAAAGAAAACCGAAAGAAAAATAGGGGGGATAATTTCATAAACATAATGTTTCTGAGTTGGTATGGGGTAAGAGGAGTATCCCGAAGCACGAAGGGCGCTACTAAATCCTTCCGGGATTTGGTAAAGAACAATAAGGCTTCACAAAAATAGTTTTGGAAGAAGGGGTTTGGCAAAACGGGTTTTATCTTTCTGATCTATCTTCACAGCGGTAAGAGCTGTAACGAGGACGGTTATATGAGCAATGGTGCAGAGATTAACAGTGGCGTCGAGTCTGTAGGAGAGGTCATTTTCCAAAAATTCGTTATCAATAAAATAGAATACTTACGAATTGAAGAACAGGCAAAATCGAGCTTCCTATACAGTTGCGAGATGGGCGCGAAGTCACAAGATGCCAGGTTAAATTCTCCGATAAACTTAATATATCTGGAATTTTGTGAAAGGCTAAGATTACTTTGAAAAAGGAGGTTATCTATGGCTAAGGACAAGGTGAATTGGAAATATATTGAGGAATGGAAGGAAAAAGGGGAGTTTAACGCTATTATTATCCCCTTTGGGCTCCCGGAGGTCATCGATCCACATGGAACAAAATACGGCATTGACGTCGAAGTGCAGCCTGCGTGGGAAATTCCGAGAAAGATCTTTATCTCCCAAACTATAACAGGAGCATTTTATAGCAAGAGAGGCAATCCCAACCAGCCAATTGATGTAAATGAGATCAGGGACCAAGCTTTGGCTTGTCTTGAAGCGGGAGCCCCAAACGTTCATATCCATGTTAGGAGTGAGCAAGGTTATGGCATCCTAGATCCGGACCTATTGCATGCTGTGATAGATCCAATACGAGAGGAATACCCTGATAGAATTGTTTGCGCCTGCTTGCTCCCAAAAGCACCTGAGAGTTGGAACAAAATGATAAAATGCCTGGAAGATGGATTGGTTGACCAGACGCCCATCAACACAGCAGCTACTTACAGTGGAGATACTGTTCTCGTCAAGCCTCCCCATGTCATGATAGAAAAGACCCGCATCTGCCAAGAGTTGGGAGTGAAACCTCAAATTGCTGTTTACAGCGATGGGGATATTGATAATGCCGATCGATATCTCATTAAGACAGGCCTCCTGGAAAAACCATACTACTGGATCGTTCTCCCGGCCCTGCCTGGTGGGTCCCCTATGCAAAACCCCAAGGCTATGGTTGAAGTCCTGATGCATTATGTTAATCGCATCAAAGAGATCGATGAAGGATCCCAAATCGTGGTTTGTGCTGCGGGGAGAGCTTCCAGTTATTTAGTTACTCTTGCCATTCTGCTGGGTCTCCATATTAGGATCGGCATGGAAGATACTGTGTGGATGTGGCCGCACCGAAACGAGAAGATCCGAAATAATGTAGAGCATTTTAAAATGTTTAAACAACTTATTGAACTTATGGGCCGAGAGATCATGGAACCGAATGAGTTTCGTAAGATGATGGGGATGAGAAAGCCAGGAAAGAAGAAGCCCGACCAGGAGCAAAAAGTTCACTGCTCTGTTTAGATTGTGAGAGAAACAGAAGACTTTTAGACATTGTAAAGAAAACATTATGGAACTGAAGGATCCTCACTCGAAGACGGTCGACGGGATTCTCTACATCCTCGAGAAAGAGAGTAAGAACGCCTTTGAGGTAGCATCCGAAATACGTTAGTACATTACCTTCCTTATCGAACTGTCAACTCAAGTCCGTGTTGGGACAGAACAACGTATTTCATGGAAAACCTCCACTTTAAAGTTAATTTATTCTTGGATTGGAAAAAAATGGACATGTCTGATTGTTAAAGAATCATAACTTATTTTTCTTATGAACACATATTGATACCCTCCCGTATCGAAAGCTAGCATGAGACATTTCTTAAGAGGATGTTATTCTTCCGTGTTCGAGTATTGTCAGACATTCAGCCAGTTGTGGGAAAAATGGAAAAGCTGATCATTACTGTAGCTCTTGTTGGAAATTTCACCACACGGGATAAAAACCCCAATGTGCCCATGACTCCGGAAGAGATCGCTGAAAGCGCCATTGAGAGCTATCATGCAGGGGCTGCAGTTTGCCACATTCACGTCCGGGATCCCATTACGCATGAACCCTCCTCTAAGATCGAACTTTACCAAGAGGTCTTTCAACGCGTCCGTGAAAAATGTGACATGATTATTAACCTATCCACTGGGCTCGGAGGACGTCTGACTTTTAATCCGAAGATAATAGGAAGCCCGTGGGATATCTCGCAACTAAGGAACCCAGAGGAGCGTATAGAACATGTGCTTAAGTTGAAACCCGAGCTCTGTTCCCTAGACATAGGCACACTGAACTTCGGTCCTAATGTTTTCGTCAATATAGTGCCTGTAGTAGAGAAAATGGCCAGAATGATTAAAGAGGTAGGAACGAAGCCTGAGCTGGAAGTCTTCGACATCGGCCACATCTGTTTCGCGAACCATCTGATCAACCAGGAACTGGTTGAAAAGCCCCCTCTATTCCAGCTTTGTCTTGGCATTCCCTGGGGAATCGAAGCTACAAACGAGAACGTGGTTTATATGTGCAACAATCTGCCCAGCGATGCCTTATGGTACGCTTTCGGCATTGGCTCCCACCATTTCACGATGGCTACTGTCTCCATGATCATGGGAGGTCATGTCCGTGTAGGCTTCGAAGATAATATTTTCATAAGGAAGAACGTATTAGCTACAAGTAATGCTCAAATGGTAAGCAAAGTAGTAGAAATCGCTCACTCCATGGAAAGGGAGGTAGCAAGTGTTAAAGAGGCAAAGCAGATCTTGAAGCTCACAAAATAAGGAAGAAAAAAGGGAAATAAAAAGATGTATTATCCCTGTTTGGGGCAATGTTGATTTGGTGATTGGTGCTATTGCCATGACCACTTAAACCATACCTACGCGATTGAGGTTAGTAGCATTACTCAAATGTTCTTAGGAGGTTAATTATGCCATCACTATCTACTAAAGTGGAACTAAGGGGAAAGCGCTGGCAGGAGCAACGATGGATTTTGGACAACATCATCAAGACTGTCGGTATTGAGTGGGATCAGGGTCGTATCGCCTATACACTCGGACCTTGTGGACCTGATGCAACGCCGGATTTTATGGGCATCCGAGCCCTTGTTCAGAAATTTAACGATATCGCGCGGGAGTTCGGGCGAGCAGCAGGGCGCCGAGAAGCGATGGCTTGGCGGTTCGGAATCAGGATGATTTATGAGATCTACAAACAAATGCAGTACAAGGCTGGACCCCGTCAACGCAAGAATCCCACCATAGGTCTAACTCATAATTTAGGGGGGACAACGGGTGCTTATACTGTTTCAGTCGCTATCTTTGGTCAAAGGGATTAAGAGGTGATTGCCAAGTGTCAATATACATAGAAATTCCGTAAAGCCCTAAGGAGCGTTGAGTGGCTGAAGAGATTCTCAAAAATCTTTACAAGATTGAGATTCCACTTCCTGGGAGTCCCCTAAAGGCTCTTAACTCTTATGTCATAAGAACTCCGAAAAGAAATTTGATTATTGATACGGGATGGGATCGAGAAGAATGTAGGAATGCCATGGAAGCAGGCTTGAGGGAATTGGGCGTGGAATTGGGGAAGTGCGATTTCTTCATTACCCATCGCCACACCGACCACCTGGGCCTTGTCTCGACCCTTGCTACGGAAACCTCGAAGATCTACTTCAATCAGCCAGATGCGGATTCCACCGAGGAGAGTGCAGTTCGTTGGAACGATTCATTTAAATATGCCCGTATGAGCGGTTTACCCGAACGTGAACTTCAAACAGTCCTCGATGGTCATCCAGGCTATAAATACAGAACAAAAGGACGGCTTGCCTTTACTATTTTGAAAGAAAGCGCCCCATTGAACATCGGTGAATACTCATTCAAATGCGTGGAGACTCCTGGCCATACCGAAGGTCACATGTGCCTTTACGAACCTAGTAAAAAAATCTTTATTTGTGGAGACCATATTCTTAACGACATTACTCCTAACATCCAATTATGGTCTGATGAGTGGAATCCCCTGAAGGAATATCTGATAAGCTTAGACAAGGTCTCTGAGTTTGATATCGACCTTCTATTGCCTGGTCATAGAAAGATTTTTGGGGATTGTAAGAAGAGAATCGTGGAGCTGAAAGAACACCACCGGAGGAGGATCGACGAAATTCTCTCCATACTCAGAAATGGGAGCAAGAATGCTTTTCAGGTGGCATCAGAAATGAGTTGGGATATTGCTGACGTCTATGATTCCTTTGACTTATTCCCTGTCGCGCAAAAATGGTTTGCCACAGGTGAGGCGATCGCTCACCTGAAATACATCGAAGAAAAGAGCATTATACGAAGGAAAATGCTGAAACATAAGATAGTCTATTCATTAAACTTAGGGTCTCAAATTTAATTAACAAATGAGAGAAATGAAATATGTTTTCAACAAAAAAGGAGAGATATACTTAATCGCGATGCAAAAAGACCATAATCCATCTTCAAATTGTTTGCTGGCCAGAATTGTGAAAATGGTCTGCCAGGAGAGTTATAGGAATAATGTGTTAGAAAATATGGAAAACTTCGAAAATTGTTTAGTTTAAAGGAGGCGGTTTCCTTGCGGAATAATTCCAAATATGATTTTGCTACTCATGGTAGTTGATGAAGAGGAGGTGGAGTAATGGGATTCGATTACAAAAAAGAGGGCCACATTGCTGTTTTCACCATTAATCGGCCTGAGGCAAGGAATGCATTCGATACTCAAATGTTACAAGAGATGCACGAATCGATGATAGACTTTCGCAATGATGGAGATTTGTGGGTAGGTATTATGACTGGAGCAGGGGAAAAGGCTTTTTGTGGGGGTACGGATGCTAAAGAGAGGTTACCCATCTTAAAAGAGTATCGCGGTAGTCCGGAGGCAACACCAGCAAACCCAATGCGTGGGCTTGAATTGTGGAAGCCACTGATCGCTGCTGTTAACGGTGTTGCATTGGGTATGGGTCTAGAAATAGTTTTATCTTGCGATATAAGAATAGCATCAGAGAATGCTCGCTTCGGCTTGCCGGAGGTAACTTTGGGCTTAATTCCTGGGCAAGGAGGCACCCAGAGGTTACCTCGGATGATTCCATGGTGTAAGGCGGCAGAGATGATATTTACCGGCAAAGTTATAGATTCTCATGAAGCGATTCATATAGGTTTGATAAACGAGGTTGTTTCGCCCAGTCAGCTCATGCCAAGAGCTAAAGAATGGGCTGAAACTATATGCAAGGCTGCCCCCCTTGCAGTAAAAGCAGCCAAAGAGGCCATGATCAGAGGTTATAACATGGATTTAAATGACGGATTGCGGCTCGAGAACGCTTTGGTGAGTTACCTTGTTGGCTCGGAGGATTTTGCTGAGGGAATTAAAGCTTTCGCTGAAAAGAGAAAGCCTGTTTATAAAGGGAAATAAATAGAGGAAGAGGAGCAGACACCATGGACATTAGAGAAAAGATTAAAAGGGTAGGAGTGGTCGGATGTGGAACGATGGGGTCTGGAATTACCCAGGTGTGTGCTCAATCCGGCTACAAAACAATAGTATCAGAAACGAATGAGGAGCTTTTGAAAAAAGGAATTGCTTCAATAGAATCCTTTTTAAAAAAAGGGATAGAGAGAGGTAAAATAACTCAACAGGAAAAAGAATCTACGTTAGCTAACATTAAAGGAGTTAATGATTTGACATATTTCTCTGACTGTGATTTAGTCATCGAAGCTGTGAGTGAAGATCTGAATTTGAAGAAGAGGATATTTACTGATCTGGATAGAATTTGCCCGGAGCATACCGTTCTCGGGACGAATACCTCAAATTTGTGCATTATGGAGATTGCTTCAGCTACTAAGAGACAGGAAAAGGTTTTAGGATTGCACTTTATGAACCCCGTGCCACTCATAAGATTAGTAGAACTCGTTAAATCTATTGTTACCAGTAATGAGACTTTGGAAGTGGTCAAGGAGTTTACGAAGTCATTAGGTAAGGAGTTCATCGTTGCTTCAGATACCCCCGGGTTCATTGTAAACCGCTTAAACTCCCCTTTTATGCTTAATGCTATCCGCATGTTTGAAGCTGGCATCGGTTCCATAGAAGACATCGATAGGGCGGCGACGTTAGGGTTAAATCATCCTATGGGACCTTTCACACTGATGGATTTCGGCGGACTTGATATGATGTATAGTTCTGTTAGACAGAGGTATGAGGAGCTTCCAATCCCTGAATTTATGCCACCCCCATTACTGAAAAGGATGGTTTATGCCGGCAGGTTTGGACGTAAGACCGGAAAAGGATGGTATGAGTATAATGAGAAAGGTGAAAAGATAGGGGTAATGAAATTGGAAAAGGTGAGTAAAAGCTTGTGAAAGGAGCAAAAGTAGAAGGACCTCCAAGTAATAGGGTGGGGAGTTCTATAATGAGTGAATCGTTTTTAATTGGTTAAATAAACAAGAAAGGAGGTAAAAAAAGATGAAAACTCGGCAGACAAAAAAAGGAATCTATTTTTGTGCCAAAAGGGGATTAGTTTGCCTCAGTTTTGTCATATTTCTTTTGGCAATAGTATCGTTATTTTATCCTAAGACAGCACCGGCCCAATCGTTCAAGGCACCCGAGATAATTAAGTTAATGGCCTATGATATTGGTTCGACGGGGTATATGATGTATGGTTTTTTGGTAGAGGCTATGTCTGAGAGGTTTGGTACTAAATTAAGGGCCATTCCAGTGGGGAATGATATAGCCCGTATGATACCTGTTCGCGGTAAGCAGGCGCATTTTGCTGGTCAAGGTGGCGATATATACTTTGCGTCGGAAGGGTTGGATCGATATACTGATATCACTTGGGGACCACAGCCACTCAGGGTGGTATGGCTCGGCCGGCAGCCTGGAAATGTACCGGTCGTGAGAGGAGATTCGGGCATAAAGACCTTAGCTGACCTTAAAGGGAAGAGGGTGCCATGGATTCCAGGCTCAGTTTTCAACATATTTCATGAAGGTATGCTTGCCTTTGCGAATCTGACTTGGGATGATGTGAAGAAAGTCCAAGTAACCGGGTTTGGTGCTATGCTACGAGCCCTTGTCGATGGGAAGATCGATGTAACGATGGCTGCGATCACCTCCCCGCCACTATACGAGCTTCAGGCAAGCCCACATGGGGTGGGATTCTTACCGCTTCCTGCTTCCGATAAGGAAGGCTGGGCTCGATTCCAGAAGTTTGCTCCTTACTATTTCCCCTATAAAGCGACATTTGGTCCAGGGGTATCAGAGGAGCGCCCTGTTGAGTGCAGCAGCTGTGCTTATCCAGGAACCGTGTCCTATGACTTTTTAGATGGGGACACAGCTTATTTTATGACCAAAGCTATCCATGAATGTTATCCTTCGATGGCTAAGAAATCCGACCTGATGAGGAGATTCTGGGGTCTGGAGGATTGTTTGAAGCTTTTTGAGAGTAGCAGGGGTTATATATTCCATCCTGGCTCTGTTCGATATTTCAAAGAGATTAAAGTTTGGAAACCAGGTTGGGATGAGCTACAACGGAAAAGGCTTGAACGTCAGAAGGGATTGGCGACATTGTGGGATAAAGCAGTGTTAGAAGCACAAGAAAAGAAGATAACCTCTGAGAAATTTCCTGAATTTTGGGTGAAGAAGCACGATGAATTGTTTGGAACGTTGCCGGACTAAAACCATTTTTGTTTTTAATGGAGATTCCAAAATAGACACCATATAAATTATCGGAGAATTGGGAGATGATTCGAAAGTTAATAGCATAGTAGCATATTATGAACCCAAAGGGAGGTTGAAATGAGTTCAATCCAGCGGGACTTGTCCGTATTTAACAAATTTAATTTTGAAAGGAAACCTGTAGGCGTTAAGTATTTACTCAGTAAACCAGATGGAATCCAAATGCTGGATAAGAATTTAGATTTCTGTGAGATGTTCAAAGAAGCGCAAGAAGCAAGCCCTTTTTACGCCGTAAGAGAGAATTTCGGAGTGTGCACAGCAGGACCGCTACTATTAGGCATGACAGATCCTGATCCAATTAAAGAGAGCGGACAAATGGCCTCCAAGCTGGGAATCCTGAAGGAGGCACGTGCCGGTAGAAGAATCTATCAATACATTCCAAGACTCGCGAAGAATTCCGTTAACTATGTCACCTTTTCTTCTTTTGATAAACTGTCATTCGAGCCTGACGTATTAATTGTTACTGCTAACCCTAGTCAAGCAGAAATTTTGCTGAGAGCAATGAGCTATACGACCGGGAAAATATGGTCCAGTAAAGGAACGGCGGTTTTGGAGTGTGCTTGGCTATACATTTATCCATATTTAAGCGGTGAATTGAATTTTACAGTAACCGGTTTTGGTTCTGGCATGAAAGCAAGACAAATATTACCTGATGGGTTAATACTTGTATCCATCCCCTACGACTTGCTCCCCGGGATTATAGAAAATTTGCGGGATATGGAATGGGTTCTTCTATCGTACACTGAAGGCAGGGATGAACATATCAAAAGACAAAAAAGAGCAGGGAACGCATTGAAACAGGAATCTTTAACCAAGTAAGACAAAGGCATGAGGCAATGGGTTGAATTAAGCAGAACTTCCTCTGAATATCACTTCTTCCGGCCAGGTAGATTCAGGAGAGTCGATAACAGTTTTTCTGGGTGACGCGATTTAACGTGCAAGAGAAGGTTAAGAAGTGTCTAGGCTAGCCCATGGATTTGCACTAACCTGTTTCCTTGGAGGAGAACGATACGAACGGAAGGGAAGGGGGCTAAAATATCGGAGGCATGATTGACATTTTATACTGAGGGGCATTGGAGAGGCATATGTTCGGGTTTCTGTAGGCCGGAAACAGAAATTGGAGAAAGTCAGTGAAAGCTTAGGAAAGGAGCAAAAGTAGAGGGGCCCACCGGGTAATTGGGTGGGAAGTTGTTGAACAAGTAATTGTTTCTGGATTGGTCAAAAAAAACAAGAAAGGAGGGAACAATAATGGAAACTGGGCGAACAAAAAAGGAAATCTGTTTTAGGGCCAAGAAGGGATTAATTTGTCTTAGTATTGTGATATTTCTGTTGGGAATTTTATTCTCGTTTTATGCCAAGACAGTACCCGCCCAATCGTTCAAGGCACCCGAGATGATCAAGTTAACGACTTATGATATTGGTGCAACAGGATATGTGATGTATGGTTTTTTGGTAGAGGCTATGTCTGAGAGGTTTGGCACCAAATTAAGGGCCATTCCAGTGGGGAATGATATAGCTCGTATGATACCCGTTCGGGGTAAACAGGCCCATTTTGCCGGTCAAGGTGGCGATATATACTATGCATCGGAAGGGTTAGATCGATATTCGGATATTACTTGGGGCCCACAGCCACTAAGGATGGTATGGCTTGCCCGGCAGCCTGGGCATGTAGGGATCGTGAGAAAAGATTCGGGTATAAAGACCTGTGCTGACCTTAAAGGCAAGAGGGTACCATGGATTCCAGGCTCGGTTTTCAATTTATTCCATGAAACTCTGCTTGTCTTTGCGAATCTGACTTGGAACGACGTGACAAAAGTCCAAATATCCGGGTTTGGTGCCATGCTGCGAGCCCTTGTCGATGGAAAGATCGATGTAGCCATGGCTGCGATCACTGTCCCGCCGGCATACGAGCTCCAGGCAAGCCCTCACGGGGTGGGATACCTACCGCTTCCGCCTTCCGATAGAGAAGGCTGGGCTCGAATGCTGAAGGTTGTTCCTTATTATGTACCCTATAAAGCAGCCTTTGGCCCAGGGGTATCAGAAGAACATCCTGTTGAGTGCGCCAGCTATGCTTATCCAGGAACCGTATGCTATGACTTTTTAGATGGGGACACAGCTTATTTTATGACTAAAGCCATCTATGAATGCTATCCTTCGATGGCTAAGAAATCTGACTTAATGAAAAGATTCTGGAGCCCGGAGGAGTGCTTGAAGCTTTTTGAAGGCAGCAGGGGTTATATATTCCATCCTGGCTCTGTTCGATACCTTAAAGAGATTAAAGTTTGGAAACCAGGTTGGGACGAGCTACAACGGAAAAGGCTTGAGCGCCAGAAGGGATTGGCGACATTGTGGGATAAAGCAATGTTAGAAGCCCAGGAAAAGAAGATAACCTCTGAGAAATTTCCTGAATTTTGGGTAAAGATGCATGATGAATCGTTTGGAGGATTGCCAGATTAAAGCCATTTCTAATAGAGATTCTTAAATAAACACAATAAATTGTAGGAGGGTTGAGGAATGGCTCGAAATAAATCTCAATCCACACCGAAAGGTCAGTTGCGGATATCTCTTGAAGTTTTTAGACAGGGGATAATCGTTATCTTATCTGCAATTGGCCTTTTTCTTATTATTAATCGTGTATTTTATTTAGGAATTTTGGGACCCTTAGAGTTGGAGAATACCTACAACTATTTTCTAATGTCTATTTTTCTTTCCCTTGTTTTCATAATCTCTCCATTAAAAAAGGGAACAAAGCAGGACAGGGGCGTTTTATTCTGGCTCGATTCTTTTTGGTTCCTTATCATGATTGGTATTTGCACTTATTTTGGTCTAAATGGCTACAGTATGTTAATGAAGGGGTGGGGAGCGAGTGCACCTAAACATATGATCATTTTGAGCATCATCCTTTGGGCTGCAATCATAGAGACAACAAGACGTACAGGAGGATTAATTTTAGCTATCATTGTAACAATAATCTCGTTATACCCGTTAATTGCTGAAAGCATGCCGGGACTATTGAAGGGAGCTGGGTTTTCTTTTGAAAGTACGGTTGCTTACCACATCATGAGCCCCGATAGTGCTTTAGGAATTCCTATAAGGGTTGTAGGGGAACTTCTAGCCGGCTATCTCATTTTCGGCATAGTGCTTGTAATTAGTGGGGGGGGTGATTTTTTCATAAAGCTTGCGATGAGTCTTTTAGGGGATTTCAGGGGAGGGATAGCAAAGGTAGCCATTTTAGCCAGTGCTTTTTTTGGTACCTTAAGTGGCAGCGCCGTAGCTAATGTAGTTACAACGGGTTCGATCACTATTCCAATGATGAAGAGGGCAGGGTATGAACCCCACTTTGCTGGTGCCGTAGAGGCATGTGCTTCCAATGGTGGACAGCTTATGCCTCCTGTAATGGGAGCTGTGGCTTTTGTCATGGCCGCCATGTTGAATATTTCATATTTTGAGGTGGCATTGGGTGCGGCAGTACCAGCGCTCCTCTATTACTTTGGGATTTTTATACAAGTAGATGGCCGTGCGGTATATGAGGGATTGAGAGGTGTACCTCGGGCTGAAATCCCTTCTCTTAAAAAGACTTTAAAGGAGGGCTGGTTTTACCTTATCTCCTTGGTTATCCTTACCATTCTTTTATACTATAGAATGGAAGCGCAAGCCCCCTTCTATGCATCTGTGTGGTTGCTGTTCGTAGGTAACATACGCAGGCAAACAAGGCTTAACCTCAAGAAATTGAGGGAATCTTTTAATGATCTCGCTGAGATGATGTGCCAACTCGTCCCGCTCCTCGCCGCGATTGGGATGATCATAGGATCATTAGCAATGACCGGTATTGCTCACGCATTACCGAGCGAATTACTTCACCTTTCCGGGAAAAATTTACATTTATTGTTATTCCTCACCGCCGTCGCATGTTTTATCTTGGGCATGGGGATGACTGCCATCGCTGTCTACATTTTTACAGCGGTTATAATGGCCCCTCCTTTGGTTGAGTTAGGGCTCAATGAATTTGCAGTGCATATGTTCTTGTTATATAACGGTATCCTTGCATTCATTACACCTCCTGTGTGCATCGCCGTTTATCCAGCTGCTGCAATTGCGGGCGCTAACTTCATGAAGGTTGGATGGGCAGCCGTACGTCTTGGGGCAGTCCTATTCATCATCCCTTTCTTTTTCGTTGTGGAACCTGCTCTACTATTAAGAGGACCCCTTGCACATGTCATATATACGGTTAGCACCGCCTTCATTGGCGTATTACTTTTAGCCTCATCGATTGAAGGTTACCTAATAGGAATCGGTAAATTGAAAACTCCTGAGGGGACTGGCCCGTTTAGAACATGGCTATCTTACTTAATAAGGGTTGGTCTTTTCGTCGGAGGTTTTCTGATAACCATGCCAGGATGGCTTACAGATTTGATTGGACTGCTTATTACAATATTTGTCTTAAGTGTACAGGTAGTTTTAAAACGAAGTGTTAGAAAAGATAGTCTATTTCTACCATCTGAGGTACCCATCCCTCCATCACAGTTTAAAACATGAACTTATAGAACTTACTTCACCCATTGAAGAGAATCGATTGGTCGATGAACTGCGTAAAAATTAATACTCAAGTAGATAGAAAACTAAAGAATTCTGACGAAAGTGGTAAAAATTGAAGGAGATATATAATGTTGCTAAGGGATATTCTAATTTCAAATGCTCATAGGTATCCCAATAAATTGGCCCTGGTTGATGGGAACAATAAATTGAGTTGGGGGGAATTAAACGATAAGGTGAACCGGGTATCTAACGGGTTAATTGGTCTAGGCTTGCGTAAAGGGGACAGAATTGCTGTGCTTGCTGAAAACTGCCATCAATATGTGGAATTGCTTTTTGCCTCAACCAAAATTGGGGTTATGGCGGTTTGTTTGAATTATAGGTTTTCTCCTCAACAATTATCTCGCATGATGAACATAAGTCAACCTAAGGCAATTATTGTCCAGACCAGATTTAGGGATAACATTGAAGCTATTCGGCAAGAATTGTCTTATGTCGAAAAATTTATTGGATTGGAAAATGGGCATCGGTACGAAATCGATTTTGAATCCCTGGTTGACCAGTCAACTAACGATGAACCGACCGCTGAGTTAAATGAAGATGACGGTTATGCCATTTGTTTTAGCAGTGGTACCACGGGTGAACCAAAGGCGGCACTTATAAGCCACAAAAATAGAGTGACTAATTGTATTCAAACCAGCCTGGCCCACAACGCCACACGCGATAATATCATCCTACTCCCTTTCGCTATGTACACCGGCGTTTTGCAGCAATATCTATTCTCCTATGCCTTTGTAGGAGCCACTCTGGTCATAATCAACTTTACGCCCGAAGACTACCTCGAAGCTATTGAACGTGAAAAGGCAGATACCATCATGATCAATTACACTTTATTTACATTGATCAAAGAATATCTGGAAAAGAGTGAACAGTCTTATGACCTCAATAGTGTCAAGATGGTCCGAAGCGCTGGTCAGGGATTATCCTACGAACAGTGGCAGGAGGTCTTGCGATTTTTCCATTTTCCTCTATTGAATAAAGGATTTGCAATGACTGAGGCTGGGTTGGTAATCTCTGGTATCCCTGAAGAGTACAAGGCATGGTTAGGCCCAAACGCCACTGAAGAGGAGAAGAAAAAGTTCAATTCATTAGGTAGAGTTTTGATGGGCACTCGAATACGTATTGTAGATGAAAATGATCGGGACTTACCTAACGGTGAGGTCGGGGAGCTTGTTATAAGAGGGGAAAATGTTGTGAAAAGGTTTTGGAATCAACCCCAAGTGACTGAGCAAGTCTTAAGGGGTGGATGGCTCCATACAGGGGACTTAGCCATGATCGATGAAGATGGATACATGTACCTCATAGGAAGGAAGGACGACCGGATACGTACCGGAGGATATAATGTATATCCTGTCGAGATAGAAGACGTCATGAAATGCCATCCTGCCGTTTCGGAACCCACTGTATTAGGGATCACGGATGAACGCTGGGGTGAAACGATCATAGCGGCTGTTATTATCAAAGAAGGACATCAGGTCACCGAAGACGAATTAAAAGAGCATTGCCGTAGACACCTTGCGAGGTATCAGGTTCCTAAAAGAATTCTTTTCGTCAAAGAATTTCCTCGACACCCCGTGTGGAAAAGAGTTTTGAAAAAGGAGCTGATTCAACAATTAGAGGGAAAGTGGTGATGAGGACATAAACCTCATCTCCACAGAGAAAAATGGAGACAAAATATGGATTTCGAATTCACTAAGGAGCAGATGGATATTCAGAGAGCTGCTCGGGAGTTTGCCGAAGCTGAATTCGAAAAAAGCTATGTGCTGGAGCTTGACCGGAATCATCAATTTCCTTGGGAGATCTGGAAGAAGGCTATTCAATTAGGGTTTGTTGGGTTGGATATCCCTGAGGAGTATGGTGGTCAAGGTTATGGTCTTTTTGAAAGAGTATTGGTAACAGAACAATTCTGCCGCTGTGGCGCGAGCGTAGGGAACAGTGTACTCGGAACTTATTTCGGCTCAAAGATTATCCTTAGAAAAGGAAGTGAGGATCAAAGAAAGAAATATCTCCCTCCTTTATTTAAGGGCGAGGCAATTTCAGCAGGTGCCTTCACGGAACCAGACCGGGGAAGCGACTTAGTGAGCGGACCACTTTCAACAAATGCAACAAAAGACGATGGGAATTTCATAATCAATGGAACCAAGACTTTTATCTCTTTCGCCAGCATTGCTAAGTTCGCCATCGTACTCTGTCAGACGGACCCACAGAGTATTCCACCTTACCATGGACACAGCACAATTATTGTGGAAATGGATAAGCCGGGGATTGAGATTACCGAAATGGAGAAAATGGGTTGGAGAACAAATCCTTGCTGTGAAGTGGCCTTCATTAACGTTAGAGTGCCGCAAGAAAATTTGGTAGGTGAAGAAGGCAGAGGATTCTATCAAGCGATAGAATTCCTTGACGAGGTCAGGATAAATGTTGGAGGTTCAGCCGTCGGAATGGCCCAGGGAGCCTTTGAAAGAGCCCTGCAGTATGCTAAAACAAGGGAAGCGTTTGGCCGCAAGGTAGGAGCATTCCAAGCTATTTCGCACAAACTTGCCGAAATGGCAACCAAGATAGAAGCTATTAGATTTTTGGTTTATAGGGCTGCCTGGGAGTTTGATAAGGGAAGGCTCGATCCCAAACTTTCCTCGATGGCAAAATGGTATTCTTCGAGAATAGCCATTGAAGTGGCTGATGAGGCTATAGAAATTATGGGAGGCCATGGCTGTATGGTGGAAAATGAAGTAGAACGTTTCTATCGAGATACGAAAGTACTGGAAATTTATGAAGGGACACGCGAGATCCATAAGAATACGATTGCAAGATACTTATTGGGTAAGCTGGGGGAAAAATGAAAAGGCGGCTTAAAACATATAAATGTTAGTCGGTCCAGTATTTGATAAGAAGAGAGGAGAGATTAGGAATGAGTGGACCACTGGGGGATATAAGAGTCATCCGCCGATAAGCGAAATCCGCCGAAGCATGGTAGATCCATCGCTGAAAGAGTTTTTATCAGGAGTCACGCATTCCTCCACGGCCAAGGTCGTGGTCTCCTGCGTAGACGGATGAGAGGACTCAATTCTAAATTGTCAAGATCCAAGGCCAAATCCCTTGGTACATTTACCCCGTTAGAAAGCCCCGGCATTTAGGCCGGGGATGTTATAAATAGAAAGCGTCAGCTCCTTGTAAAGGCGGGGTCAAAGCCCCACCTTTCTAACGGGGTTTACTTATTCAACGAATGATCCTGTCAGATCGGCTTGAGTATTTTGGGCTAAAAAGAAAAGACATGAAGAAGTACGACATTATTCCTATTATTTTCTGGATTGGGTTAAGTATTTTTATGATGGTTCTTTCTATTAGATTAGGTCTTGGAAAGTTCCATAATCCTGGCCCGGGGCTTATGCCATTTCTCCTGGGGCTTCTGCTTATCTTAATCTCCTTTTACCTTTTTTTGAACTGTATTGTTAAGAAGGAGAATGGAGATAAAAGAATGAAGGATAAGCAGAATCAAATAAATTTCATAAAAATAGGCCTTGTGTCTGCATCACTATTTGTCTATGCACTCGTCTTAAACAGATTGGGATATTTAATTGCTACCTTCTTACTCTTGACCGTCTTATTTCGAAGTGTGGGTTTAAAAAGGTGGAGTTCTCTGATAATTATTTCTGCTTTAACGGTTTTAGTAACCTATTTCGTTTTTACTTCTTTGGGCCTCAGATTTCCCGAAGGGATTTTGAAGTTGAGGTAAGATGGATATTTTCGCTGGTATCCTATACGGATTTAAAATCAGCCTCCAACACTTAAATCTCTTTTATTGTTTTATAGGAGTGTTTGTCGGCACGTTGGTTGGAGTTCTCCCTGGGATTGGACCAACGGGAGCTATGGCCATACTTCTCCCTTTGACTTTTGGTCTCAAACCAACCACTGCCATCATTATGCTTGCGGGCATCTATTATGGAGCAATGTATGGGGGCTCCACAACCTCCATCCTTGTCAATATTCCAGGGGAGCCATCCTCTGTAGTAACCTGTCTGGATGGATACCAGATGGCAAAAAAAGGTCGAGCAGGACCTGCTTTAGGGATATCAGCCTTTGGATCCTTTATTGGAGGTACCTTCAGTCTCGTTGTCTTGATTTTTTTAGTTTTTCCCCTTGCCCAAGCCGCCCTAAAATTTGGCCCCCCAGAGTATTTTTCCCTTATATGCATGAGCATGACGCTCTTGAGTTATTTGGCCAAAGGATCAGTTATTAAGGCTATCGTCATGGTTATTTTCGGTCTTATGTTGAGTACTGTTGGCCTCGATTTAGTCTCAGGAATGCCACGCTTTGTTTTTGGGTCTCCTTCTCTTTTAGATGGAATTGGGTTCGTTCCATTAGCGATGGGACTTTTTGGAATATCCGAAGTTCTAATGAATATCGAAGGGCCATTAGAGAGGATGATTCTTAAGACTAAAATAAAGAACATCCTCCCGAATCTTGAAGATTGGAAGAGATCGATTGGCCCCATTATCCGAGGCTCGGTAATCGGGTTTTTTTTAGGCGTGTTACCTGGTGGTGGAGGGGTAATATCTTCTTTCGTCTCCTATGCTGCAGAGAAAAGAATTTCTAAACACCCAAAGGAATTTGGACAGGGAGCTATTGAGGGAGTAGCAGGACCAGAAACAGCTAACAATGCAGGGGCTGGAGGGGCCTTTGTTCCGCTCCTCGCCCTTGGAATTCCTCCGAATGTAGTGATGGCTTTCCTGATGGGAGCTTTAATCATCCATGGTGTAGCTCCAGGTCCAACATTGATCAGTCAACACCCTGAAATCTTTTGGGGGGTCATCGCCAGTATGTATCTCGGGAATATAATGCTTCTGTTGCTTAATCTTCCTTTGATTGGCCTTTGGGTAAAACTTCTAAAAATCCCCTATCGGATTTTAATGCCCTTGATCCTCCTTTTTTGCGTTATTGGTGCTTATAGTATAAACAATAGTGTTGCAGATGTAATTATTATGATTATCTGTGGGATCGTCGGGTATATCCTGAGGAAATTTGACTACGAAGAAGCACCTCTGGTCATGGCCTTTATCCTTGGTCCCTTGTTGGAAACAGCCTTTCGTCAATCCCTCATTATGTCTGATGGAAAGTTCTCCATTTTTTTGAAGAGACCTATTTCGGGTGTGGCCTTAGTGATCTCAGCCATGCTTCTCATCTCTTCCGGGTTCTCTTATTATCGGAAAGCCAAAATGAAGGTCAAAGAATGATAAGACTGGCTTAGGGGAAGGGTAAATCACAAGGGTTCTTAAATCCGAAAGAAGGAGGTGATTACAGATAAAGGTCATAAAGAAACTAAAGTTTTTTGAAAAAAGTTAGGAGAATAGTACTACTACGTTAAGTTTATCTTGACATTTGATAATACTTTGGTATATCCTCTGGGGTATGAAACCCCGAGAGATAGAACGATTCCGGTTGAAGCTGGAGGCCTTCTTGGCTGATGTCGTTTT
>Ga0315274_10000776_pt1 | contig 49431 bp, 53 predicted proteins | sample YL17G02_20_MG_FD_203700 | JGI IMG/M metagenome (GOLD analysis project Ga0315274, IMG submission 203700) | Sediment microbial communities from Yellowstone Lake, YNP, Wyoming, USA - YL17G02_20 | ecosystem: Environmental > Aquatic > Freshwater > Lake > Sediment | place: USA: Wyoming | collected... | reverse complement strand
GAAAAGATTCGGCAACAGCCTATTTCTTACAATGACTGGACGGCGAATCGGCGGTCCTAGATTAGCTTACACGGACAGGGTTATAAGAGACATGGTAAAAGACCTGCGCAAGTCCGAGAAAATAAAGTACTAAAAAGAAAGGGTTTCCGCACCTTCCCAAAGAAAAAAACAGTTTTTATACTTTTCTGCAACTCTTCTCCTATGTTCCAGGTGCACGTAGAATTTTTTATTCCAGAAAGTTTCAGAGGCAAGGAAATAGTTAAATATAATTTGAAGATACCGGATCAGGCGTATGGAGTCACACTATTTGGTAGTGTTTCGTTTTCAACAGATGATTTTAAAAATAAAACCGAGGTTTTTCGAGAAAATTGCTCTTGTATAGGATTTTATGATAGGATAGGCAACTATCTAAAAACATATCTTATTCTGGAAAATCCCCAAACCTTTCCAGAATTTCTTCAGACAAAAATGATAAGAAATAGAAGTTTCAGGTTGTTTCCGAAGTAGCAAAGAGAAAGTTTCCCTCCGGACCTCCCTTCAAAGAAAGAAATGAACTTCTAATAATTTGCTATAAGATTCTTTTTATGGACCGAGAGCACGCCCTTGAACTTTTGAAGCAGCACGTGAAGAAGGATAATTTACTCAAGCACATGTATGCAGTTGAAGCAATCATGCGAGGTCTTGCCAATCATTTCGGCGAGGACGAAGAATTATGGGGACTCACAGGACTTCTTCATGATATTGATTTTGAAAGCATTGATTGGAAGAATTCTGAGCAGGCTAGAAAACAGCACGGAGTTCTTGGCGCGCAGATGCTTGAGGGAAAAGTATCCGACGAAATAGTCCGTGCCATAAGATCGCATAATCACGAAAATCTTGAGGACAAGCCGGAAACAAAAATGGAGATCGCGCTTCTCGCAGCAGACAATGTTTCTGGCCTGATTATAGCCTGCGCACTCGTTATGCCAAGCAAGAAGCTCGCTGACGTTACAGCGGATTCAATCGCGAAGCGCTACAAAGAAAAAGCCTTCGCCCGCCAAGTCCGCCGAGACTTGATCGACTGGTGCGAAAAGATTGGTTTAAGTCATGAACAATTCTACGAAATCTCGCTCCGCGCTTTGCAGAAGATAAGTAGAGAATTGGGTTTGTGAATTGATATAAAAATAATTGCATTAAACAATATTATGGCTATAAAATATTTCAGTACGAACAAGGACCTTAGTACAGATTCTATCAGAGGATTCAAGAAGAGTGTTTCATTCAGAGAAGCTCTTTTCATGGGTCAAGCTCCCGATAAAGGATTATTCATGTCATCGACAATCCCAAAACTGTCAAAAGAAGAGATAATATCCTTACGAGGAAAACCGTATCATGAAGTAGCTTATGAAATATTGAAGAGATTTCTTTCTGATGATATCGAAGATCAAACACTAAGGGATATAACGAAAGATGCCTACAACTTTGATATACCCATCGAAAAGCTTGGCAATAGTATCCATATAGTTCGTCTGGATCAGGGACCGACCGCGTCCTTCAAAGATTTCGCAGCAAGGTTCGTCGCTTTTGCAATGAAGGCCCTGAAAAAAACCGATGAAAAGATAACGGTCCTGACAGCAACCTCCGGGGACACCGGTGGTGCAATAGGCAATGCATTTCACGGATTTTCCGATTTCAATGTTTATATTCTATATCCAAGAGATGAGGTTAGCACTATACAGAAAAACCAGTTGGATTCCATAGGAGATAATATCAGGGCAATAGCAATAGATGGAAAGTTTGACGACTGCCAGCGACTGGTTAAAGAAGCATTCTCTGATCCGACTCTAAGAAATCTGAAACTGACCTCGGCAAACTCGATTAATATAGGAAGGATTCTGCCACAGATATGCTACTATTTTTATATCTATACCAGAGTCATGAAAAAATTCGAACCGGTTCTGTTCTCTGTCCCGTCAGGAAACCTCGGGAACGCGCTCGGGTGCGAGATAGCAAGAAGGATGGGACTTCCGGTTAAGACTTTAATAATAGCCACCAATGAAAATGACGAATTTCCAAAGTTTTTGTCGACTGGAAAATATCGGAAGATAGTTCCTTCCAGGAAATGCCTGTCGAACGCAATGAATGTGGGCAATCCAAGCAATCTTGCCAGATTATTCGACCTTTATGGCGGTACCCTTGACCGGGAAGGAAACGTTCACAGAGTGCCTGATATCAAGCAGATGAAAGAAACTATTTACTCGGTATCTATAACAGATCAGGAAACTAGGCAAACCATCCAGAAGACATATAAAAAATATGGCAGTATACTTGAGCCCCATGGCGCAGTTGCTGTCGCAGCATTGCAGAAATTCTCGGTAACAGACAGTATCACACCGGCGATATCTATAGAAACAGCCCATCCGGCAAAATTTCCAGAAGTGTTGAAAAAAATAATTGATGCAAAGATAGAAATTCCAGATGCGCTTGAAAATGCGCATGCAAAAAAAGGCAGTTGCGACCACCTTTCCAAAGAATATAATGATTTCAGGCAATATCTTTTAAGGAGATCAGAAAAATGAAATGGGTAAAAATTTTTTCGCCAGCGACCATAGGAAATATAGGCCCTGGTTTCGATGTTTTGGGTCTTGCAGTGAAGGGCTTCGGCGATGTTATAGAAGCAAGAGTAATCGATGACGGTATTGTGATATCATCAATAAATCCTGACACTGGTATTAGCAAGGATCCAAAGAAAAATACAGCAGGCATCGCTGCCTCAGAGGTCCTGAAAATACTCGGAGCGAATGGCGGCATAGAACTTAAGATAAATAAAGGCATACCACCCGGTTCTGGTCTTGGTTCAAGTGCAGCATCTGCAGCTGCGTCAGCCTTTGCTACGAACTATCTTCATGGAAATAAATTGTCTAAAGAGGAGCTGATTCTTCCCGCCACAAAAGCCGAGGAAGCTGTATCAGGAGATTTTTTCGCGGATAATACTGCACCAGCTCTTCTTGGGGGAGCAACACTGACACGATCCTGCGTTCCATTAGACGTCACAAAGATAGGCTCAATCGATAAGCTGAAGATAATTTTGGTCACGCCTAAAATAACAGTGCTCACAAAAGATGCTAGAAAAATACTGCCAAAGGAGGTGCCAATAAAGAATTTTGTAAATAACATGGCAAACTCCTGCCTAATTTCTACAGCATTTGCAAAAAATGACTATGGTCTTTTTGCCAGAAGTCTCAATGACACGGTAATAGAGCCGGTGCGATCCAAACTGATAAAAGGTTTTGATGTCGTGAAGAAAAACGCCCTGGCTGCTGGCGCAGATGGCATGACAATATCTGGTTCAGGTCCTACTGTATTTGCAATAACTGATAACGCGCAGAAAGCTCAATATATCAAAACAGTAATGATAGAAACATTTTATGAACAGGGAGTAGAATCATCAGGAATTGTTACAGAAGTAGACCCAATTGGTACGAGAATTATCAAGTAATATTTTCTATTTCTTCCCTTTCGTTTTCATCTCAATAATCTTATCAGCATTCAATTCAAATGCAACAACCGGATTTCCAAGCGACCAGTTCTCCAAGACCTGAGGATGGACCTCACCAATGATTCCAAGTCGCCTTTCTCCGGACCAGACCTCTGCGCAACGGCCAGCAATGAAAGATGCGTCCGACGCTTTTTTGAGTTCGTAAGTTATGCCAAGATTTCTGAGGAATGCATCCAGGACAGTGGACAAATTTTCATAACCAACCTTCGTGTCCGATATCGCTGCGCAGACCTTGAGAACGTTCTTCGCGCCTGTTTCCTGTTTGTTGTCTACAATCAGCACATCGCCGACTTCAAAGATCTTTTGCGGATATTCATTCGTCCTGTTCTGCAACAAGACGCGCATTATTGATGGCAGTAATGATTTTCTGCAGATTGAGCATTCAACAGTCAGCGGATTTTTAGTTTCGCACACTTCCTCCTTTTGCTTGTTCATTTTCATGAATTCATCTGCCTCGTTTGTTAGCAGTGTGCATATGATTTCCTGAAAACCAGCACCTACCAAAAGCCCGCGAAGAATATTTTTTGCTTCAGCTTTCTCATTCCTTTTTGCAGTAGTCGGCACCCTGGGAATCTTTGGATCAAAATTCTCATAGCCGTGTGCAATTGCGATATCCTCAACGATGTCAATCGGATGCATTATGTCTGTTCTGTAGCATGGAATGATGATATTTCCCTTTTCAAATCCGTAACCCATCTTCGCGGCGATTTCAGTAAATTCCTTTTGACTCAGCTCCATGTCAAGAAGCTTGTTTGCGTAATCTAAATTCACCTTAATTTTTCTGGGAGAAATATCCGGTGTAGTCTTTTTGATATACCCAGTGAGCTCAACGTTTTCAATTGCGCAGTTCCTGTCAGCGAAAGCCGTGACGATTATATTGAGTGCCTGATTTACAGCGATGTCATCAGTGCCGGTTATATCGATAAAAATGTTTTTGGTGCGGCCAGTAACCCTTGTGAGCTCGCCATTGATGATTGGTGGAAACGAAAGCACCTGATTCTTTGCATCGACAATTATCGGCCAGACATTGCTGCCTTCAAGAATATGTATGTAGTCCCTGCCCTTTGGATGCTTTGTCCCGATCTCTCGCATAGTCATTGTTTCCTGGAAATCAAGCGGAATAAATTTCAATGAATCCGGATTAACTGCCTTGTACTCGAATGGTGGCGTGACCCTGTCCAGATCATGAATCCCGATTGCAACTTTCTTCCTCTTCCTGCCAAGCGTATCATGCAGTTTTTCCTGTACCTGCATGAGAGACCTGAGAAGATCATCAGTTAGTTTGACATTCCTTACAACAGCAGACACCACGCAAGGTCTTACTTTTTCCACGCTTTTGTCAACCCTGAGCTTGATGGCTCCCTTCTTGACCGTGTAGTTCACGATTCCTTTCGAGAATCCAAGGAAGGTTTTCGCAGCGCGTGCAAAACCCTCAATGGAAAGAGCATCTGGCCTGTTGGGGAAGACCTCATAGGCAACCTTGCTTTCATCGACTCTTTCCAAAGGAAAACCAAGCATCTGGATTCTTTCTATACTCTCCTTCGTAAGCCTTCGCCCGATCATCTTTTCCAGATCTTTTATTTCGAACTCAACTACTGCCATGATGATACCTCTCTCAAAAATCTCAGATCATTCTTGTAGTAAAAATTCCTGATGTCTTCTATACCAAGCTTGAGCATGATCGGTCTTTCAAGGCTGAGACCCCATGCAAGCACAGGACAGTCTATTCCAAGCGGTCTCGTGACTTCTGGTCGGAATATTCCTGAGCCGCCCATCTCGATCCATTCCCCGCGCTCCTCGAAGTATATTTCCGGCTCAACGCTCATCTCTGTGTAAGGGAAATAAGCAGGCCTGAATCTTATTTTGTCAAATCCCAGTCTGCTGTAGAATTCTTTCAGATATCCAAGCAGGTCCCTGAATCCAACATTTTCATCCGCAACAATTCCGTCAATCTGCGTGAAGTCTGCCAGATGCTTATAATCAATGGTTTCATTCCTGAATGTTCTTCCTATGCAAACGAACTTTGCAGGCAGCTCTGCTTGTGATAATGAGCGTGCAGACATCGCAGTGCAATGAGTTCTAAGTATCGGCTGCTTGGAGATCTGCTCGGAGAATTTATATCGCCAGCCCGTGGAGCCGGTATTTGCTCCGTCTTCGTGGGTCTTCTTGACAGCATCAACCAACTTCTTGTTAGGAAGCGATACTTCTCTCGGCGTCTTTAGATAGAAAGTATCAGCCAGATCTCGCGCAGGATGATCCTGCGGCTGATATAATGCATCGAAGTTCCAGAATGTTGATTCAACCAGCGGACCCTCTGTTTCCGTGAAACCCATGTCAAGAAATATTTTTCTAACCTTCTCTGCAAAAATTGTAAGAATGTGATTTTTGCCTATGTGTATCTTTGGTCCAGAAGACGTTACATTATACTGCCTCAATTTAACGTCTCTCCACTTTCCTGTCATGATAAGCTCTGGTTCAAGAATGCCAATTTCCTTTCCTACCAGTTTCTCGGCCTTTGCGTAGATGTCCTCGCGCACTTCTTGCACAAGACCTCTTTTAACCAGCAGATCCAGTACATTTTTTGCAACAGTCTCTCCATTATGAATTTTTTGCAGCGCGCCGTGCTCTTCAAGCTCTGTCTGGGAGGGTTTCTTGACTATTTTCAGCATCCCCTTGTCGACAGCTATCCAACCCTTTTTCTTTGCCCAGGACATTGCAACCTCGAATTTATGCAAACGGTCCTTGGCATCCTTCATGCTAAGCAAACCTTTCTCGAGAAGTTTTACCAGATTTTCCTCAGGCAATCCCTTCCTAAGATACTCTTCCCCCTCTTCTGTCAGTTTGTACGTCATGCGCGTCCCTCTATGATTCACTATTTATCTTTTGTAATTATATGTATAAAGTGTTGTGTTTATGCCTGAAAAGGAAAAGACGAAAGCCGAGAAAATCGATCCAAGTGAACAATGCGAGCAAGTGAGCTTGCGAACGCCAGCGAGCGTAAAGGACGCCGATGCGAACTTTATTCGTCGCATCGGGAATGCAATGCTGAACGCGGAAGGATATGATTATGGCAGATAAGACAAAGGCGGAAAAAATCGAAGATATAGCCAAGAGAAGAGGCATATTTTGGCAAGCCGGTGAAATATACGGCGGTCTATCAGGGTTCTATGATTACGGCCATCTAGGCTGCGCCATCAAGCATAGGTTCGAAAATTTGTGGAGATCTTACTTTCTGGACGAAGACTTCTATTACGAGATCGAGGCCACTAACATAATGCCAGAGGGAGTCTTCGTAGCCTCTGGACATTTAGCTAATTTTGTTGACCCTGTTGCCAGATGCAAGAAATGCGGCACAGCCCATCGCGCAGATCATATCATGGAAGATTTCTTGCACGAGAGCTTTGAAGGCATGACCATGGAGCAGATGACTGAAATCATACGCAAGCACAACGTGAAATGCCCGCGGTGCAAAGGCGAGCTTGGCGATGTGAGCATACTCAACATGATGTTTCCGATCATTCTCGGCACTGGTGAAGGGACAAAGGCTTATTTGCGGCCTGAAACAGCGCAGGGACCCTATATTAATTTCAAGCGAGAGTTCGAATGTCTGAGAAAGCAGATCCCTGTTGGTCTTGCAATGATCGGCAAGGCATTCAGGAACGAGATATCTCCGAGAAATCTCCTCATAAGACAGAGGGAGTTTACGCAAGCAGAGCTGCAGATATTCTTCGATCCTGAAAAGATAGGAATACATCCGAGATTCGAAGAGGTAAGCGATTATGTGCTAAGACTGCATTCTGTTGCTGACAGGAAATCAAATACTATAACCGAAATTCCATGCAGGGACGCTGTAAAGAAATTGCACATACCTCAATTCTACGCCTATCACATGGCAAAGATACAAAAGTTCTATCTTGAGGTTATTGGTCTCCCGCCTGAAAAATTCCGATTCCGAGAGCTTAGCGAAGAGGAGAGAGCGTTTTACAATAAAATCCACTGGGACATAGAACTGGATATTGAAAGCCTTGGAAAATTCACGGAGATCGGAGGACTGCATTATAGAACAGATCACGATCTGGGTGGGCATCAAAAAATATCAAAGCAGGATATGTCCGTGAACATAGAAGGCAAGAAATTCATCCCGCATGTCCTTGAGCTGAGCTTCGGCGTTGACAGAAATATATATGCATTCTTAGATCTTGCTCTGAAGGAGGAGACTGTTAAAGGGGAAGAAAGGACCATACTCATATTTCCGCGTAGACTAGCGCCATACGACTGTGCTGTATTTCCTCTTGTGAATAAGGATAATATTCCTGGCAAGTCCCATGAAGTAAAAGAATTCCTAAAAGAAAAAGGCCTGGTGATGTTTCATGATACCTCTGGGAGCATTGGCCGAAGATACAGGCGCATGGACGAGATCGGAGTTAGTCTGTGCATTACAATCGATTATGATACAATGGAAAACGAAACAGTAACGCTCAGGGATCGCGATTCCATGAAACAGATACGAGCAAAGATATCAGAACTACCAGAAGTAATCAAGAGATATCTGAAGGGAGAGGCTATAGAAAATCTGGGAGAAGTTGTTAAAACAAGTAAAGAGGAATGATTTTATAGAAAATAAAAGCAAGTGCTGCAATGCTGACGTAAAAGAGATTTCTAAAAATCAATACATCTGCAAGAAATGCGGCCAGCCTTGCGAGATCAAGAAGAAAAGCCTACTCAAGAGTCTTGTTCTTTACCGTGTTAGCGGCGGACTGCTGAAATGAATGAAAATGATATGATTATATAAAACCCTTTTCCCAGTCACGAAACCGGATGTGTTTATAAAAATTACACGCTCGAATGATTCTAATGATCTAATATGAACCTACAAGAATTTTATACATCCGCAATAGAAGCAGGAAAAAAATGTGACCCAAGAGGTCGTTCTGCGGCTAATAAAGATCTCAGAAAGAGAAGACAAGAATATGACAACCTGCCAAAACATCGCCGCAAATATTTTGGAACGGAACTGTTAGAAAATCCATATCCTGACAGTCTAATTATAGTTCCTCCACATGAGGATATCGAGGTAAAAAGACTGGTAATAAGCATAGATGGTGCTCAATATGTTATAAAGTACGCTCGTGATAAAGATGCGATTCTCCTCACTCATCATCCAGAAGGAATAGCAGAAGCGAATCTGCATCTTGCTTGGCCAGTATACTTCGATTCTTTGAGACAACTTGGAATCACAGATGGGATGGTTGAAGGCATTCCTGCAGGACATTATATTAAAAAAATCCGTAAGAGGGCTATGAGAGAAGATAAGGAAGATTGGCAAGGAGATAACGTAGAGCTTCTGCCTGACTATGCCAGATTAGTTGGCGTACCGTGGGTGACAATGCATACAATTGCTGATATGTATGCTCATGCATATGTGAAAAGACTTCTGGAACATGAGAACCCCAAAACTTTAGGAGACGTAGTGGACGTTCTCATGACGATAAAAGAATATCAAGTAGGAGCGATGGAGAGTAGAGTTAAACCATGGGTTATTTTAGGAGGTGAGAAAAGAAAAACCGGAAAGATCATGCTGGATATGATTGGCGGAGGAGAACCCCCAGAAAAAATTTTTAATGCACTGGCTGGACGCATAGATACGATTATAGTTATGCATGCCGATAAAGATTTACAGGCTGCTTCCAAAAAAAATAAAGTAGCAATGGTTTGTGCATCCCACATTCAAAGCGACACACTTGGTATGAATCTGCTCTTGTCGGATATATTGCCGGACGATGTTGAAGTATATCCAACAGGCGGCTTCAGAAGAGTTGAGGATCCAAACAGGATGAAAGAATTGATGCAAAAATATGATGTTACGAAAGGGAAATAAAGTATCAATCGTGCCTGATATTTTCTTCCGACTTGCATCAAGGACATTTTCCATCCTTAAAGTTAGATTCCTGAGAAATGTATCCGCATTTTATATCTGCAAATACTCTTCGAGTATTTGAGATCTCAAAAAGCTACGCTTTTTTGGGACAGCGAAGTTGCATTCACTTCCCTCTTCTTGCCCTGGCTGCCGATATGTATGCACGATCTGTTCTCCTGAACTCCTCGAGTTTCCTGCGGATCTGGCGCTCGAGGTCGTCCACTGAATGCTGCAGAACCGTTATGAGATCGTCATAACTCTTGTCCTTTTTGCCGTGCGATTTATTGCAGACGAACAGTCCTGCTGATGTCGGTAATTCAAGATTGACAGAATAGTTTGTCTTCACGCCCAGCTTTTTGATCTTCTTGATGTGGACTTTCATCGGCTGCACCTCAATGTTCTTTGATATGGATTTGATGAATGTGCTGACGATCGTTTGTATCTTTGCAACCATTTCGTTGTCCTCATCTTCATCAAGGCCGACTATTTGGAATAATATGGACTTCTTAGGTTTCGCCAGTTTTCTGAGAACATCTTTAGGTGTAATTATACCATAGACGCCGTTTTCTACGAGCACCTCGTCATTTTTCTTGAGCAGCTCGACTACGCGTCGCATTGAGGTGTCTGGTCCTACAACAACGGGTTTTTCTATGAAATTAGCAACTGGTATTTTGTTGAGGCTGACAGCTTCCACGTACCCCTGTCCTGTCCTGGCAACTTCTGCGTGGCCTTTGCCTCCGCCACCTCTTCCGCCGTATTTCTGTTTCCCTGGTTGCAGAGCTTTCAGTAGGCTTAGCGTGCCGACAACTCCTGTAAAATGACCGTTCTCTATCACAGGAACCCTAGATATATTTTTTCGAAGAATCATGTCCTTGACCTTTCCTATATTATCATCCTCGCCGACGTATTCGCACTCCTTCATGAACTCCGTGGCCCTGCCACCTGCCTCAACAGATTTCATGATATCTTGTTCAGAAACAATCCCTACGATCCCGCGGTCGTACACAGGAATCGCCCTGACATTTGCATCAAGTATTATATCAATCGCTCTGTCCGTGCTGTCGTTGGAAGAGATCTTTGGCGTTGATTTCATCAGCGTTGAAACCTTGGTATTGGACACATCGACCTCTTTGATTACTACGGTATTCACGGAAAGCATGCCAAGAATCTCGCCTTTCTTGTGGTTTCTGTCATCCTTGTCGGCAATAACCGGGATCTGGTGCACGTCGCAGTCTACCATTTTGGCTATGATTTTTGAGACCATCTCATCCGGACCGCAGGTTATTACGTTCTTGGTCATGATGTCTTTCACTAACATATTCATCACTGAGTTATTCTGTTCTTGGAGATTTAAAAAGAAATAAGTGGAAAGCTCGGGTCGAGTTTTATTTTTATTTTATCCTTCTGACTACGGCTTGTGCCTTGTAATCTGCAAAAAGGTCACATCAGCCTCGTTGTCCACAATTGCCCATAGCATTCTTGCACGTATGTTGTGCGCAAGCCTGACAGCTCTCGACAATTCCTGGAAAGAGCATGTAAAATCTTCTGGTACTGCAAAAACAATCCATTTTGTGTGTTCCTTTGCCGACTTTGGACCCTTCTTGAGCTGCACACCGCGTTCGTATACCCTAAAGTCGCAGCCGAATTTGTAGCCTGTCCTGACCAGAAGACCTCTTTCCCTGAGATCCTCGTAAACCCTGTACTTGTGAGGGAATCTTTTGTCAAGCGAGCACGCATGCGTGTAAAGCTGCTCCACGGTCATGGGCTGGCCGTTTTTCAGGACGCGTATTCTGCCACGTTTCAAAAGCAGTACAGCCTCAACCATAGCAAGCTCAAGCCTATCGCCGACTTCCTTGCCATAATATCCGGGCTCGTATACAAGCTCCTTCTTCTCAAAAACAACAGCCTTCTCTTCCTCAAGCGTAGTATCAACTACTTCTTTGACCTTCTCCTGCTGCACATTTTTCGTATCAATATTTTCGTCAAATGATTCTTCCACGTTTTCGAAATTGTTGACACCTTCTCGATTCTTGTGTTTGTCCTTTTTTCCCATGAATTGAACCTCCGTTGCCGTCCCATTCCCGATGCTTCGCATCGGCGTCCTTTATGCGACGGCTTTTCGATTTCTCCAGAAGTAACGAACAATACCGCGCAAGTATTGTTCTATGATACTTCTAAATTTGTAGTGGATCAAAAGATTTATAAGTCTATTTTGACGCCCTCCTCAGTTTCTCAATCGTCTTCCAGTTAAAAATATCTTCCTTTACGCCAAGCTTTTTAGCAAGTTTTCTGGCTTTATTTTCACCACCAACATAGTCGAATATTTTATCCATATTTCTGTCGAATCTCTTCTTTGGAAGTTTACCAAGATGTTTCAAAAGTAATTGAACCTCGGTTTTTGGTGGTGGCTTGAAGCCCAATGACATGAACCGTAAAGTTGAATATAGCAATGCAGGATGCGATAATGAATTAACACGAATCCTTTTTGCTCTGATATCGGTCAGGGCAGTTGGAAGTGATACCATATTTTTATACCAGTTTTTGGAATTGACATCTTTTAGATTTATAGCAAATGAACTGAATGTGAAACTGGATTCTTTTTTCAGGTTATCAATGATAGTTTTGCCATTAGATGCATGCGCATCAAGATACAGATAGTCTCTATGTATATGCTCAGGTTTCGGTATTCTCTTCTTTTTTACGACAATCTCGTCTTTCCGAATTATTTTTCCATAGGTGAAGCCTATTTTTCTGAGATTTGCAATGAATTTTTTCAAGTCTCCCATAACCAGAAGGTCATAGTCCCTTTGAGGAAGACTTTTTCTGAATAGTTTGTAATAGACTGCATTCCTTCCGGCACCACCAACAATATAGACTCTGGTGCCCTTTGGAATAGCTGATGCAGCCTCCCTAAGAATTTTATTTGTTATAGGATCATGCATAAAGACTGGTAATTTAGAATCCGAGATTTTCATAATATACCTCAGAACAGCATCTTCTCGCACTTCTTACAGAGTTCTTTTGATTTGGCATCCACTTCGTGTATATTACTTGAGAACGTCATGGCACAAGGCTTTCCTCGGATCTTGTTTTTGCAGTGCTTCAAACCCATCATATGACCGATCTCATGCATGCATTCCTTGATGAACCTGTCCGTAAGCTTCTTACGAAACTGAACCTCCGCAGCTTTGCTGCGGTTTTTTGGCGTCTCGCCGTACCATTCTGGTCTCAGTCTTCGCGTGCTGACAATCGCCGAGCCGTCCGGATCACCAAGGCCATAAACAAAATTAAAACCGCCCATGTGGAGATCCTTGTCGGTTACGAACAAGGCATGCTTCCTGTCGAATTTTTCAAGAATGATTTCAGCATCGTACTGCTTTCTGAATTTGTTGAATGCCTTCTCAGGCATCTCAGCATGCTTGAGCACCCGCATAGCATGCTTCCTGGCCTTGAGGTATTTGATTAACGCATCCAGGATCTTTTTGTCGAATTTGCCGATAGGTATTATATCTAGCTCCATATTCTGAATTATCCTTTCCTAGAATAAAAAGAAAAACGTGCTGTAGATTTCTTTTATCTACGAAGAATTTTTACAAACAACGGCTTCAGCAGCTGCATTCAATAGGATATCCATTATAAACGCTGTTTTCTTACCTGCACACCCATGCGTACCAAGAAACTTGTCAGACCATTCGGCGAGAAATCGCTCATCTCTTAAGCAATGATCTATCAGCTCAGTTGTGGAGTCAAACTCATCACCTACATGATTTCTTATGATTTCCATTGCAGGAAATGACGCCGTTTCATCGACACAGATTTCTTCACCCAAACTATCCCTTCCTATGATTTTTTTATATATGAAATAAACCTCGAGAGGATCAAGTTCAGGATTTTTATATATGAATAAATATCGCATGCGTCCGCAGCGTGGAATGTAGTCCGGATGAGTATCGCAATACTCCTTGAACTCTTCCATCGTCGGACCGTAACCACCGCCGAAGGTTCTGCGTATCTTCAGCAGCATTTTTTTAGTACTGTCATCAGTTGTCATGGACACTCATATGACCTAAAGAAATATAAGTCTTATTGCATATAGGCTGGTTTACCGCCAAACAGTATCTTGCTCTTGGCATTCCTGATCACTTCAAGAAATTCAATATACATCCCGTTGCAGCTGCCGTTTGTTGCAATAGCGTTTATTATTGGTCCGTGTTTTCTGTCGCATTCCTCAAGAAATTCTTTATTACGCATACAGTATGATACGAACCCTTCAATCGTAGGTTCAAAATCCATCCTTCCATATGCTTCTTGGATTTTTAGAAAAATCTGTCCATTCTGTCTCGAATTTTTCATCTCTCTTACCCAATATATTGTCAATATCCAGTATAAGAAGTTGATAGGAAACTGAGTGGGAAAAATAAAAATGGGACGAAGGGGATTTGAACCCCTGACACCATAACCTCTGCCAATATACAGATACGGTCACTGTCACTCAGCAGCTTCAGAAATATCTTCAGCCGTTTGAACTGAAATCATATGAAATGATTTCATGTGCTCTCCCAGGCTGAGCCAACGGTCAGGTCAGATATCTGAACTGATTACCGTCCCATTGCCTGGTAATCTGAATAAGAGTTCTAAGTTTAAGTATTTTAAACCACGCAAAGAATTAGTTAAAATGAGCCCCTGTAGCTCAGTAGGTAGAGCATCTGTAGGTCTACTTTAGACTCTGGTGAAACTGTTAATCAGAGGGTCACAGGTTCGAGTCCTGTCGGGGGCGCTCATATTTTTTATTTTATCAGATGTGCCGACGTGGCGGAGATGTAAATAGGATTCTATTGCACCGAAGCCTGGTAAACGCGCCTGCCTTGAGAGCAGGAGTGCCTTGCGCACATGCAGGTTCAAAGCCAAGCGAATCCAGCGAACAAGAAATCTTTGATTTCGCCAGTGAGCTGAGATGAGCACGGCAGTCCAAAAGGCTGCCTTGGTGAAATTCCTGCCGTCGGCGCTTATATTTTCTCAATATATTCCAGAAGAAGTTTCTTTATTTTTGGATCCTTAACCTTGGCAAGGTCATTTTCAGTCCAGAAGCATGCCATATCTTTCTTTGAACGTTTTTGTTTGTGATAGAACACAGCCTGAATTATGGTCTCAAATTTATCAACGCTGTTGACAAAAACAGCCTCCTTTGTTTTTCTCTCCTCAAATTCAAGCCACAGGGTCATAATATCCTTTCTAAGTTTTGGATCAATTTTGGAGAGAAGCTTTTGAAGAGCCTTTTTCTCGAGGGTGTATTTCTTTTTCTCTGGCATCTCGCCGCCCTCTTCCCAGGCCTCGTGTGTTATTATGTCACCGACCTGGCTCTCGGCAATATCATGAACCAGAGCCATCTTGATAGCTCTATTTAGATCAATATCCTTTCTGTCAGAACCGAGGATCAGGCATTCAAAAGTAACCATGAAAGAATGGTCAGCCGATGTCTGCGGATCCTTTACTATCCTCTCAACCCAGCCGCTGCGCTTGATATCCTGTAATTTGCTGACCTCTTCAAAGAATTTGATGGTGTTCATAATAGAATAAATATATGCGCGGATTTAATTCTGAAAGTCAAGGCATAAAATCCTTCTTTTTGAGTTTCTCAGGAAGATATTCCTCGCTCATGAATTTCAGTCCTCTATGTGACAGTGCCCCGATCTATATTTTCTAGAACAACAATGTTTATATACTAGAAATTTCATATGGATAGTATATCACAAAAACAAGATGATAAAATGAAACTAAAAATTAAAGATCTCGTTGATTCTCATTGGATTTTAGAAAAAGTTGATGACGATCACGTTAAGGTTTATTACAAGGCTAAGAAAGGAATCGGGCCAAAACCGTTCATATTTCCAAAAGAAATTGTTATAGATGAATTCGTATCAGAATGTATAGCGATGTATCTCGGTGACGGAAAATTGTCATCAGATTTGCATCATTGCGATTTCACAAATAAGGATATTGATCTAGTTGCTAAGATGTTGGATTTTTTCAGAAAGTTAGGAGTTACAGAGAATGATATTACATTTACTATAGACTATCAGCACGGTGATGTAAACAAAATATCTGAAGATATTGTTAGTATTATTGGTGATCATAAATTTAGATTAAATAAAACAGATAGAAATAAGTTTCCTTCATTGCACATGCAAGTTAACGGAAAGATATTTCGGATATTCATGGAAAAATTGATACACAAATCGCTTGACCACATCAAGAAAGAAGGGAATTTGAGAAAATCTTGGTTGAGAGGATATTTTTCAGCAGAAGGTTCTACCGGATATAGTTATACTGAAAATTATATGGTTGCAGCATCGTTCGCATACAATCCCAACAAAGAAGTATGGCTGAGAGATTATTGTTTAGACCTTTTAATGAAAGAAGGAATTGAAGAAAAAATAAAAATCCGCCATGAAGAACATAACGGACAGATAATAATAACTAATTGGAAAAATTATTATAAAATGTGGAAATTGGGAATTTTTGATGGGTGTGCGAGGAAAAAGGAAAAATTCGAAAAAATACTAAAACGGGTGAAAATAACATGTGGTTTGAAAGACGATTTCAGACGAGAATTGTTTTCTGGTATAAATCAATACGAAATAGCCGAATTGCTCGGAACATATCAGGCATCGATTTCTAACATGATAAACGGTACAACTAGAAACATACGGCCAACTGTTGAGCATTTGAAAAAAATATGTGAGATTAAAACCGTGAGTATAGAAGATGTGAAAAGAAATGTGACATCTGTGCGTTTTGGAAATCTTACAGAAATGAAACTTGATGATGAACTTTTAGATGATATTTTTAATCGATGAAATCTTTTCGTTTAAGTTTGTCTGGAAGGTATTCCTCTGACATGAACTTGAGTCCTCTATGCGATAGAGCTTCGATTTCGGCTTTCACACCTTTCTCCAGCATGAGGTTTATCTGCTTCACCCATTTCGGATTCTTTTTGAACCACTCGTAATTCAGGAGTTCCTTGGCTCGTTTTATGTCAACTTCCTTTGCCTTGATGGTACACTTCTTGAGATCATAATCATAAATATCTGTCATGGTTAGTCCTATGAATCTTGCATTGGGCGTAGCAATTCTCTCGGATATGTGTGCGAGACCCATGGAACCGGATTTTATTACAGAATAAATATATAGACCGTAGCTATCGCAGTCCGTCATGACATAAACAGGCAACTTATGTTCTTGATTCAATCTTTGTATGAGGAGTCTAGTTCCCCTTGATGGTTGCCCTCCAGTACCGATCAGAATACAATTTTGTTTCTGCCAGAACTTATCTTCGTGCAGTCTTTCGAAACCTGCGTTCTTCTCCACGACTAGAACGAATTCAGCATCAACCTTCTTCAATTCTATTTCATCGATGGTGCTCGGTATCGACCATCCACCAGAACCTAACCTCGACCAATCTATTATATCTCCCCTGTCCTTGATCTGAACATTTCCGGCAACAATACCTTTTCTATCCGTTGTCAAATGCATCTGTTCTCTCAAAATATCCAAAGCAACTTCAACATCAACTATGATGGGATCAGATTCACTCTGCTCTTCGAATGTGTTTTCGTTGGTATCAGGTAACGTGTGTTTTAGGTTGTAGTACATATCTCTGATGGATGTATGAATTTCTGCATCGATTAGTCGTTTCGTGAATGCCATAACCATTAGAGTTTGCATGAATTTTCTGGAATGGGCCACATTGAAGAACCATCTATTCGCAGTTTTATCACCAAGCTGAAGCTGGCCAGTTTTTTTATCATATATAATATTGGATAAGGCTCTGATCGGGATCTCGATCTTAGGATTGTTTCGTTTTTCTATATCCTGGACTACTTGTGTGGCCATTTTCTTTATCTGGTCCATTGTTCTCTTATCGACTTCAGCCGCATTTGCCATATTAATCAACTATTTTTATTGAAATATGAAAGACTTTTTAGTCTTTCTAACATTTATCACATTTTATAGCCAATTTGATATTTCAGTTGCTAATTCGTTTTGATGTTCGCTAAAACTATGATTTGCTCCAGAAATAATTTTATATTCAAATTCTGGCTTCTGTTTCTTTAAAATACCTACAATTTTTGGAACCTTTCCATAAGCATATTCATCCTTTTCTCCATAAATTACTAAAGTAGGTTTATTTATCGACTTAAAATAAAGGAAAAGCGGTCTCTTAGAGAGTTTTATGTTTTTTATTGCTTCTAAAAATGGGAAAATATTATAATCTCCGTCAGGGTTAGCAATATCGTAAAATCCTATATAAGAAAATATTTCATTGGGTAAAAGTTCAGTAATTATTTCTTCACCATCACCTTTCTTTATCTTATTTTTCGCTTCTTTTAAGAGTTTAAAAAACTTATCTCTACCAAGAGAATCATAGTAAATACCAGTATCGTCTCCACCACCTAAGAGAACATATTTTAAAATTATATTTTTAGGTTTGTAATAATGATAAACACAGATCTTATTTGCTCCAGTAGATTCTCCTATTAAATAAAATTCCTTATAGCCTAGTGATTGAAGAAATTTTATTGCACCATCTATGTCTTTTATACAATCTTTAATTTTTTCGTATGCCATGCCAAACAGTTTTCTTGAAACTTTGCCATATTTTTCAACATTAAGTTTTTTGATATAATGAGCTCCACGATTATTGAATAAAAGAAAAGAAATACCTGTTTTATTTAATATTTTTGCTAATTCAGGTCTGTTGTTATCATGGTAAAAAACTGAAGAGCTTCCATTACCATGCAAGAAAATTGCTGCTTTTTTTGAGTCTGAAGATTCATACAAAATACCAGGAAGTTTTAACCCATCGACTGTTTTTATTTGGACCAATTTCGCTTCTATTGAATTTTTAGATAGTTTCATAAAAAATCACTTCTTAGATTGCTCCCTCTTTGCCGGCTTTTTTTCTGCAAGCGTCGCCTGTTTCTCAATCTTTTTCAGATCCTTATCACTCGCTTCCTTAGGTGCAGTTTCCTTAGCACCCTCAATTCCTTCGACCTCACCGGCTTCATTTACTTTTACCCTGTCACCGATGAATGACTTGAGCTTCTTTTCTAGATCATTCTTGTTCTTGCCCGTGATCTCTGCCAAGGCCTCTGCAACCTCTGTAGAGTATCTCTCGAAAATTAAAATCCTTCGTTTTTGCTCTCCAGCGCGCCTCTTACCAGAGAGGAATCTTGAAAGTTCTCTTCCAGCATCCTGGATTGCAAGTTTCATTTCTTTAACAATGTCAGGATAAGGAGCAATAGCCTCTTTGGATTCTGAAACGAATGGTACCCACACCGATGCCATATGAACAACAAGAACCATCTTTCCTGTGGGGATCGAATTTGTCTGCTGATTCAAACCATATCTCTTCCAGTCAGTCTCCTTAACTGCTTCTGTGGTAGCGCAAGCACCTGCCTGATAAAGCAAGGGCACCCTGTTCGCAACTCTCATGACCTGAATGGTATCCTCTTTTAGATCACCGCCGTATACTATCCCGATCTCTATCTGGAATGGGAATCCTCTGTAAACCTCTGGATCTCTTGATCGCGATATGATGAACTCTGCTGTTGGGAATTCCTTCTTCAGGGATTTCTCCAAAGAATCCTTCCCGATCGGCGAGAGGCAGTCAGTCGGTGGCCTCTGAACCTTTACCTTTTGCATTGCATTGATCAATTTTTCTATCTGGTCCCTGTCAAGTTGCGAAGGCTTCAGATTCGGATCCAGCTTCGATACCTTGCACATTTCCTTTGATGACTGCGCGCCAATTGAAGAAAATTCATTTACCAAAAATGCCGAAAGTGTTCTTGAAGCAGTTGCTGCAAGCATCCTCTGTAATATCCCAAACTCAGTTCCATATGGATGCGGCTTCATCTCCCTCGGTGGTTTTGGAAGTTCATTCACTGATCTAGGGAATGTCGTTTTAGTTCCGTCCGGTGCAGTGTAAGATATTTTAGCAAACGGGTTGGCAATAGACGTTTCCTTCAGATAATCCTCAACCCATTTTCTATATCTCCCAGAAACATCCATCTCGATTTTGACACCATTTTCGAACGTAGGATCCATTGTTTCTTCCTTGAGTATCGTAGGCTCATTCTTCCTGGTATCGATCTGCAGTTCGTAGTAGTGCATTTTCTTGTCGCTCTCTGTCTTGGCCCACACCCTTGTATTACTGCCCGTGGTAAGCTGCGAATACAGAACACATGCAGAAATTCCAATTCCTTGCTGTCCTCGCGACTGCTTAAGCTTGTGAAACTTTGAGCCATATAGAAGTTTTCCGAAAACCTTGCCGATATTTTCTTTTACAATCCCCGGGCCATTGTCTTGTATTGTTATCCTATAATTCTCGTCCTTCATCTGCCTGACCTTCACCGCAATGTCAGGCATTATACCTGCTTCTTCGCATGCGTCAAGAGCATTGTCCACAGCCTCCTTGGCGCACATGAGCAAGGCTTTTGTAGGATTATCAAAACCAAGAAGATGCTTGTTCTTCTCGAAGAATTCTGATATGGAAATTTCCTTCTGCTCTTTTGCCATCTCCTCAGCGGTCTTGCGTTTCTTAGAAACATCAGCCATGAAATATCACGATTAACATCTTTGTTATTAGAAATATATAAACGAACCACCTAATAAAAACAAAATTATATTAATATGTTCGTTTGTATGCAGAATACCTCCGGTATTCTAGCATATAAACTTGTTCACTAAAAAGCATGAAATTCGGAGAAAGAATAAAAAGAGAACATGAAATAGGTTATCATGAAATGTTGTGATATATTCGATGTTTTTGCCGAAAATAATAATCTAATAAAGGAGTACAAGCATTGGAAACTTCTTGTTAGGAATAGAAACAAAACTCTAGGGAATTGTGTAGCAATAACTAAAAAGCACCATGAGGCCCTCTCGGATTTGACAGAAGATGAAATGGCTGAATATGCCCTAGTTTCCAGAGACATAGAACATGCTCTGAAAAAAGCCTTTCAATATGACAAAATACACCATCTTTCGCTGATGTTTTTCGATAAACATACGCATTTTCATATAATTCCTCGCTACAAGAAACCCAGAAAATTTGCAGGAATGGAGTGGACGGATGATTTTAACCCAGATCCATTGATACAGAAAAATCCGCCAGTCTCGCAAGAAATTCTAAACAAAGTTAAGGAAGAAATTAAGAAGCACATGACATGATTTATTTCTATATCCTCTCAGCCTCTCTATGCTCCCGTCTCTTCTTCTCCAGAAAAGCATACACAGATGCATGGCTGAAGCCTTTGAACATTTTATCAATTGCCTCCCTTGCATTGTCGACATCGTCATATTTCCCTATTACAGAAATAGTCTTTCCGTAGACGCATATGTTTGTATTTGTAAGCCTTTCAATATTTTCTCTTGCGCTTCCCTTTTCTCCTATAACCCTTGACTTGATCCTCTTCTGCTCATTTTCTTTCTTCGGAAGCGGAATAATGCATATGGTATAATCCTCATCAGAAAGCTTCAGCGCAGTTTCGGGGTCAAAGCCGCGTCCTATTGCCCGTACGATATTCTCTGCATCCATGACCTCAACGGATTCGCCAGTGACATCAACGTCGGTGTCAGAAATCATAAGCTTTACGCCAAGCCGCCTTTCTATCCCTTTTCTTATCTCCCCGCCTTTTCCTATCAAAACGGCAATTCTAGCCTCAGGAATCTTGATTTTTTTGGTGAATGTCATTACATACCCTCAGTTTAAAAAATCGAGATCAGATGAACGGACTTCAGCTCGAATCTTGATTTTCTTTGTAAACATGACAAAAATCTCCAGACAACAAAAGGAAAGCAGAAGAAGATTTCAAACTTCCAGTTTCAAAAAGCCTCTTCGTCTCAGGTAGGCTGCCTGCGTTGGGGTATATTTCCACATTATATCGCCGCTTTTTTCGCCTTGTATGGACCACGGCTTTACGAGAACAATATCTCCGTCATCCATCCATACCCGTTTTCTTATCTTTCCCGGTATCCTGCATATCCTTATTTTATCATCCTGGCACCTGACCCTGAGCTTGCTGCCACCGAGATTCGCTTCCACCACCCCGAATGTCTCGCCGCCTCGTGGTAGCTTGACTCTTGCGATCTCCTGCGCTGCCCGTTCTTCAGGCGTCATCGGAGTTTCCCTCTTCCTCCAGCCCTGTTTGTACGGTGTAAATGCCATATTATTATCCTCCCAATAAAGTTCTTATTCTCATCTTATAACATAAACATCTCTTGCTAAAACTCTGTCCTTCTTCTGCGCCACGATCTTGAATGATTTCTTGATTTCATACTTCTCTTTGAACTGCTTTACGAAATTGGCAGCATCGGTCTTTGTTATGAAGAAGACATCATAGCCGTCTGGATTTTCCTTGACCCACGAAGTCTTCGGCAGTATATGCTGTGCTTTTTTGATCATTTCGGCAATATCCTTTCCCCTTAGCTGGACCTTTGCCTCGTGGTAATTTCCTAATACTTTTATACAGTCCTCGCAGGTTAGATTTTTGACAGTAGCAATTATTGTTTTCTCCTCAGTCTTTGATTTTTTGCATGGGGAAATTTTGCCATTGGCAGAAACAACTATTTGATATTTGTGCCCGAAATGCCGCTTGATCCTGATTTTGATGGAACTTATTTTATTCCGGGTCTTTATTCTTTTTTCTATACCGGACTTGAGAGCATTCTCGAGATCGTCAAATTTCTCCTGCTTTGAGAAATAGTGTGATCCGCATTGGCAGACCGCAAGCGATATGTTGTCTAATCTAAATAACTCGTGTTTTTGCAGAAAGCAGTCCTCGCACAGAGCGAACATCCGACGCGATGCTTCTGTGCCGCGTCGGGTATCCGTTTCAGACCATGATTTGTCCTTGCCGCATTTTATACAAATATTTGGCTTCATGAGTTGAGTAGGAATACGAAAACTTAAAGAACCGATTTATCAGATAGAATTTATTCTGCCCCGCTCGCTTGGCTTAAGCTGGCATCGGGCCATACTGTGTTGGAGCCGGCTGCGGAGCAGCCCTTCTCTGCTGCATTCTAGGCATCACTGCAAGTATAAACGCGTTGAGTCTTTTCTCCATCTTCTCAAGCCGTTCTTCCATCCTTTGCTCGACTTCTCGGGTTTTCACTATCTCTTCTGCCGGTCCTGCCTTGGCGCCCGCACCCTCCAATTTTGCCATGTAATCCTGAAGCTTGGCCGTGAGATTATTCACAGTGCTGGACAAATCAGAAACCTTGTTCATCATGTCAGAATTAATCCTTACTATATCGTCAACAACCTGCTGGTTTGTCCTCACAATATCTAGAAGTTCCTTCATCAGTTCCTGGCTTGTGCCCAGTTTTTCAAGTCTTTCGAGCCTTCTCTCCATCTTCCTGATGGGATTCATTGGCACAAGCTCGTATTCATCCTGCTCCTGTTCTGCTGGCATATTATACTATTAGAAAAAGTGGTATTTATAGGTTATAGTGAACCAACAAAAGAAAACGCTTACGCAGTTGTCAACTTCGATATGCAGGCTATGAATAATTCATCTTCTTCAGAACGTATTTCATAGAATTCTTCATTATTTATTGGAGCAATTGATTTTCCGGTTCTATTAAGCAACTGTATCGATCCGTCCGGTTTTACATTCCATCCATCTTCTGGATGTATAATGACTGATATAGTTTCATTCCCCGCAGTAATACACAGGTCTCTTTGGCCGATGTTTTTGAAACGCTCTTCATAAGCGTTATTATTTTTAAGCATAGGCACAGATTTTTTTGAACCGATTCGGCTAACGTATTTGCAAACAACCAATCCATTGTCAGACATCGGCGCACTATCTAGAACCAGATGCATTCCATAGGGATCTTGGTATACGTCATAGTCACGATCAAGATTTGAAAATTTCTTACCAAAGAACCTTTCAGCACCTTTCATTATTCCATCTTGCCCGAGAAAAAAGTTTTTTATTGCACCAGGATACGCCATGGAAATCAATTACTCCATATCTCCCATTCCGCCTGGCATGCCGCCCCTTGGCATTCCGCCGCCTGATTTGGAGGTAATTATATCATCAATTCTGAGGATCATCTCAGCAGCCTCTGTGGCTGATTTTATTGCCTGTGTCTTGATCTTCAAAGGCTCCACAACGCCTGCTGCCTTCATGTCCGATATCTTCGCGCTAAAAACATCAATTCCCATGTTTTTCTGTCCCTTTTCATGTGCACTTCTTAGATTAACAAGAAGGTCTATAGGATCAGAACCAGTTGATTCAGCCAGAGTCCTTGGAACAATCTCAATCGCCTCTGAAAAGGCATTTATTGCAAGCTGCTCTCTTCCGCCAACACTGTCAGCATACTCGCGCATCTTTTTTGCAAGTTCCATTTCAATTGCGCCGCCGCCGTAAACAACCTTTCCAACCTCAAGCGCGCTTATTACGCCAAGAACAGCATCCTCCATTGCTCTCTGAACCTCATCAACAACGTGCTCTGTTCCGCCCCTGATAAGTATAGAAACAGACTTTGGATCCTTGCAGTCTCTTACAAACGTCATCTCTTCGCCGGCGATCTTCTTTTCCTCAACGAGCCCGGCTGTACCGAGATCCTCTTTTGTAAGTTCATCAATGCTCGTAATGACCCTTGCGCCAGTTGCCTTTGCAAGTTTGTCCATGTCGGATTTCTTTACTCTCCTCGCTGCCGACACGCCCTTCTTAGCAAGATAATGCTGTGCAAGGTCGTCTATTCCTTTTTGGCAGAATAAAACATTGCACCCGGATTTTACAACCTTCTCAACCATGTCCTTGAGCATTCTTGATTCCTGGTCAAGAAATGCCTGCAGCTGATCTGGACTCGTGATTCTTATCTCAGCGCTGGTTTCAGTTTCCTTTACCTCAAGCGCGCAGTCCAAAAGTGCTATTCTGGCTTCCTTGATCTTCTTTGGCATATTTGGATGAACGATTTCTTTGTCAATCACAATTCCCCGTATCAGTTCCGTGTCATCTATTGAACCGCCATGCTTTTTCTCTATCTTGATATCATCCTTGTTTATGGAGATCTTCTTGCCATCCAATTCAACAACCGCCTTTACAGCATCAACAGCCAGCTTAGCCAAAGGCTCCTTTGCTGATTCGCTGCCCTTCCCAGTCATCGCAGTCATTGCGATATTCAGAAGCAATGCAGAATTTTCCAGCGTAGAATCCTCTCCCAGACTCTGTAATATTTCAAGGGCCTTCTGCTTGGCAAGCCTGAAACCCCTTATTATCATTGTTGGATGAATATTCTGTTCAATAAGCTCCTGCGATTTCTTGAGCAATTCTCCGGCTATTATGACTGCAGTCGTGGTTCCGTCGCCGACCTCTTCGGCCTGCGTCTTTGCAACCTCGACTATCATCTTGGCAGCCGGGTGCTCGATCTCCATTTCTTCAAGAATCGTAGCACCGTCGTTTGTAATAGTAATATCTCCAATAGAATCAACTAGCATCTTGTCCATGCCCTTTGGGCCTAGCGTAGTCCTCACGCTCTCAGCAACAGCCTTGGCAGCCATTATATTCCTTGTCTGCGCATCCTTCCCTGTCTGTCTCAAGGTGCCTTCAGGCAATATAAAAATAGGCTGTCCGCCCATCTGTCCCATCATAACCCTTTACCTCAGCATAGTTCTCTGGCCGCAAAGATTTTAAAACCGATGTCCTGATAACGCTCTTACAGCCAGTAACTTGTTACCTTACAGTAGCAGTAATGTTTAAATAGGTTTCGATGGGATAGGGTTTAAGAGGTAATTTTTATCGGAGAAAATGGGATTGGATATGGATCGACATTGAATTCTTTGAGCACACCTATTATGGTCGAAGGCACCGATTTTGTAATATTATACATGAATCCGGCTGCACAGAGAGTTTTTGGTAGTGATTTGAAGGGCCAACCATGTTATAAGATGACAGGAACCGATCGGAGTGGTGTCTGTAAGGATTGTCAGACAAAATTAGTGCTGTCCGGGGAGATTGATTTCTATGAGACAGAGCATACAGTTGACGATAAAACCTACCGTATAAGATGCACTCCATATATTGATGAAAATGGCAAGCGTGTTGGAACAGTGAAGGAATTCAATGATATCACAGCAGAACTCTTGAACCGGGAAGTCCAGGATCTTTTCACTGGTAGTCATTTTCACGATCTTCGCAATGATTTAGCAATCGTTGATGGTAATGCAGGACTTTTGCCAAGAACCCTAGCAAGGTTCGAGAAGGTACTGGATTCTATATCAGACTCAACTGAAAAGGACGAGATGCGAAAATATTTAGAAACAGCAAAAAGGCAGGCAACTACTCTAGACAAAGCAGCCAAGAAAGCCATGAATCGTCAGAAAGCGTTTCAGAAAACATATCACATTCTAAGAACTGGTGAAAGTCCATATGAATGTAAAGTGGTCGACACGTTCGATTTTCTTAATACCTATCTTTTGGAATCTGGTGCCGAGCACGTCAACGGTATGATTACGACGCATCATAGAACTGTTCCAGCCTTCAAGAATGATTACAGGATCATTGTTTCTGATAATCTGGCAGGAACATTTGTAAGAATAGATCCCGACACAATTCACAGTGTATTTGAAAATCTTCTTGGAAATGCCGTGAAATATTCCGACAGCGCTAGGGGGGTTAACATAATGGTTAAGGCCGAAAAAAGAAATGATAGTTTATCCCTTTCTATTTCCGACAAAGGTCGTGGCATACCCAATGTCGAGCTCTCTCATATATTCGAACTAGGTTATCGGTTGATAAGGGATAGAAAAGATGGAAAAACCGAAGGCACGGGCTTGGGACTATGGATAGTCGAACATCATATAAGAAATCATGGCGGAAAAATAGAGGTTTATTCTACAGAAGGCGATGGAACCACATTTAATATAACACTTCCTTTTACTTCAGAACCCGAGCATAAATAAAAATAATGGGCCGGGAGAGGATTTCGCACTCAGGCGCTGTAGTTTCCTGATCAGCGCCAAAATGGATCGAACTCTCGACCCCCAGTTAACTAAGAGTCGAACGGTTCTCATTTAGGCTTGTTTTGAATTAAACCCAAACGTCCTATAAGACTGGTGCTCTCAAGCGAACCGACGCCGAAGGCGTCAATTTACCAATTCTCCGCTTCTAGTATACTATAAGCGTCTGAGCTACCGGCCCATCATCAAAATATATGATGAATATTATTAAAAACGTTGTTAGAAGTCGCTAGTATTAGAATCAACTGTGATAATCAGCAGTCTTCTCTTTAAACGAAAGAGTCTCCCAGCCCTTTGAGAACTTGTCGCAGATCCTGCTTACCTTCGGCTCGAACTCTCCCCAGAATGTCCACATATCCTTAATCCATTTTGCAGTCTCATTTGTGTCAGGCTTCATTTTGAGCATGTTATTTTTCCATCGCAGTGCCTGTATCTTCTTGTATAATTGGAAAAGTTCTTTGTATTCGGCCTCGGTCAGCATGTCTCTTTCAACCGCGTGGCACTGCTGGTTGCACCATATCAACGGCTCGACTATATTTTCGCTGAAATCGAACAATTTGTGAGAAATTTCAGTCCTGATATGATGAATATCCGAGTATTCGTCCACCTCAAACTGAAAAATTTTCTGCAATTTTACTAGTTGAGGAAGCCCGAAGCGCTCCTGGACTTTTCTGTACTCATTCAAGAACTCTGGAGACATGCATAAAGTAAAATTTCAAACTATTTAATACCAATTGAAAATTTTAGTGGGAATTTTGGTGCAGAAAAGGTCTCATTCCTATTATATGTTCAAGCAATTTTGTCACGATTGAATGAAAAATGAATTTTTAACAGTTTTATCACTAATTTATTATAGAAAGCGCCCATAGTCCAATGGTAATTTATTAGTGTAAACCAGAGAGACATCTGCTTCACACGCAGGAGACACCAGTTCGATTCTGGTTGGGCGCATAAAAAATAATAAAGAATGAATGACCATTGCTTTTATCTTCTGAAATCCAAATCCTTACATGGTTGACCGTGAAAAGTTCAAAAAAATACGTAAAATTCTGGATGAGAAAGACCTCGATATGATTATTATAAAGAACTCGCAGACAGAAGATCCTAATTTTTTCTATCTTTCAGACCTGGGAAAAGGACGGTTTGAAAGGGCATTTCTTTTGGCTTATCCCAACAGAGTCAAGATGCTCGGGTCATCTCTCGATTTGGATATTGTAAGGAAATATAAAATTCCTTGCTCGCCAATCAAGAAGAAGCTTCTGAAGATCAGGGCGAAAAGAATCGGAGTAAATTATGACGGATTAACAAAGACAAATTCATCAATTCTCAGAAAAATATCTCCGAAGGCAAGATTTATCAATATATCAAAAGAGCTCGCAGAAGCCAGGTCACTCAAGACGAAAATGGAAATTAGCAAGCTGAAGAAAGCCGGAAAGATGTCGTGTGATATCATTGATAAACTCACGGATTATATCAGGCCCGGATTGACAGAAAACCAGATCGCAGCCGAACTTATAAAAAAGATATACGAAAGCGGGTCCGATCTGTCTTTTATTCCCATAGTCGCTTCAGGCCCCAACAGCGCTGAAACACATCACGTGAGTGAAAATAGAAAATTGCGCAAAGGTGATCTGCTGCTCATTGACTTCGGCGTCAGATATGAGAAATACTGCTCTGACGTAACAAGAACATTTGTGCTGGGCAGGCCATCTTCAAGACAGCAGGCAATGCTCAATGCTGTGAAGGAAGCGCAGTCGCATGCAATAGTTCAGTTCAAGGAAGGCGCTGACGGCAAAATAATATATCACTCAGCCAAAAAGTTTCTGGATACAAAATACCCTAGAAAGTTCACACACGGCCTTGGCCACGGTCTCGGTATTGATGTCCATGACTTTCCGCGTGATATATCAACAACAAAACCTATGAAAGAAGGCATGGTATTTACAGTCGAACCAGGAGTGTATATTAAGCGCTTCGGCGGAGTCAGAATAGAAGACGACATTGTAGTGCGAAAGAACAGGGCAGAACTTTTGACAAAAATGCAGAAAGAATTTAGGATTTGAGCCAAGCGAATCCGATGAGCAAGAAGAACGAGTCTGAAAGACGAAGTGAATCGTTGGCGAATCGAGATGAACGCGGCAGAGTACATCTATTTCTTCTCAATTACATATTCTATACAATTATCTCCTTTCCAGAAATGCTTTGTCATATGATAGCTCCATTCCTTGCCTAGTAGATAGCTGACCTTGAAATCCATATACGTTGTAGCAAGCTTTTCAGGATCAACATGACCTTTCAGGTCTGGAAATGGATCATCAAGAAATTGATATACTATTCTATTTTCAGTTACCTCAGGAAACAATACGCGCAGTCCGACCGCATTGTCCCTAGCTGTGAGCAGTCTCTTAAATTCTTCTGGATTTCCGCGAGCTTCTTCCTTGAAACCAGATGCTTGATAGGCTTCCTTCAATCCTCTGGCAAGGCCCCATGTTAAAACGTCTAGTGCTATGTTCTCTCCCAATTCTAGTTTAGTTTCGAGGTAAATATTTTGTGCAAGTCCAAAGAACGCAGTATTTATTTCTAATTCTTTTGGCTCAAATTCAAACTTCATTTCTTTCTGTCCAGGTGGTGGTACGCGTTTGCCACCCTTACCAGTAGGAGAGTGTGTTAATTCCAGTTCACTATTATCTTTTTGCATGTTCATAATCATTCAGAATTCTTTATAAGATTTGCCAATAAGCAGATTTGTATGCCGCAGCGATACTCAGCCTGACGCATGATAAAGAAACAGCATGCGTCGAATGGAATGAAGTTGCGCTGCGGAGGTTCGATTTATGAAAACCACGATTTATCTTATTCGTCACGGGGAGACCAGCTGGAATGTAGGTCGCAGAGTGCAAGGAAATTACAATGGACCAGACCAATCCATACTAACAGAGAATGGTATCAAACAAGCAGAATTATTGAAGAAAAGGATGACCAATGTGAAAATAGATATTGTATACTCAAGCCCTTTGAAAAGAGCAATGCAAACAACCAGCATAGTTTTTCCTGATAAGAAGACAAATCCAAATCCAAAACTCGTCGAACGTAGCTTCGGCGAATGGGAAACGCTCTATGATTCACAAATAGATGAAAAATGGCCAGGAAAAAGACAATACTATACCGAGACGAAGGAATTTGATGATGTCAAGGGCGGAGAGTCATCAGAGCATCTTGGAAAGCGCGGTGCAGAAGCAATAAAAGAAATTGCAGCAGCGCATCCTGGAAAAACCATAGCAGTAGTATCTCATGGCGGAATAATACGGGCAATCATAGGAAAATTGCTGCACTATTCCCGTGAAGAGACCATCAGGATGAAGTTCGAGAATACAGCCATTTGCGTCATAGAGTTTGAGGAAGGATTGGGAATTGTGAGAATTCCAGTTATAAATGATCACGCGCATCTGATAGAGGATAAGGATAACGATAGAGAGTGAGAAAAAATATCAAGCAGTTCTTGCCATCAGTTCATTTCTTTCTGCATAAGCTTCAAGTTGTTCAGCGAATCTTTTTCTGTCAAGTATCATAACCAATGTGTCGTCTTTCTCAGCTTTTTTGAGATCGAACGGAAATACGTATCCTGGTAACAAAAACTGAACAGGAAATCCAGCATCCCTTAGTTCTGTTTGCTGTTTTGCATCATATCTATCATTAAGCCTCCAGACATGCAGCCTCTCGATACCCTCCTTTTCGGCAATATACTCCATCTGTTTGACTTTATTTGTGGTCTGATCCTTGCTGATTATTCTGTCTCTAGAAATGATGCAAACACGTCTCCCATCTTCATCAACATCTCCCTCTTCCAATTTCTTGACATCAGCATAAAGTTTGCAAAGCCAATATGTTGATGCTCCATCTTTGGATGTGGCAAACCACGGAACCAGTCCTGAAACTATCGCCTCATATGCGTTCCCAGCGTCACTATTCCTTACCTGACCTCTGAGCATTCTTCTAAATTGAGGTAGGGTGTCCATGTATGGTTCCTGCGTAAGATTCCATGCATTCATGTCTGCTGCTTGCAATCTTTGTCTTTCATCATAAAATGCTTTTTTGAATCTGGCTCTGAGATCCGCAGATTCAGCTTTTCTTTCCTCGAATTTTTCCAACAAAGGTCTATAGCTCATTTCAGAATCAGGATTTGCGAGCATATTGTCGATTAGTTCTGGATATTTCTCAATAAGTTCTATAACCGTAATATAATCTTCAGCAACCTCAACTACAGGTCTTAGTAGCAAAAATGCCTCCATTTCTTTTGTACTTCTAATTGAAGAAAAATCAGCGGCATTCACAAGTCTTCCATAAAACTTCCCTCCGCCTTCCGGCATTGCTTGATAGGCGTTAAAAGAAGTAAGTCCACATTCGGTGGCTCCATTATTTACAATACCTTCAAAGCTGGATGCGATAGCAATTTTTCTTCGGGGTATGTACAGTTCCGTCATAAAACAAACTAATAGGCGGAAACTATAAAAATCCTCGATTTCAAACACAAATATTTGGTTTAAAAACATTCCCCATTTCTTTAATTCTATGAAAGCATCCGCAGTCGCAAATGCAAATATTGCGCTTACGAAGTATTGGGGCAAGCGCCAGGAAGAGCTTATCCTTCCGCAGAATTCTAACTTGTCAGTTACGCTCGACGGTCTTACTGCTACAACAACAGTCGAGTTCGGCAATAGTTATGATAGAGATATATTCATTCTGGGAGGTAAGGAGCAGTCAGGCGAAGAGCTTGATAGAGTTGTCACAATTCTGAATATTATTCGAAAAAGAACAGGAATGAAGCTTAATGCAAAGGTAGTTTCTGAAAACAATTTTCCGACAGCAGCCGGCTTTGCTTCTTCGGCAGCGGGTGCTTCTGCCCTGGCATTGGCGGTATCAAAGGCAGCTGGGCTGAATTTGGATGAAAAAGAGCTTTCAATTCTAGCGAGAATCAACTCAGGATCCGGTACAAGATCCATATCAGGCGGGTTCGTGCAGTGGATAAAAGGAATAAAAGAAGACGGTTCCGATTCCTATGGTATTCAGATAGCTCCTAAAGAGCACTGGCCAGAATTTCGTATTTTAGCATGCATACTTTCAACAGAAGCCAAGAAGATCAAGAGCAGGGCTGGAATGAAGCAGTCTGTGGCGAATTGTCCGTTTTATGATATATGGAAAAAAACAGCTGACGAGGACACGGAAAAAATGAAAAAATTCGTTCATGAAAAGAATTTCACAGAACTAGGCAGGCTAGCAGAACATAACTGCCTGAAGATGCATGCTGTTATGCAGACTACAACACCGGCTATTATATACTGGAATGAGAAGACCATCGAATTAATGCACGCAATAATGCAGTGGCGTGATGAAGGCTTGGAATGCTACTTCACCATGGATGCAGGTCCTCAGGTCAAAATTATCTGCCTCGCAAAAGATGTTCCTGAGATCGAGAAGCGCGCAAGAGCAATAAGCGTCGATAAGATTCTAGAATGTAGACTTGGAGACGGCGCAAGGCTCATGGATAAGCATTTGTTTTAAAGGACTTTGTTCTAATTTCTATTATGAATACCAAGAAAGCAATCGTATTTGATTTCGATGGCGTTGTTGCAAATACAGCCCATGAATGCTACATCGTTTGCGTGAAAACATTCAGGCAAATGGGCGAAGAAATAAAGGACTCTGGGGCAAATGAAAAGAAATTCATGATTCTAAGACCATATGTCAGGTTTGCTGATGATTTCTATCCGGTCATGAAGCTGATTCAGGCAGGTAAGTATGTCAGAAACATCACATTATCAAATTTCAAAAACCTGCGAAAAAAATACGACAAAGAAAGTAAGAAGTTCCATGATATATTCTACGAAAACAGGGAAATGCTGAAGAAGACTGGCATAAAGAAATGGATAGCTCTTAACAGAAGCTATCCTGGGACGGTTTCTGCCGTCAGAAAGTTGTCGAAGAAATACAGAATCATGATCGCAACCAACAAAGACTTGGATTCTACGTTCAGGATTCTAAACCATCTGAAAACTGGCATCAAGCGCAGCGATATAATACCAAAGGAGTTTTCCCTTACAAAGGCAGACAAGATCAGGAAAATATCAAAGAAATTAAAAATTCCCCTGAAAGATATAATATTTATCGAAGACGTGCTTGAAAATCTTGAAGAAGTCAAAAAGAAGCTGCCTGCAGTTAAACTTGCCCTAGTAGAATGGGGCTATTCCACTCCTGAGCAGCGCAGGCAGGCCAGGAAAATGGGTATAAAAATAATTCGGCATGTCGATATAGAACAACAATTGGAGAAAATTTTATGACAGACGAATATTTCGATGTCGTTGATGAAGATGACAATGTCGTGGGAAAGGCAACTCGCAAAGAATGTCACACAAATCCAAGACTGATTCATCGAGCAGTCTCAATTTTATTGTTCAATTCAAAAGGAAAGCTTCTTCTCCAACAGCGTACCATGACAAAAGATCTGTACCCTGGTTACTGGGGCAATCCTGCTGGTCATGTTGATTCTGGGGAGACTTATGATCGTGCAGCGGTGCGTGAGCTCAATGAAGAAATGGGAATTGAAACAGAATTAAAATTTTTTGCATACGCCAAAAAACGCACAACGACTGAAAGTGAAAACGTCAAGATATTCATAACGTACTCCGATGGACCATTCAACATCGATAAAAATGAAGTGGAAAGAATAAAATTTTTTGATATAAACGATGTTTACAGAAAAATGAGATCGAGAGAAATGCAACTAACACCCAGCACGATGATGGCGATTGAAAAATACATGGAAAGTCAGTAGCTATTTTCTCTCGGCATTTTTCCACATAAGCTCAAACAATATTTTCATAGTATTTGCAAAGTTATCATTTTCTATCAGTATTCCGATAGGCTCGGCCATGGACGTATCGAGTAAGGCTATCTTGTTGCCATAGATGTACATAGTATTCGCTCTTTCTATCGGTATGAACCTGGTTTCCCGCAATTCCTTCTTTTCAGATTTTTTCAGCTTATAAGATTCCGAACTTCTTTCTGTCAGCAATTTTATATGAATGCCTGTTTTCACTCTCCGTCTGATGAATTGTGGTGTATAGTACGTCAGAAGTTTGAATATGTCTTTTGTTGATGACCAAGCCAGAAGTTCTTTCTGTGTTTTAATAATATCATCCATGATGGTCTTGATACCAGGCTTGCCTTCATATAGTTCCATCGTCGGTCTTCCTTTGATAGTACCCTTTATCGCTTCAAGTTCTGGTAACACAGATTCTATCTTCTGTTTGCGCTCTTCCAAAATTGTTATAAGCCTGGATGGCTCCACAGCCTGGAAATATTTAACATTATTTCTTATGACGTAACCAGCAATCCCGATATAAACGAGTCGCTTTAGTATGTCGTAGGTGCTTATTCTGTTCATCTTTGCCTTCTTCGCGATCTCAGCTGCTGTGCTTGCACCTATGCCTAACATGGCCAGCCATACGCGTACCTCGCGCTCTGTTAGGCCCAGTTCCCGCAGAGCGTCTTCCTTATTGATTTCCTCTGTCATGTTTTCACTATAGTTTCAAACCATTAATATGTTGTAAATTTTCAACAACAACACTTTATCTAGACTAACTACTATATAGTGGTTATATGGTGTGGATATGGGAATAATCAAAACCTACGGAATAGACAGTATGGGATTTTTCGTGCCAGAGTTTAGTTTGGACATTAGGAAGCTATGTGAATATAGAGGAAAGAATTATGATAACCAGCTGGCAAAAATAGGTCAGAAAAGGATATCTCTTACCTTCAAAACACCTTCAGAGATGGCCTACGAGGCTTTGAAGGATGTGATGTCACATGATGCTGCATTGGACATTGGAAAAGTAGGAAGACTTGTCGTGGCAACAGAGACCCCGGAAGATCTAGCCACACCAAAGATAGGACTTTATGTTCATGACAAAGCCGGATTGTCGTCCGACTGTGAAGTATATGAAGTTCGAGCAGCATGTGCAGCCGGAGGATACGCATTGCTTGATAGCATAAGATGGTGCAAAGAAAATAAAGACAGAAAAGCTGTCGTATTGTGCACCGATATAGCAAAATATGACGTGGGATCCGCTGAGCCAACACAGGGATCCGGTGCTGTAGCAATTGTCGTTGATTCAAATCCAACTTTGCTGAGGATAGATACGAGGAGAACAGGCACTTTTTCAAAAAAGGTTGATGATTTCTGTAGGCCTGTCGGCAGAGATATGCCGATTGTGAACGGACCGCTTTCCTTAGAATGCTATCATAAAGCCATTGAAGAGGTCGATGGAAATTTTTATAGAAATGGAGGAAAAATACCGGATTATTATACGAATTTAGTATTTCATATACCATTTCCTAGAATTTTGGACAGAGCTCATTTGGATGAGGATTTCATTTTAAAAAGACACAATATCGCGATAACCAAAGGAAACTTTCAGAATTATACAAAACGAGACAGATTGTACAATCAATTTATCGGGAATGCATATACTGCTTCTTCGTTCTTCGCTCTAGCCAGTCTTCTCGAGATTTTGCTGTCTGAGGAAAAACTGACCAGAGGTGGTGAGGTGAGATTTATTTTCTATGGCAGCGGATGTACGGCAAAGACATTCTCCGGAAGGTTGACCGACAATTCTACAAGTGTTGTTTCAAAATTCAGACTCGGAGAAAGACTTCTTGACCAGCATGACATGCCAATCGAAGAATACGAAAAATGGAGGGAGCAGAGAATATGACGAGCGCGATCCCAGGATTTCATAGACTGGCACACCCAGAACAGCTGGGGCTGATAAGCGAATTTTACGGGAAGGATATGGACCATAACATACGCAAAGAACTTTTATCGAGAGACATCGTCTTCGGGCATAATTTTAGAATAAATGGACAAGATTGTTTTGTTCCTATGAAGACTGAAGAAAGAGGAATTTATCGTGCTGTTTATGGTGCAAAACTCATGCGAAATGGTAATGGAATAGAAGCATTCGTCGATAACAGCTATCCAAAAGCATTGGGACAGGCTTATTTCATAGGAAATTGTGATGAGATAGATATGGAGTATATCGATTCCTTGAAGAACGAAATATTACAACGAGCAAATCATGGACACATGCATTCCAGAACGTATGATATAAAAACAGCACTATTACCCGGTGGTATGGTTCTCAATTTATTGATCGATCCAGGCGAGGCATCTGGTATGGCACTCGCAAGCAGGATGACAGAAACAATAGCACCATACGTCTCTGGAATAGGAGCCATCTATGATCCAAATCTTCCAAGAGCATTTGTCGGAAATATCTGCTCTAATTCAGCTGGAAGACTTGTGCACGTGCGCGGAGAGGTACCAATCAGTAATCTAGGAATAACAAGTAAAAAAACAGGTAGGTCATGGTCAGGAAAACAGATCGCTGAAAGAATAAACTATCTCCAGAATTGGGCGTATAATGATCCTCAGCGTGCTGTCACACACAACAAAGGATTCATGAACGGCGTTCTCGCAGTGGGTCTGCCACTATGTCAAGATCTAAGAGCATTAGATGCAGCAGCATATTTCTATGTCACCAGAGATGGAAAAATGAAACCGCTGAGCCAATGGAAAATCGAAAACGATAAGCTGGTTGGTCATGCAGCAATTCCTATTCCTTGCGGAATTGTTGGCGGAGAAATAGATCCATTTGCGAAAGAGCTATTATCATACCTTAACATAAACTCCGCTGACAGTTTAGCAATGATGATGGCATCTACAGGACTGGTATCCAATCTGACCGCTCTCAATATGCTGTCCAGCATAGGCGTTATCGAAGGAAACAGGTGAATGTTGTATGGCAGAAGCTGAGAAGAAATCTTTTTTGGATAAAAGAGATATGGTTTGGGATACAAGATTGCTGTACAATCTAATGTATCTATCATGCGGCTGGTCTTTGAATGATGGGTACCAATACTGGATTCATGGGGATCATAAAAAAGCAATTGGGTATTTGGCACCAAATGCAGGACTAGTATTATGTGCGCTTGGAAAAGAATATTGGGACAGAATAAAAGAAAGGCGTGAACAACGTAGCAAGATGCGGGGATTGGATAATGAATAAGTCAGAGACCAAAAATTCGATAAACGTTATGATCTATGAAGATGCCAGCGGAAACATGAGGATACAATAACCGAATTTCGCTATTAAAAACTTTCCCCCATTTCTTATAGTATGAAAATCATCAAAGCGTCTGCGCCAGGAAAGGTCTTCTTTACAGGAGAGCATGCTGTAGTTCATGATAAACTAGGATTGGCAACTGCAATCGGCCTGCGGACATCTTGTGAAATAAAGGAAATAGGCACGGACACGCCCCTGCTCAAGAACATCGGTCCCATGATAAGGCTCAGGGAAGTAGAGCTCAATCAGATCTTTGAGGCAGTGGAAAAAGCAGTCGAGGAAAAGAATTTCCTGGTTTTTAAGGAAATGCTAGCAAATGACAAGAACGTTTGCGTAAAATATCTTATAGGATACATGATGAACAAGCACAGGATAAATTTCGATTCCGTGCAGATAATCAACAGCTCAGAGCTTAGAAAAGGCATGTCAGGCTCTGCATCTATATTTTCTTCAGTCGTTCACGCCCTTTCAGAATATTATGGCGTAAATCTCGGTAAAAAAGAAATCTCGGATATTGCTTATCGCGGCGATATTATAGCACATGGCGGAACCCCGTCAGGAATAGACAACAGCACGACGACGTTCGGCGGTTATGTTAAGTTCAGAAAATCTGTCGGCGTGAAGCAGCTTGATATCAGAAACAAATATCATATAGTCATCGGCGACACGCTGAAGCCGGCATCCACGGCAGAAATGGTAACGCTTGTGCGTGAAAAAGTAAATGCAAACGATAAAGCAGTTCTCTCCGCGCTTTCAAGCATTGATTCTATCAGTCAGGAAGCTGTCGATATTCTAAAGCTCGGTGATCTCAAGACCTTGGGAAAGCTCATGGATAATAATCAGGAACAATTGAGAATTCTGGGAGTGTCTTCATCCGAACTGGAAAATCTCATATCAGTAGCCAAGCGCGCCGGAGCCCTTGGTGCAAAGCTTTCAGGTGGCGGCGGAGGCGGCTGCATGGTAGCGCTATGCGAAGATGCAATGGATCAGAAGAAAGTCGCTGAAGCAATCAAGGCAGCAGGCGGGGAGCCGTTCATTACAGATATCGGTGCTGAAGGAGTTAGGATTGAAGCAAACGAATGATGCGAGTTTAAGCTGGACGAAGTCTTGAAGACTAGAGGTCTTCGAGATCCCAAAGATGTCTATCTTTCAGGATACAGCATTAACGAGCAATATGAGTGCGCTAGAAAAAGTTTCAGCTTGTCAGATTCGTTTTTAACTTTTCCTATATTGTGTTATATATGCAATTCCATGTTTCGGCTCCTGGTAAAATGATGCTCTCCGGCGAATGGTCGGTTCTTAAGCAGGGAAACTCGTGCATTGTTGCAGCTGTCAACAGAAGGGTTCATGCCCTTGTCGAATCATGGCCTGAAGCAGGTGCAGAGAGTTTCATAAATCCGAAGCTATTGATCGAAGTGGACGACTTCAAGATAAAGGACAAGGTTGCGGAATTCGATGGAAGCGTCCTGAATATCAAGGATTTTCCAGAAGCAGATCTGGACAAGATCAAATTTATAAAAAAAGCCATAGAAGTCACTTTTCTTTACCTGATTCAGAAGAAGATTCCCATCAAAAACTTCAAACTGCGCACATGGGGCGAGGATACGAATATTGAAATTGATGGTAAACTGCAGAAGGTCGGCTTCGGCTCTTCGGCAGCAGCTACTGTGGCAGTCATTGGCACAATTCTTGAATATCACGGAATCAATGCCGCGAAGAGCAAGGAATCAATATTCAAGCTTTCCGCAATCGCTCATTATCTTACGCAGGGAAAACTAGGATCGTGCTTTGATATAGCAGCCTCCACCTATGGCGGCGTCTTTCATTACATTGCCCCTGACCTGAAGTGGGTCTCGGAAAGGGCAACGCCGGACAAGATTTATAGTCTGATAGATTCCAAGTGGCCTATGTTTCACGCAGACCCGCTTGCGATAACAGACGACTTCCAGCTGGTAGTTGGCTGGACAAAAACTTCTGCATCCACCACAAACATGATAAAACAGCTCAATGAGTGGAAAGAAAAATGCATGCCTATATACGACGGCATAATCGAGGAGATAGACGAGATCGTTGGCAGTCTTATCTCTGCCTGGAAGACAAAAGACCGGGACAAAATAATGGTTCTGTTAAAAAAGAACGAGGAAAAGCTCCGCGAGCTGACCAGAGCATCGTCTGTGCCGATAGAAACCGAGGATTTGAAGAAGCTCTCTGACATCGCCAACAGCATGGGAGCAGCAGGAAAGCTCAGCGGTGCAGGAGGCGGCGACTGCGGCATTGCCGTGTGCTTTGACGAGGACATTGCTGATAATATAAAAGACGCATGGGAAGAAGTCGGAATATACCCTCTTGATGTTACAGTAGATAAAGAAGGCGTGAAGATTGAACGCAAAGGATAAGAATTTGCATTCTCCGCTTGTTGTGATTCTATATTCGCAGAAAATCAGCATAAATACTTTTCCGGATTCATCATTTTCATGTCAGATGAAACCGAAAAGCGAAAAGCCGAGCATCTGCGGATAGTTGCTGAAAAGAGCGTTGGCTTCAGGCAGAAAACAACCGGCTTCGAGGACATCGAGATCATATATCATGCCCTGCCGGAAATCTCGATGGACGACATCGACACAGGCGCAAAATTTCTAGGAAGCAATTTTTCAGCCCCGATAATGATATCAGCCATGACAGGCGGCGCAGAGGAATCAGAAAGCATAAACAGGGCCCTGGCCCATGCTGCTGAGGATCTCGGCATCGGAATCGGCCTTGGCTCCCAGCGCGCAATGCTCGAAAACTGGAAAACCATAAGGACATACATGATCCGTGATATTGCACCAACTGCATTTATAGCAGGAAATATCGGTGTTGCCCAGCTGAGAAAATATTCGGTTAATCAGCTCGAGCGAATGGTTGATGATATCAGCGCTGACGCGCTTGCGATTCATATCAACGCCGCGCAGGAATCCATGCAGCACAAGGGTGATACTGATTTCAGGGGCCTTCTGGAAAAAATAGATTCTGTTTCAAGAACATTCTCAAAGCCGGTTTACGTGAAAGAAGTAGGCCACGGCTTCAGCGCAGAATTCGCAAGAGCCCTGAACAAGACAAAGGTGCAGGCGCTTGATGTCCAGGGCGCAGGCGGCACCTCGTGGATCGGCATAGATTCCATGCGTGGAAATAGCAGGGTCGGCGAGATCTTCTGGGACTATGGAATACCCTCTGCATTGAGCACGATAGAATGCAGGGAAAACTTCAAGGGACAGATAATTGCATCAGGCGGAATCTACAATGGATACGATATGGCAAAAGCAATCGCTCTCGGAGCTGACCTGGTTGCTCTTGCAAGGCCTTTGTTCCTGGCGCAGATAGAGAACGGCTACTTTGGAGTTCTGGAGTATCTTGGACAGATGATTGACGAATTCAAGACAGCCATGTTTCTTTCAGGCGCAAGGAATATAGAAGAGTTGAAGAAAAAACCTCTTGTTCTCTCAGGAAAAACACGGCAGTGGATCATTGACCGTGGAATCGACCCTAGAAAATATGCCATGAGGAAATGATTACGGCGTCTTGTATACAATATCCTTACCGATTTTCTCCTTTTTGAGGATCTTTCTCGCAGCCATTATCTCTAGATCTTTTATTGCTGTTTTCCTTGTTGTGCTGTTGACGTATTCATATTCCTCTGCTGTTATGCTTCCGTGGCCTTCAACATAGTCCAGAGCTGTTCTTTGCCTTGTGTTGAGATTCTGCGCCTTTCTTTTCGTGGTTGAAACAATGATTCCGGTCTTGCTTCGTATCAATCCCCTGTACAAGGCTTCAAGGAAATCAGTGCCGCCGATTCCGGCAATAACAGCAACCCTGGGATCTTCGGCCACAAGCAGCGCAGCTATGGAGCCTGCGAAAAGAGAAACAATTATGGTTTTGACAGCCTGACTTCCCTCAAAATCCTGGTCAAATGGCAGTTTTTTCGTGTAGCCTATGACCACTCTTATTACTCCTCCAAGCAGCCCAAGCAAAATAAGTTCGTAAATTTGCATCATAGGCTCATTCCCCTGTTTTTCAAAATCTTGAACAGGCCGTTTATTATATCAGTGCCCGTGTATCCGACGAGGATTGAGACTCCGAACATTGCGGACGGTTCGAATGTTATTCCTGTCATCGAGAATGCAGCTGACGAAATTATTCCAATGAATCCGAAGATCAGAAGCGCAACGAATGACCAAGCCGTGGTCTTGCGGTTGCCGTGCTCCCAGAATCCTATAAGTGAGCGTATTATTCCTCCAAGAAATCCGCCAAGTAGAATAGCCATCTCGTACATGATAATAGTTAGAATGTGCCGTATATATTATTTTTTATCTCTGCACGACGAGGAGTGCATGATCTTTCTCATAGGGTTCCAGGTCCACGATCTCTATGATTTTATATCCCGCTTTCTTGATCTTTTCGATGGACTCCTTGTAGACCTGCTCAGGGCTCTTGATGACATCAATACTCCTTGATTTTATAGCAATCATTCCATAGCTGCCTGGCTTGAGAAACTCGTTGCAGTTCCTGATGAAGATCTCGACCTCGTCGGGCTGGCTGATATCTGTGAATAAAACATCGCACTCTTCTATCCAGTAATACTCCTCTGGTTTTCTGACGTCAGCGAGCAAAGGCGCGATGTTTTTTCTCTGCCTTGAAAGTTCTATCAGGCTCCTGAACACCCTTTCCGCAAACTCCAGGCTGTAGACTATCCCGTTTTCTCCGATAATGTCGGAAATATGGGAAACAGTCGTTCCAGTGCTCGCACCAAGATACAATATCTTTGTGCCGGGTTCAATCGGCATTGTTTTCAGGCCCTTCAGTATTGCAGCTCCAAGCTTGCTCCTGTTGGGATCCCAGACCCGGAACTCTTCCTTTTCCATTTTTCTGAGCTCTTCACCATAAACTTTTGTCCCAGGAACTAGATTCTTTGTGAACAACTCATTTCCCTGATAAAAGCAATTTTCTGTTATTTTTTTCATATTTTTTACCTCGCTTTGCTCGCAGATAAAAGGAAGGCAGGAGAGAATTTTTTTCTTCACATTTTATGAAAAAAACGTTTCTCTCGACAATTCATTTTATCCTTTCCTCGCTAATACGTCTTTGATTTCATTATTGAGTTCTTTTTTGATTCTTTCTGATTCATCCCTGCCTGAAAAATAATCTATCCTTGCAGCCTGCATGAGTTTTGCAGCCAGAATCCTTGCAATCTTGCCGCGCTGGTCATCCGGCGTAGCCTGTATGACGCTGCTCAGAAACAATATCCCGTATTTTGGCGACTTGCCCTTCTGCCTCAGGTGCCTGAACAGGGCCTTCTCAGCGCCTATCAGTTGAATGCTGGATGCCGAAAGCTTTGAAAGTTTTTCCATAGATCCTGCCAGCGCGAGTATTCTTGCAGCCAGTTGGGGATCTATGACTGAAGTAAAATTCGGCGCTATCTCGAACATTGAATCCTTGACGTATTTTTCCAGATTTTTCCTCTGCTCAGCAAGTCGCTTTGCAGTCGTTGCATAATCTCTTAGAATTTTTTCATCAGCTGAGTTCAATTCTGCGCCCGTGCTTTCCTTGAACCCGGGCCATTTTTCCCGGCTTCCGTAATCGATTATCTTTTCAATGTCATTCTGGCCGATCTTAGCCTCGGGATAATGCAGGCCGTACCACTCCGCTATTCTCATGGTCGCCTGATTCTGCATCTTCATGATGTCCTCAAGCGCATTGCTGGCCTGTACTATAAGCTTGTCCCTTCCAATAGCGCCCTTGAGATTTTTCTTGGAAATCAGGTAGCAGAACTCTGCCATGAATGCATTGAGCTCTGAGTCGCTTTTTACAAACCCCAGATCCATGGCAAGCTTTCTGAAATTCTTGCGCACTGTCTGCTTGGCAATAGAATCCTCTGATATCTCATGACCTCCTGCAAAATCTTCAGGTATATTTGCCTCAAAATTCTTCGCAGCTGTCTCGGGCTTGCTGCTGAATAGCTGGTATGAAGAAAGCTCCCCGTTTATAGAAAATGCAAATATGCCGATAGGGGTTTTTACAACATGGAGTTTCAGTATTATCACCAGTAATAATTGTACATTATAGTTTAAAATAAAGAAGATCAGCCAGATGCTTTCTTTCGAACCTTGTTCCTTATGTTTTTATAGTTTACTAATGAATACAGTTTTGATAATTATGGGAAGAATTCGAACAGCAGACATAAAGACGCTTGCTTTTGATCTGGTAGATGCCTATCCGGATAAGTTTAATGAAGACTTCGAAAACAACAAGGCAGTCATCAATGAGCTGAAGACAGTCGAGAGCAAGACGAAGAAATATAGGAATAAGGTCGCCGGCTATGTTGTGCGCGCTGTTATGAAGAGGAAGCAGAGACACGAACATATCCCAGTTTCCGAAGCTGAGATGGAAGACAACGAACAATTATAAAATGCTTATTTCTTAAATGCTATCGGAATGACGTTCTTTGGCGTCTAAAGGATGTTCTGACATCTTTTAAGACTTTCTTTTCATAAATCAGATAGATGATTTTTATGGACATCGATAAGGTTCTGAGTTTCTTGAAATCCATCAAGCCGACTGACGGCGTCATAATCATTTTTCACAATGATGCGGACGGAATCTGTTCCTGCGCGCTTCTGAGAAAATACGTGGACAGCATCGTGAAAAAATCTTACGTAATATCCCAGCCAATGCCGCCTGACAAAAATCTCATCCGAAGGATACAGACAGGCGTCCCGAACAAAATAATAATGCTGGACCTTGCCACGGATCATCAGGAACCACTCATTAAAAAAATCAAGGGGCTGGCAGATGTGCTGATCGTAGATCATCACCCGTCAATAAGGAATTTCACGTCCGGAAATGTGGTGCATTATAATCCAAGGTTCAGGAGCCCGAAGCTGTACCAGTCCGTGAGTTATCTGATGTACAAGATCGTCTCCAAGCTGATAGATATCAGCGATTCTGAATGGATATCAGCAATTGGAATAGTTGGCGATTACGATATCTCCAGTTCAAAAGATATCCTCGAGGAGGCTCAGAAAAAATACGGTGCCGACATCTTCAACAAGATGGCTGCCATGATAGAAAGCGTCAAGGCAGCGAGGGCCATGAGCTGTGAGCAGATGGTTGAAATAATACTGAATACCAAGGATCCCCAGCAGATTCTCGAAAGCGGAAATTTTCTTGATTCATACCAGAAAATCGAAGGCGAGATCGATGCCATAATGCTTGATACCCAGTCAAGCACGGAAAAAATTGACAACATATTTTTCTATCAGATAAAGTCTAAATTCAACCTTAGGTCAACGGTTGCGACCAAGCTGAGCGAGAAATATCCTGAAAAGTTTGTTGTCGTCTACGAAAAAATGGACAAAAGAATAGCGATTGCTGCTAGAAACCAGGTGAGAAAGATAAACTGCGATAAGGTTTTGCGCACAGCAGCAAGGGGCCTGAAGGCCAGTGCAGGCGGCCACGAGGCAGCATCAGGAGCCACGATCGAGGCAAAGGACTGGGACGTTTTCAAGACAAAGATGATAGAAGCAGTCGGAGAATACGAAAATAGATAATTCAGAAAATTTGTGATTTATTACTTCGTCTTCTCGACTCCGATTTCGATTTTCTTGTCCTCGAACTCGATGAAGTCCTTCTTTCCTGAAACTTTATTCACAAGAACGGTCTTCGCACCGATCTCCTTCTTCAGGAAATCACTATATTGCCCTATTATATCAGCCTCGCAGCCCAGAAGGCTCACAATCACCTTGTCAGAAACAACAAGACCAAGACCTTTTCTCATGTCCTGAACCTTTCGAACTATCTCCCTTATCATGGCCTCGTTCCTGAGATCTTCCGTCATTGTGTCATCGAGCCACACCCTTAATCGGACATCTGCGGGCTGAGATCCAGTACCCTCGGCACGGCTTGTAGTCATTTCCTGTTCTCCGAATTTGTTTTCAGCTGTGCCGACGCCGAATCTTATAGTTTTGACATTGCAGAGCCTCTTGAGCACATCATCGAACACCCTAACCGCATTCTTTACGCTCTCGTCCCCGTCAACAATCATTGCCCTCAGCGGCCATCTCAGCTTTATTTTATTCTTCTGTCTTATCATGCTGGCAGTTTCCGTTATTTTCATTGCAACAATCATCGCATCCTCCAGCTGTTTGTTTATGATGTGTTTGTCTGACTTTGGCCAGCTGCACATATGTATGCTTTCTGTGTTGTCGCCCATCTTCCTGAGTATGTTCTGATGAAAGTATTCTGAAAGATAAGGTGTTATCGGCGCAAGCATCCGTGCAGTATTCTTCGTGAGCTCATAGAGTGTATAGAAAGCAGCATTGTCTCCGCCGTAGGCAGGCCAGACCCGGTCCCTGATGAGCTTGATGTAGATCCTGGAGAAATCATTTATGATGAAATCCCTCAGATCCCCCGCTGCCTTGTGGAGATTATATGATTCAAAATTTTCCGTTACAGACTGAATTGTCGAATGAAGCCTCGACAAGATCCATATGTCCTCGGGCTTGAGGTCGGCCTTTGCTATTTTAGGAACATAGGTGGCAACGAAATTATACGTGTTTTCCACTATGGTCAGCATCTTGGCAATATCATCGGCGTTCTTCCATATGAAATTGCAGTCGTCCCATGGCGGAGTGCTCGAATAATAAAATCGCAGGGCATCCCTGTTGTGTTTCTTTACAACGTCCGCCGGCGTCAGCACAGTGCCCTTGCTCTTTGACATCTTTGAGCCATGCGCGTCAAGGACAAAGCTGTGGAAAAGAACGCGCTTGAAAGGACTTTTATCGAATGTCATAACGCCTGCTATTAGCTGGGAATTCCACCATCCCCTGAACTGGTCAGTGGCCTCTATGTTCAGGTCAGCAGGCCACATCTCATTGAATAATTTCTTATCTCTCGGATAATTTAGCGACGCCCATGAAGCAACACCTGAATCAAACCAGACATCCAGGACATCGGGCACCCTTGACATCATTCCGTTGCATGCATCGCATTTTAACTTAACAGCATCAATGTACGGTCTGTGAAGATCACTAGGCGCCTCTGGAAGCTCTTCTGTTGATCCTATCACCTTTGTTTTTTCGCACTTGTCGCATTTCCATATCGGCAGCGGTATGTCCCAGTATCTCTGCCTTGATACGGGCCAGTCTCCGAGGTTTTCCAGCCAGTTTCGGAATCTCTGTTTTGCCCATGCAGGATACCACACGATTTTTTCATTCTCCTCCAGAAGCCTGTCCCTTATCTGCGTTACCCTGAAGAACCATTGAGGCACTGAAATGAAAAGCAGAGGCGATTCGCATCTCCAGCATTTTGGATAATCATGCACAACCTTTTCTTCATGGAGAAGCGCGTCCTTTGTCTTGAGCTCCTCCACTATGACCCTGTCTGCATCCTTCACGAACATGAATGCAAACTTTCCGCAGTTCTCTTCATACGTACCATTGAGCTTCACTGGCGATATAACAGGAAGATTGTTTTCTGCCCCGACCTTGAAGTCCTCCTGGCCGTGTCCAGGGGCGCAGTGCACAAGACCAGTGCCGTCTTCGAGGCTCACATACTGCTCTGTCATAACGACCTTGTATCCCTTTTTGTCAATGTCTGCTGAAAATGGTATGGAATCTGCAAGCGGATGAGTATACTTCATGTCCTTGAGCTGTTTTCCCTTGAAGGTGTCAAGTATTTTGTATGTCTTTCCTATTTTTTGTGACACAGTCTCGAGCAAATCCTTTGCAAGAATTAATTTTTCGTTCGATCCGTCGAATTTTACTTTGGCGTATTCTGCCTTTGGATTCGCCATTATTCCGGTGTTGGCAACAAGGGTCCACGGAGTCGTCGTCCATACGAGCAGGAACGTGTTCTTCTCGTCCTTCACAGGGAATTTTACAAATATCGATGGATCAGACACCTTGTGGTATTCTATCTCGTTGTATGCAACAGCGGTCTCGCAATGCGGGCAGACATGCACAGGATATATCCCGAGATAAAGAAGACCCTTTTCATATGCGACCTTGAAGGTATGCCATGCAGATTCAATGTACTGATTCGTCAGGGTAAGATATGGGTTATTCCAGTCCATCCAGACTCCGATATCATCAAACTCTTCGTTCATCACACCAATGAATTCAGTCGCATACTTTTTGCACTGTTCATTGAATTTTGCTATGCCGTACTTTTCGATGTCCTTTTTTGATTTCAATTTCAGAAGTTTTTCGACCTTGTTCTCTATCGGAAGGCCGTGGGTATCGTATCCTGGCTGATCCCAAACATCGAACCCCCGCATTCTCCAGAACCTTATGCAGATGTCCTTGAGAACCTTGTTCTTTCCAGTGCCGATATGAATAAATCCAGTAGCATACGGCGGACCATCCATGAAGAAGAATCGCTTTGCGCCCTTTCTGCTTGCCTTGGTCTTCTCGTATATTTTATTTTTCTTCCAGAACGCCTTGATTTCAAGCTCCTTTTTCTTTTCCAATTTAAACACCAGCGGACGTTTTCGTTGTCCAGAACATATGATTCAGTATAACCCTTTATCCTGAAGTTTTAAATTGCTTATTGGTGATAGCTGATATAGGTGTTTATATCAGGGAAATTTGGTTAGTGCCTGGCGACAAGAAGGTCAAGGCCGAGGATGCCGTTAAACAGGACGATCTTGTAAGCAGGCAGAGCATAAAGGTAAAGGATGCCTCGATGTATTCCTCCGAGAAAGGCTTCTTCATCATAATCGAAGGGAATGAAAAATCAATTCACAGGGCTGACGAGTTGCTAAAGGAGTTCGGCAAGAAGTATCCCAAAAAGGAAGAGGTTCTGGAGAAAATAGACAAGGAAGAAGAGGAAGCAAACGTCGGTTTCGGCTTTATCGTCGGCGGCTGATTTTCAGATATTTTTCGCATTCCAGAATTCGGTATATTCCTTCTTAAGCCTTTCGATATTTCTATTTTCATGAACGAAAGATCAGTGGATCACGGGACAAGATCTCCGGGAGACTTCTTTATGGGCTTCCATGAGTGGAGAAAAACACATCCGTATATGTTCTATTGTAAAAATTGCGTACGAAACTTTGAAAAAAAGCAGAGGGTGACCTTATGTCCATATTGCAAAAGGGAAGATATAGTGGAACTGCCAAAAAACTGGGTAAAAATAAACAAACACGATTATGTTGAAATATCCTTTGCCCAGCTGAAAAAGAAAATCGGTTCGCTCGGAAAAAGAACATACTTTTTCCTAAAGTCATCTTCTAAAGAAGAGACGCCTTCTGTACGAAATCTTTGAATGCACCAGCTGGGATTTGAACCCAGGTCATGAGCTATTTTCTTTTATAACGGGCTACCAGTTATCGCGAAGCGAGAACTGGCTTGGGAAGCTCAGGTCCTACCAGGCTAGACTACTGGTGCATGAAAATCAATAATTCTTATACTTTATTAAATTAAACTATAGCACGGGCTCGTGGTCTAGCGGTTCAATTCGACGCACGCTGTTTTTGTATCGTGCGTTAGGTTCCGTTTATGACGTCTGCTTAGATGGTTAATATCGCAGGAGACGTGCAGAAGGTCGGCGGTTCGAATCCGCCCGAGCCCATTTTTCACCACGTCAGAGGCAGCTGCAGGCCGCTGATCTTTCTGAATCCATATCCTTTGGTTGAAAAAAGCTCTACAACATCTGCGGACAAGCTATCATCTCCGGATACAGCAAGCACGGTGCTATCCTCAGAATTCATGAAATCAACATAAGATTTTGAATCGTTTTCTGCAATCAATAAAGTCGAAAGAAACCTGCTAATTTTGTATTCTTTTTTTTCAAGAAGTCTTCTCAGATTTTCCATATGATCCTCCGGGCTCTTCCCACTACTCTTTGCTTTCATGAAATGCACAGTGGGGAGGCTTTCCTTCTCGAAGTGACCATCTGATATTATTTCTCCTGTAAATTCATCGCGCACAGTTTTGTATAAGGCTTCGGCGCTTTCACCTTCGAATATGAGCTGAACCCTTCCATCTATACCGTTTCTGAGTCTGTAGCCAATGCGTGTATTATCATTCAAAAGAAACATACAATATGCTAGACCATTGCAATCCATGGGATAACATTGATAACGTCCGCCCAGTCTGCTGGTTAAAAATTCCTCAAGATCAGGTCTGGCATGAATATCAACATTTAGATATAATCTGCGGTCATCCATACTAAGGAAAATCTCCTACGTTTTTAAACCGCAAGTGGGAGATCGTGTTTTCGGAATTTAAAAACACATTTTAATAAACTCGCGCTTTTTTGGTATCATGGTTCAGATTTGTGATCTTCATATCCATTCGCATTATTCCAGAGCCACGAGCAAGGACATGAATATACATGAACTTGTTAAATGGTCGAAGGTAAAAGGAGTCAATGTTCTTGGTACTGGTGACTTCACGCACCCGCTTTGGCTAAAGGAATTGAAGATGCTGCTGAAGGAAAATAATGGAATCTATGAATATCAGGGACTGAATTTCATTCTATCTGGTGAAATATCTCTGATATACACGCAAGGTGGAAAATCTCGAAGAATACATCACGTACTGTTAGCCCCCAATTTCGAAATTGTGGATCAGATAAATGAATTCCTTCTAAAAAAAGGTCGGCTTGATTACGATGGCAGGCCAATTTTCGGTTTCTCCTCCGTAGAGCTTGTCGATGAATTGATGAGAATATCAAAGGATATCATGATAATACCAGCGCACGCATGGACGCCATGGTATGCTAT
>Ga0315274_10000775_pt1 | contig 49446 bp, 46 predicted proteins | sample YL17G02_20_MG_FD_203700 | JGI IMG/M metagenome (GOLD analysis project Ga0315274, IMG submission 203700) | Sediment microbial communities from Yellowstone Lake, YNP, Wyoming, USA - YL17G02_20 | ecosystem: Environmental > Aquatic > Freshwater > Lake > Sediment | place: USA: Wyoming | collected... | reverse complement strand
CCCTTCTTATTCGCCTCCAGGAGCTTGTTCGCGAGGCTCCTGAAGGTCTGCCGCGACCCCTCACCCAGGAGCTCCCTGTTGTAAGTCTTCTCGAGGCCGCTTCGCCCGTACCGCCAGGAATCGTACCCGGTCACGTCGGCGAAAAGCCCTCCGAGGGGATACTCCCGCTGGTAACGGTACTCAGTCCCGGTATCCACGCTCTTTGCCACGACGGGGCCGTCGGACGATATTATGTCCCCGCGCTTGATCGCGTAATCCTCGACCAGCCTGCGCTTGTTGAACGCGTTGTCCTGGATGCGCTCCGATCCGAATATCTGTATCCAGGTGAGGTTCAACGCCACGGCCACGAAACACGCGGTGAAGACTATCAGCAGGACATTGATCTGGCGGTTCAACGCCTGACCCCTTCCTTGAGACTCTCCACGTTTGTGGTCGCCGAGCGGTGGGACAGGATCAGCAGCAGGGCGAGCACTATGAAGTTCGCCAGCAGTGAGCTGCCCCCGTAGCTCATGAAGGGAAGCGTTATGCCGGTCAGCGGGATAAGCCTGGTGACACCACCCATGATCAGGAAAGACTGCAGGGCGATGATGCTTATAAGCCCGACGGCAAGCAGCTTGCCGAAGTCATCGCGCTGGGTGAGGGCGACCTTTATGCCGCGGGCCACGAACAGCACGTACATGAGTATCACCGAGGCCGCTCCCAGAAGGCCGAGCTCCTCCCCTACGGCGCTGAATATGAAGTCGGTCGAGACGGAGGGGATGAACAGCGGGTGCCCGAGGCCTATTCCCGAGCCGGAGATGCCACCTGATGACAGCGCGAACAACGACTGCGAGATCTGGTAAGACTCTCTTTGGATCGTTGCCGGGTTGAACGGGTTCAACCAGGTCAATACCCGCAACTGCACGTGGGCGAACCCGAGGTAGCACAGGTACGCCCCCAGCGCGAAAAGCGCCGCTCCCACCAGCACGTAACTCTTCCTGCCTGTCGCCACATACAACATGCATATGAATATCCCGAAGAACAGGAGCGACGAACCCAGGTCCTTCTGGAATATCATCATCAGGACCGACAGGCCCCACATCACCAGGAGCGGTACGAAATATTTGAGCTCCGGGACGCTGATGCCGAGAACCCGGTGGGTCGAGATGGTCAGCAGTTCGTGCTTCTCAGCGAAGAAAGCGGCCAGGAATATCACCAGCAGTACCTTCGCCAGCTCCGCAGGTTGAAAGTGCATCGGGCCGATCTGGAGCCAGAGCCTCGCGCCGTTTACCTCACGGCCGAAGATCATCGTGGAGGCGAGGAGGAGCATGGCGAGCAGCCCCAGGGTGTACTTGTAATTCGAAAGCACCTCGTAGTTGCGCACAAAGAGGACCACCAGCACAAAGCAGGCGGCCGCGACCGTGATCCACAGGAGCTGCTCGAGCGCGAGCCCCGGGTTCAGCCTGTGTATCATCACCAGCCCCAGGCTGGTCAGTCCGGCGCTGATCGGCAGCAGGAATGGGTCGGCGGCGGGCAAGAGATATCTGAGCACGAAGTGCAGCACCAGGAAAATAACGGCTACCGCTCCAGGGTACAACAGCGATGAAAGCACCACGCGACCGTCACGCGCGAGCTCGACGGCCACAAAGCCGGTGAACATCAGCACGGTTATGAGCAGAAGGAGCCAGAACTCCCTGTTGCGCTCCCGGATCGGTCACACCTCCCTGGCGGGGGTCCCACCCATGACGACCTTCAGCTTCACGCTGGTCCCCTTCCCGACCCGGCTGCCGGGCTGAGGGTCCTGCACCAGGACCACGTCGGGTGCAGGGGCGGGACGGCTGACCAGCTCGACTTCCGCGCGAAGCCCGGCTTTCTCTATCAGTTCCTTCGCCTCCTCAAACTTCTTGCCTTCGACGTCGGGCACAAGGCTCGAGTTCTTCACCACCTCGCGCTTGAGGGACTTCAAGGTCTTGTCGGCTTCCTGGCGGGACTCCGGCTCGAGCTTGCCGATTACCCTTTCGCGCAGCGCCTCTGGCAGGAACCCGACCTCAAGGTCTGTCTTCTTCTCGACATTGGAAATCCCCCAGAATGGAAAGCCCTTGAAAAGCGTTACCTTCCCATCCCTGGCGCCGACATAGAAGGTGCGGTTGTAGATGTAATAGCCGACACCGAAGCCGGCAGCGAGCAGAACCACAAGGGCGCCGATGACGATAAGCCATATCAGAATCGCCCTCGAGCGCCTCCGTCGCGTCGGTGCCGTATCCTTCCCTGCCGGAGCGCCCCCCTCCGCCTGCGCCGCCTGCCGGGCCCCGGCTACAGGCACCGTGGTAGTCGATTCCCTGAAGCTCACCAGCACCACCGACACGTTATCGATGCCCCCGGCCTCCAGGGCCAGGTCGACCAGGCGCCGGGCCGCGGCCGTTGGCTCCGGCTCGGCCACGAGCACCTTCTGGATGTCACCGTCTTCCACCAGCGATGAGAGGCCGTCGGTCTCGAGCATGAAAACGTCACCGGGTTGAATCTCCACCGACACCACGTCCGCCGTGACCCGCGGCTCCAGGCCGAGTGCCTTCGTTATGATGTTCCTCTGCGGATGGGCCCGCGCCTCTTCCGGCGTTATCTCGCCATCTTCGACAAGCTTCGCCACAAGGGAGTGGTCCCGGGTGAGCTGTCGCATTTCGCCGTTGCGCAACAGGCAGGCGCGTGAGTCACCGACGTGCCCGATGTACGCGATGTTACCTTCACGGTAGATCAGGGTGAGAGTGGTCCCCATGTCGCGGAACCTGGCGCTGGAGGTTGCCTTCCCGAAGACACTTGAATTGGCGGCGGACATCGCGTTTTCCACCAGCTTCTCGCCGGAGATGGTACCTATGTTATCTTCCACGTACTGCTCGATAACCGATAGAGCGAGAGCGCTTGCCACCTCGCCGGCCTGGTGCCCACCCATCCCGTCAGCGACCGCGAAGAGGTTCCCCTTCTCCAGGACCGCGTCCTCGTTTATCTCCCGGACCTTTCCTGTATGGGTTATCGAAGCGGACGTAACACTGTACATGACTGGTACTACCTTCGAAACTCGAACACCGTCTTGCCTATCTTTATCCGGTCCTCAGGCCTCAACTCCAGGGGATAGGAGATCTTCCGTCCGTTCACGTAGATCCCGTTAGTGGAACCGAGGTCCTCTACGAAGAACGAGTCCTCGTTCCGGAATATCCGGGCGTGCTGCTCGGACGCGTACGTGTCGTCCAGCACGACGTCGCTCTCCGGCGACCTGCCGATCAGAACATGGTCGGCCAGGTTGTATTTCGCTCCGAGGTTCCTGTTGGCAGCCAGCACGACCAGCTGCGGCCGCACCTTCTTCTTGCGGCGGGACGCGCGGTTCGACGCAGGCTGAGCGGGAGAGCGTATGTCACGGTAGATCGCTCGGATCACGAGGATAAGAAACACGTAAAGAAGAGCCAAGAAAAAGTATCTGATGACGATGAAAACGATGTTTGGGATCAATCCCCCGACCTCCGGAAGACGAGCCTGGTGCCTCCCAGCCGGATCACGTCATCCTCCTCGAGCTGCACCTCCGTGACCCGCTGCTCGTTCAGCCAGGTCCCGTTCGTCGAGTCGAGGTCCGTCAAGAAATACGCATCCCCGCGCCGGCTTATGCGGGCATGGAACCTGCTGACGTTCGGGTCCGGTAGAACGACGTCGTTGTCGCTCAGCCTCCCCATGTCGGTGCTGTCTTTACCGAGAGTGACGAATGGAGAGGCCTCGCTTGAATCGAGAAGCTCCAGCACGGCCGGCCCGTCACGCCGCCGCCGCGTCATCCCTGGCGGCGCCTCCGCCTCCGTGACCACAGGTATCTCCCCCTCCACCCGGCACTTGATCCAGAACTCCCCTTCGCGCAGCTGTTCTTCCTCGACAAGCTTTATGCGCGGGCGGTCAAGGACCGCGTAACCTTTCTCCTTGATGTAAGCGATAAGGAGGTTCTCCAGCTCTGTAGCCATCACCGCCTGGTACGACTCGAACCGCGAATAGTCCCTCGGGGACAGCCCGACCTCGTAACGGTTCGGGACGTAGACCCTCGAGACCCCGATCGTCTTGTGCCCCTCGAGCTCGCGCACCAGCTTCTTCCCGAGCTCGACCGGGTGCACACCGGATTTGAACGCGCGGAGCAGCACCCCCTCGAAGAGGGATTCGAGTTTCTTTTCGAAATCCTTGAAAATACTCATACCTGTATATCCCCGAACATACCTGTCAGGCGTAATTATACAACGCGGAACGGCCCGCAACCTTTTCAAACCGCTTCAGCCTGAACGGTGACACCCTGCGCGCACCGGGCCTCACAAACAGACCAGCCTCAGTTTCTTACAACCAGGGTAGCTATTTCGAAAGGCCCCAGCGGCACTTTGAGCAGGTTGCTCTCGAGTGGAAGCTCCTCGAGTTCGCGCTGGAGAAAGTCCGTCTTGAGGACCCCCGCCGGTTCCCACCCGAAGGCGAGCTCTGCCTCGCATGCCCTGCCCCCGGTCTCCCACAGACGGACGACGACGTCACCATCGCCCCCGCTCAGAAACGCGGAGACACAGGCGTTCGGACACCGGCACTCGATAGCGCCGTAAGAGGCCCGGGCGCCTTCAGCCGGCGTTCCGGGGAACACGAAAGCGCGCGGCGGGTTATTGCGCCGGTACGCTTCGAGGAGCGAGCCCGCTTCCCTCCAGCCGTCCCGGTGCGGGTACAGCGCGTAACGGAAAACATGTCCTCCGAGCTCCAGTGCGTCGGGGCCGCTGTCCCACTGGTATATCTTGTCGGTACTTCGAAGCAGCGTGAGGTAGATCGTGCCCCGGTGGAACTTGTTCCCGGGGGTGCCGAAGTTAATGAGGGTCACGCCCTGGCCGCGCGTGGAGATATCGACGAAGTTCTGGGCCGGCAGCTCGTGGCCGGGCCTCTGGATGCAACCGTACGGTATCTCGTGCGTCCATGCCCCGCTCTCGATGCCGGTCGGGAACCGGCAGCGAAGGCGGCAGCCGCGGTCAGCGAAATCTATTCCGGTCTCGATGTCGATGCGGGGTGAACCGGCGGTAAGCGAGATCCTGTGCGTGAACGGCGAACGCCCGACCACCCCCTGCACCTCGATGGTGCCGCGCAGCGGGCCCGCCTCCACCACCCTGACCGAGGAGACTCTGCGGGGGTGCATGAAAGTGGTTCCGAATGCCGTCGCCTCGTAGAGGTTGCCGAAGTCACGCTCGAGGGTCAGCCGGTTGCCGCCCGATAAATCGAAGGCCGTCCCGTCGGAGAGGACCGCCCGGGAAAGCAGCCCTTTGATGCTGTCGATCTGCACCGTCAGCAACCCGTTGTCCAGCGCGTGCCCCCTGGCCACCACCGGGTCGGGCACTCCCGGCTGGCCGACTTCCGACGGTGTCAGTGTGAACAGCCGGTAACCGAGCGGTGGAATGTCAGGCCTGAATCCCACCCTCACCATTCTCGGGCTTCCATCGCCGTAGACCGTCGAGTCAACGACCTGCAAGGGCTCCCGCTTTCCTTCAGACTGTACGGACAACCCGGTCCAGCCCGGGGGCAGGATGACCTCGAACTCGGTCCACGATGAAGCGGGACTCGAAAGCGGGTTGAACGCGAGGACGGTGAACCCTTCGCGCTCGCCGCCGGCAGGTTTAGAGATAAAAGACGCCGCGCTGCGCATCAAGTCGCGGGTCGTCTCGAGTGCCTGCCCAAAGCGTGCCTTCATGCCAGCGGCCACCTCGTCGATAGAACAGCCGCCGATCTGGTCGTGGAACTGGTTGTCCATAACTGCGCGCCAGGCACCCTCCAGGTCCTGCTCGGGGTATCGGTTACCCGAAAGCGCGGCCACGGTTGCGAGTTTCTCCGCGTCCAGCAGCGCGAACTCGCACTCCCGGTTTGACTTCTTGAGCTCTATACGGCCGCTGTTCGCCCCCCACAACTCGCGCTGGAACTCGCCCTTGAGGACCCGGAGGTCATTGCGCGGCAGGGCTTCGAAGAACCGAGAGGGCAGCGAGAACTCGAAAGACACCTCTTCGACCTCGCTGTTCCAGGCCCTTATCATCTCGCCGTAAGCCTTCTGAGGCCGCCCGTGGTCGACCCCGGCGGGCATGAACACCGTGTCCGACATCGACTCATCCCTGAGCAAGAGGTAGTTCTTGAGCATTTTCCTTAGCGCCCGCGCCCTGTCGGTCGGCATCGGGTGCCCCACCAGGTACATGCGCGGCATGTTGTGGGTCAAAATCCGGGTGCCGTCAAGCCCCTCCCAGAAGAACTCGCTCGGGGAGCCCTCGGGTGGCCTGGCACGGGAGAACGCGAAGAACTCCCCGCCCGAGAGGGCGAATATCTGCGGAAGCTGCGCTGACATCCCGAAAGAGTCTATCAGCCACCCGCACCTGGAGAGCGCCCCGAAAGTCTCAGCCGAATAACGCTGCCAGGCGACCGACTGCCTGACGAGGGACTCGCCCGACAGCAGGTTGACATCCGGCTCGGAGTACATCCCATTGACCGGCTCGATGCGGCCCTGGCGCACCAGGTCGACGAGCTTCTCGAACCCCCCCGGGTCGCGGCGTCGGAACGGCTCCAGCTGGGGGACCTGGTCCACCACGAAGGTCATCTCCGGGTCCTCCTCCATCAGTCGGAGCATCTCTCGCAGGTTCGCCTCCCCGACCTTCTCGAACGTCTCGCGGGTTTTCATCCACTCCACGTCGTAGTGGATGTGCGGCACGAAGTGGACCGTCCCCGGCCTGACGCTCGCCGGTGGGAAATCCGGATACGGGCTGAAGGCGTCATCCAGGATCGCGAAATCCCCGGTGCCGTTCTTCATCAGTATCGGGAGGATCGGTATTATCTGCCCGACGAGCTCCATGTCCAGTGTGAAGTCGAGCAGGTGCAGCCCGTCGGCGAGCGCGAATCCTTCGGCTATTATCTCCATGGCGTCGCCGGGCGCGAACTCGAGCGAGGTCACATCCCTGGCCCGCGTCTCGCCGCCCGGATACCGGAACACGATCCTGTCGCGAGGGACACGCCGGCCGTCAACGCGCAGGTCTATCCCGGTGATCCTCTGGTCGTACCACGCGCTGGTCACTGTGAAGCGGAACGAGTCGTCCACGCCGTCACCGCCGCGCTCGACGTTGCCTATGAGATCGCGGAAGAAGAACAGGTCCAGGCCGCCGAGTATGTCCCTGGGCATGCGGTGGCCGAACCGCTTCACCGCGTCCTGCAGCAGGAACAGGGTCGCCCGGTTCAATGGCTTTGCGGTGAGGATTCGATACAGGATAGCAAGCGCCCTGCGATCGGCCATCTCATCCCCCTGTTCTCCCCGGTTCCGTTCCAGATCTCAGCGTCATTTCCTGTTATCAGCCTTCCCGCCATTTTCTTCGTTCTCCCATTACAAGTCAAAACACGAGGCAGTACCCCGTTATAAGCCCCATTGCGCTGAAGGAGCAGGCGCCGGCAACGCAGAAAGCAGAGTGCAAGAGTCACTGCGAGCAGGGCAGAACAGATGTACGTTTTTTCAGCCATCCTGATAGGTTTCGTCTCGGCTTTCCTGGCCGGGATGTTCGGGATCGGCGGCGCCGGGGTCAACACGCTCGCGCTGCGGGTGCTGCTGCGGACCAGTCCGGGCCTGGCACTCGGCACGACCCTGCCCGTAACCATCCCCACCGCGATGGCCGGCGCGCTGACCTACTATCGAAGGGGCCTGGTGGATTTGAACCTGGCCCTTTTCTGCAGCCTTGGCGGGGTATTCGGAAGCATCGGGGGCGCTTGGCTGACAAAAGTGCTGAACCTCCATTACCTCATGCTGGCGACCGGTGGCCTTGCGTTCTACTTCGCGGGGCAGACTATCTACCGCGGAGCGACCGGCAGGTTAATCTCCGCGGAAGAGGGCGAGAAGAGCCAGGCCGTGGAAGTGGAGAGCGAGCCCGTTCAGCCTCCCCCGCCCGTCTTCCTGCTGCTCGGGGTCGGCCTTGCCGGCGGATTCCTGTCCGGCCTCCTGGGGGTCGGCGGCGGGATCGTACTCATCCCCGCGTTCATCTACCTGCTCCACATCCCGATAAAAAAGGCTTTCGGGACATCGCTCGCGGTGATAACCGTAATCGCTATTCCTGGCACGATCGTGCACGCGCTGCTCGGGCACATCTCGGGATGGCTTTTCCTTTACCTGGTGATCGGGGTCGTCCCGGGAGCCTACCTGGGGGCCAGGGTCAGCATCAGAACAGGGGAAAAGACCCTGTACATACTTTTCGGCTCGCTGCTGATGGTCTTCGGGGTTATCTTCATCGTTAATGAGATAATAAGTATGACATAGCCCGCCGGGGCACCCGCGCAGAGCCGGGGCGCCCCCAGACCGACAGATAATATGACTTCATACAGAAAGCCCGCGACAACCGGCAAACGGTTCATACTCGCAATCGTCATCGCGTTCACGTTGATCCCGTTGTTGTGCCGTGGGGCTCCCGGCGCACCGGAACAGCAAACGAAGGTCAGGCTCACGGTCTCGAAGGACGCCTACCGGTACGAGCCGGGTGGCAAGGTCCGGCTGCTGGTCACGGTCGATAACCAGACCCCCGATACCCTGGAAGATGTCTCCATCAGGGCGAGGCTTCATACCGCAGACAGGACGAGAAGCGACCTCGACGCCAGCCTCGATGGAAAGCCGAGAAAGTCTTACCTGACAACCCAGACCCTCGAGAGCGGGCTTGCCCTCGAGCCGGGAAGCACGAATCTACAATTCGAGCTTCCCCTTTCGGGGCGCCGCTTCGCGGACGGCGTTTACCCGCTCACGGTGGAAGCCCAACGCTCGTACACGGTCCTCGCCTCCGCTGTAACCCAGCTGGTGATAATCTCGCCGGAGACGTTCAAGACCTTCCCGCTCTTGAGGCTGTCCACTGTCTTTGACCTGGTCGAACCGCCCCACATCGGCCCGGACGGCAGGTTCAGCGACAACCGCCTTGCCGGCGAATGCGCTCCGGGCGGGCGGAGCCCCGGCTGGTTCGCGAACCTCACTGGAGCGGTCGGCAGGTGGCAGAACCTGCACCTGTCCTTCTCCCTCTCCCCCATGATCCTGCAAGAGATGAAAACCTACGCCGAAGGCTGCCTGGTCGAGAACCAGGCGGGGGGGGAGCGTAAAGTCAGTAAAGAATCCAGGGCCGCCCGTAACGTCGCCGACGTGGTATCCGCCTTCAAGAAGATGGCGCGGGAGCCGCGCCTGCAGTTCCTCCTCACTCCTTTTGCCTCCCCGGACCTGGAGAAGCTCTGCTCCCTGGGATGGAAGGAGGACGCAAGGCACCAGATCGCCCAGGGGCATAAGAGGCTGGAGAAATACCTTGGCACGACCATTGGCAAAGAATATTTATATCCACCCGGCCTCAAGTGCAACTCGCGCGTCCTCGCCTCGCTGGGAAGCGATGCCGGGAGTTTCCTCATCCTGGATCCGCTGCTCCTTGACCGCACCCGCGAGGGTAAGAAGATCTCGAGCGGCATGACCCCGGGCTCACCTGTGAGCGTGAAAGCGGGGAATAGGAAAAACGTGCTCTCCCTTTTCGCGGACAGGCGCCTCCAGGCGCTCTTAAAGCGCCTGGAAGGGAAGGACGATGCTCATTTCGTCGCGCAGGCCATCATAAGCGAACTGACGAACCTGTTCCTGGAAAGGCCGGCAAGCCTTCGCTCGTGTGTCCTGGTTTGGCCCGACCGATGGCGCCCTTCCGGTCCGGTCACCGAGGAGGTTTTCAAAGCCCTGTCGGGGGCCCCGTGGCTCCAGAGCGTGACCGTGGGCGAATGCCTCGCGACAATCCCGCCATTGGAGGACGTAACTCTCGACATACCGGCGGTGACCCAGCCAACGGGCAATTACTTCGCGCAGGTGGGCCAGGCCAGGGAGACCTATTGGGGTTTCTCCAGGATGGTCCTCAAGGACAACCCCCTCCTTCCCCCTATGTTACAGAACCTCTACATCTCCCAGAGTGACATCTGGCGTCGGCGGAACCGCGAGAGCTCCGGGCTCCGCTACGCCGATTCGATCATCAGCACGATCAACGGGGAGTTTAAAAAGATACAGATACCCGCCGAGAACTCCATAACGTTGACAAGCAGCAGGGCCAACATCCCCCTTTCGGTGATAAACGGAACCGGGTACAGGATAAGGGCGACCCTCCACCTCTCGAGTAACGGCCTTACGTTTCCGAAGGGTGCCAGGCAAAAAGTGCTCCTCGAACCCAAGGAGAATATTATCGAGATCCCCGTGCGGGTCAAGAAAAAAGGGCAGGTCAGGCTATCGGCGCGCCTCCTCGCCGACAGCACTCTCCTGGGGGAGTTGAACATCACCGTCAAGACTGGCAGGATCAACACTTTCGCCATCATTCTCGTGGGTGTGCTGTTGGGCGCGATCATGATCACCTGGGCCGCAAAGATAATCACAAGGAGGAGGGCGGGGAAGCATAAGAAAAAACATTCGAGAGAAGAACCAGAACAAAGAGGGGCAGAAGCCTAGGCTCAGGCCTGCTTCTTTCGCCAGGGGCGCCTCGGTGATGACCGCGGGCACGGGGATAAGCCGCATCACCGGCTTCGTTCGGACCGTCGCCCTTGCGTCGGTGCTCGGCCTGACAGCGAAGGCGATGGCCGACTCCTTCAACCTCGCCAACATAACCCCCAACATTATCTACGACCTTATCCTCGGGGGGGTTCTGTCATCGCTTTTCATACCCGTGTTCATCGAATACCTGACGACCCGGGACGAGGACGAGGCCTGGCACGTGGCGAACTCCGTCTTCAACATAACGCTCGTGACCGGGTTCGTAGTCGCAGTCGTACTGTGCATTGCCGCGCCTTACGTGATCAAGGCGCAGACCTTCCTTGCCCACGGCAGGGGACAGATGCAGGCCGACGCCACATTCCTGCTGAGATTCTTCATTTTCGAGGTTTTTTTCTACGGCATCTGCGCCATCTACACCGGCATCCTGAACTCGTACAAGCACTTCACCATACCCGCGTTCGCGCCAATCGCCAACAACATCGTGGTTATTACGACGGTCGTCATCTACTACTACTATCCGAATAAATATATCCTGGCCATCGGTGCCACGCTCGGCGTAGTTGCCATGGCGATGATCCAGCTCCCCTGGGTGAGGAGGACCGGATTCAGGTACCGGTTCGTACTGGACCTGAAGCACCCGGGTGTCCGCAAACTGGGTCGGCTTGCGGTGCCTGTCGTCGCGTACGTGCTCATCAACCAGATCGGGCTATGGGTCGTCAACATCCTCGCGGCGCAGGTACATGGCGGGATCTCCGCGTTCCAGTACGCCTACATATTCTTCCAGTTGCCCTACGGCATCGTCGCGGTCTCAATAATTACCGCCCTCTTCCCAACGATGTCCGAGCAGTCGGTGCGAGCTGACACCGACCGGCTGATAAAATCGACTTCCCTGGGGATCAGGACCACCGCCTTCGTGGTAATACCCGCGTCGGTAGTATACGCGGTCCTCTCCACCCCGATAGTGAGACTGCTCCTCCAGCACCTGAACTTCAAGGCCAAGGACACACAGATGCTCGCTTCCGTTCTCTTCTATTTCGTTCTCGGGCTTTTCTTCTTCTCGATCTTCATGCTGATCCTGAAAGTCTTCTACTCGATGCAGGATACCAGGACACCGATGATCGTTGCCGCGATCATCATCGGCTTCAACATCGGGGTAGACTTCCTGTTCTTCTACTCCTTCAGCGGCAACGTGATGAAGGTGTCGGGGCTGGCACTGGGCAACAGCACTGCGTACCTGGTAGGCGCCGTGGCCGTGTGGATTCTACTCCGGAAACGGTTTGGCGGCCTCGACGGAAGAAAGATCGCGCGCTCCCTTTTCAGGATATGCCTCGCGTCCGCCGTGATGGGGGGCGCGTGCTACGGAACCGCCCGGCTTATCTCGTCCCTTGTCAACGTTAACAGCTTCCCCGGCGAACTCCTGCAGGTAACGTCGGCTATCCTGGTTGCCGCTGGGGTATATCTCGCGGCTGTCACACTGATGGGCTCGGAGGAGATGGGTGCCCTGAAGAGACTGCTGTCCCGTTTTATGAAGCGCGGGCAATCTGACATGACGCCGCATGGAAGGGAACCTGTTGAGGAAGACAGTATAATCAAATAGAGGCGTCGCGATACCGGTGAAGGCCCGGCAGCGGCCGAGCGCGGAGCCAGGAGCACGCGTGAGACCACCCGGGCGCCACGGCGACCTGTTGTGAGGTGGGCCTGTTGGACATAAAGCGCGTACTTGGCGATGAGGCCGGGCAGATTCTTGGGCTGGTCATCAAGATCGGCCTGGTAGTCATCGTTGTGGCGTTGGTCATCGCGGAGGTAGCGCCCCTGATCTGGTTACGATTCTCCACCATCCAGGACGCCGAGGACGTCGTGGGTGCCGTCGCCCAGGAATATGCTTTTTACCACGACCAGGCGAAAGCCGTCGAGACCGCCGGGTCAAAGCTGAGCATGATGGGGTACTCCGAAGAAGAGGTTAAGGAAAGCGTGGTGGAGTTCCTGCCGGCGGGAGCCGCGGAGAAACAGAGCGTGAAGGTGACCGTGGTGAAGTACGCTAACACGCTGGTGACTCGCCATATCAGCTTCTTAAAGAAATTTGCACGGGTAGCGACCACCAAAGAGTCAGGCCTGGGCACCACGCGGTAAAGATGAGTCCGGCCGCAGAGCGTCCGGGACTACTTCACGGGTTTGTCGTCAGAAGAACCTGTCCACCAGCCAGTGCAGCCGGTTGGCACACACCAGTTCCACAAGGGCCGCCGCCGCAGCTACACAGGCAAGGTCTCCGCAGGAGATTCTTGCGCCCTGGCGCAGCCAATCGATCATGAGCGATAACAGGGTCATGTTGAGCACCAGCAGCACGAACAGGATCGACATGCTGACGAGTGGCGCCCATAACCAGTACGCTCCGGGCCAGTCCGGCCATAACGACAGCGAGACCGTGGCGGGTATCATCAGCAGCGCGGGCAGATACCACCAGCGCTCGAGCACAACGATTCCATCGTCGGGATCGAAGAGCTGCCTGCAGGAGATTGGGAACACGAGGGCGGCCACCCCCGTGCCGGCAAGGGCCCCGGTCACCACCCGGACCGCGTTCGTCGTCTCGCGCAGCCCGGAGTAAGAAGATACTGCATCTAAGATGGCCGGAACGACCAGCGCCGCCAGCACCGCGACGATCCTCCAGGACGGGTAACTGTCGCCATCTCGCCTGTAAAAGAGCAGCAGCACCAGCAGGCATGCCGCGAACCCCAGGAAAAACCCGGTGTCCCTCGCGCATACCGGCAGCTTCTGCCCACCATAATGGAGGCTTCTTTCGGGAAGCTGGTGGCAGACCGCGTACCCCAGTTGATTCATCAGCCACTTCAAGGATTCGGCAACGGCGCCCATGCCTTAACTATAACCGAAAGAGCAAAGCGCGCCGAAGCGAACGCCTCTACACCGTGACTCCCGGCACCCGAGCGGCCACCTGGCTCTGCAAGACGGGCCCTGTGCCTGAAAATCAAGCATTGACGCGCAGGGTTACGTCATCGCTGTTTGACATGGGACCGTTCGGATAAACTATAGCCGTGTTTTGAGAACGCCTTCTGGTCCTGCGTCTCATGAACGCTTTAAGACGGGTTAGAAAAACGTCTCTTTACCGCGAGGGATCAGCATGGAGCGGCCGCTGCTATTCAAAAGATGTCCCGGCCTGGAGGGGCGCCTCGACTGGATCCCCCTGGGGGACTACCCCACCCCCGTCGAGAAGATGACGGGGCTGTGCCGGTCCGAAGGGTTCCGTGACTTCTATATAAAGCGCGACGACCTTAGCTCCCCCCATTACGGCGGCAACAAGGTCAGGAAACTCGAGTTCATTCTCGCCCGGGCGAAGGCAAGGGGTCATGACTGCGTGCTGACGTTCGGGGCTGTCGGATCCAACCACGTGCTGGCGACGGTCATCCACGGGGAGAGGGTCGGCGTCAAGACCATCGCGGTGACTTTTCCACAGCCCAACGCCGCTTACGTCCGCAAGAACCTGCTGCTCGACCACGCGCATGGTGCGGCTTTCGTCAACGCTCCGTCCGAAGCCTCCATACCGGTTGCATTCATAAAAGCGATGTCTGCCGGGTACGACCCGCAAAACAGGAAGTTCCCCTACGTCATACCCCCGGGTGGGTCTAACCCGCGTGGATGCCTCGGGCACGTCAACGGAGCCCTGGAGCTGAAGGGGCAGATCGACGCCGGGTTGCTGCCGAAACCCGAATTCATCTTTGTCACGCTCGGGAGCTCCGGCACCGCCGCGGGCTTGATCCTCGGCGCGCAACTCGCGGGCCTGGAGAGCCGCATTGTGCCTGTCCGGGTAGTCGAGAAGCCGATCTGCAACCGCTACTACCTTGCTTTCCACGTAAACATGGCCCGGCGATTCATACTTCGCCGCTGCCCGGAAATGAAGCTCCACACAATAAGGGCAACAGACATCCTGCTCGTGGACGACTTCGCGGGTGAAAGGTACGCGCAGTTCACTTCTGAGGGTGTTGAAGCCGTGCGAAAAGCAAGGGAGATGGACGGCATCAAGCTGGACGGTACATACACCGGGAAAACGCTGGCAGGGGCGCTCGATTTTATCCACCGACACGGACTGGAGAAACGACCGTGCCTTTTCTGGAACACGTTTAACTCAGCCGACCTGTACCCCCGGGTGAAAGACATCGACTACCACCGGCTACCCCCCGAGCTCCACCAGTACTTCGAGGGCCCGATGCAGGAAGAGGAGATAGGCTGCGAGGTCGTCTACTAGGTCACATGCCTGTAACCGGGGACGTTCTTAGACATTTCCTGTAACGGCTTCGTCCCCAGATCCGGGCCTAACGCGCTCAACAGCATGTTCACTCCCTGGACACCAATGCGCCTGGCATCTTCGGGCAGCCTGTCATAGACCTTCCGCAGCAGAAGGGTCCTCTTCCAGCGGGGCATACAGCGCCGGAATTCCTGGTAGCCCTCGTTCCTGTCCTCCACCGCCAGGGCGGCCACCTTCCCGGATACAAGGGCACCATGTACACCGAACAGCATGAAAGGTTCAATCATCCCGGACAGGGTACCCGCCAGTATCTTGTCCGAAGCGAACAGCCTCGGGTTGCCGAACTTGAGGGTAGGGGTCGGGCCGTAACCTTCCAGCCACCCCGCTGCTGTCTCCCCCTCGGTCAGCATGACCTCGCGCGCGAACGCCTCGAGGTCCGATTTCCCGATAGGGCCCCGCTTGAAGAGCATGATCATGTCTATCCCGTTCATCGAAGCCCAGTACGCATAATCCGTGGTGTATCCTGCGAAGAATATGGCGGCCTGCCCGTCACGGTCCGAGTTGCCCTTTACGGCAAAGCACCAGCCCATCTGGTAAGGGATGTTCAGGGCGTCGAACGACTCCGCGTAGAGTCCTGTCGCGATTATGGTGTCCGGAGGGAGCTTGGCGATCCTGCCCTGTCCGATAACCGGGGTATCGAACTCGAACCTGACACCTTCACCCCGGGCGATGTCGAAAAGGTACCTGTCCAGCCCACTCTCACGGGCTCCCCTCTCAACGAAACAGATGCCGGAGCCGCCGGCCGGGATCTCGAACCTCCTGCCCCAGGTATACGCGTTCATAGACCTGCACGGTTTGACCTGCGGATCACCCAAGGGGATGCCGATGTACGCGCCCAGCCTCTCCGGGTCCATCGGGGTGACATCCACCGCGGGCCAACGCTCAGGCTGACCTCCAACGGTCGAGTACTTCTCCAGCACGCGCACGCTGTGACCGCGGCGGGCCAGTGTGATCGCCGCCACCAGCCCGGACAGCCCGGCTCCGACTATGACCTTCTCTTTCATGCGGGCTCCGCTCCAGCCGTCAGGCTTTCAGACGCGAGCCGGCTTCCCGGCAGCTCTCCAGCGCGCCTGGCACCCGGCTTATCGCTCCCCTGTCTTCAACGTTATTGAACGTCAACCGCTCCCAGCCCTCGATCTCCAGCATGGCGAAGAAATACCTCACGGTCGGCACTGCCGCGTCGAAGACGTTCTCGCGGTCAAAACCGGCCGCTGACAGCCACAGGCCCTTCCTGCGCTCCCTTTTCTCATCCGGCACGGTGTGCTGTCGAAGGACGTACTTTGTCGCCCAGAAGCACTGCAGGCGGTCTATCAGTATCTTCGCCTGGGCCGCCAGGTTCATGCTGAATATCGGTGCGGCGAGGATGATGCCTTCCCGGGACCTGAGCTTTGGATACAGCTCCTGCATGTCGTCCTTCTGGACACACCGGCCCTCCTTGAAGCACGCGTTGCATGCCTTGCACGGGTGTATGTCCAACTCGGGGACGATGATCTTCTCCGTATCGGCGCCGGCTTCGCGCGCACCCTGAAGCGCGCTGTCCAGCATCAGGTCGGTGTTGCCGCCGCGCCTCGGACTGCACGACAGGCCAAGCACCCGGAACTCCTCTTCACCCATGCGGCTTTCCCCTCTCCCTTAAGACCTCCGATACTCACGGCCTGTACTTCTGGACGGACCGGATCATCGCCCGGACGTTCTCGGGCTTCGCGTCGGCGGGCATGGAACAGCCGGAGCTCAGGATGAAACCCCCTTCGGCGCCGACTTCCATGATGAGCCGACGGCAATATTCGTCCACTTCGTCAGGTTCGCCGAGCTTCAACAGGTCCGCCGGGACGTCGCCCATTATGCACATTTGGTCTCCCAGGATTTCCTTGGCTTTGAATATATCTGACTTTCCGTCCAGGTTTATTATGTACGTACCCCTCGGGAGGTCCTTGAAATAGTGGAAGAACGGGGTCCAGTCATCGTCGAGGTGCAGCACGACGGAGATGTCCCTCCGGGTGTAGTAATCGCACATCTCCATTAGAGCTGGCAGGGCGAACTCCACGAACTGCTTCGGGCTGAGGAACGACGCGCTGGTCCTCGCGGATCCCAGGTAAGCCCGCGGTATGCCGCTCATTTTCACCTGCAGCATGGACAGATAGATCATGGGTTTGATAAGGGCGCGGCTGGCAACCTTCACCTCGTCGGGGTAACGGAAGAGGTCCAGGAGATACTCCTTGAAGGAGCGCAGGCCGCTGGAAAGCAGTTCGGCCGGAGGCACGGTCAGGCTGGGACCGACCAGTGACTCGACCCCTTTTCTCCGCCATGCTTTCATAGACCTCCTGATCTTCAGGTTATCGACGGCCATTATCTTCGCTGCCCGGGCGATGCCGGACGCACCCCTCAACTCCGGGTGGTTTTCCCTGATCTTGCCGATCAGCCACCGGGTCGGCCCGCGTTCCTCAATCTGTGTGTATTCCTCCGGTTCCATGACACACTTCTCTACATACTGGAAGTGCGCGTCCAGTGGGATACCGTCAACGCCCGGTATCGCGGGCGGGACTGGAAATACCAGTCCGATAAGCCTTCCCGTGCCGGCGTAGGAAATGCTCTGAGCGTCGATGTATCCGAGGTCATCGAGTGTCCTCTCCAGCGCAAGGTCGGCCTTCCTGATGTTAAAAAAAGGTCGTACTGCGTTATTCCCCCGTACCTGCTCGAGAAGAACTCCATCATGGGAACAACCGGCACACGGTCCGGTTTGCCCAGCGCTATCGCGGTCCTGATCCTTTCCGCGGAGGTCATGGTTTCCATCAGGCGTACACCCTTCCGGAAAACGTCCAGCGAACTGTCAGGCGTTGCAGCGATGTCAAGGCCTGTAGTTCTTGACAGACTGGATCATCGCCCGGACGTTCTCGGGCTTCGCGTCAGCGGGTACCGTGCATCCGGAACTGAGTATGAAGCCCCCGTCCGCGCCGACTTCCATGATGAGCCGACGGCAGTACTCGTCAACCTCTCCCGGCTCACCGAGCTTCAACAGGTCTGCCGGGACGTCGCCCATTATGCACATGTGGCCCGCGAGGACTTCTTGAGCCTTGAATATGTCTGACGAGCCGTCGAGGTTGAGGATGCACTTGCCCCTGGGGAGGCTCTTGAAATAGTGGTAGAAAGGGGCCCAGTTGTTGTCGAGGTGCAGCAGCACCCCTATGCCCCGGCTGATGAAATAATCGCACATCTCCTGTATATCAGGCAGGGCGAACTCCTCGAACTGCTTCGGGCTGAGAAACGATGCGCTGGCCCTGTCGGCCGCCAGAAAAACCCGCCGCAGGCCGCTGAGCTTCACCTGCATCATGCCCTCTCGAATAAGGAGCTTGAGGAGCGCGCTGGTTCCCAGCTTCAACTCCTCGGGATAACGGAACATGTCATAGAGAGTGTCGTTAAAAGCGCGCAGGCCCAGCGATATCATCTGCAGGGGTATGAACGTTATATTGGGGCCGACCAGGAAATCGACCCCTCTCCCCCGCCACCGCTTCATCGATCTCCGAATCTTCATGTTGTCGGACAGCATTATCCCGAAAGCCTTCGCCATCCCGGACGCGCCCCTCAACTCGGGATGGTTCTCCCTGAGCTTGTCCAGCAGCCACCGGGTCGGCCCTCTCTGCGCGATCTGCGCGTATTCCTCCGGTTTCATGACCGATCTTTCGACGAACTGGAACTGGGCGTCCCTGGGTACCCCGTCGATTCCCGGCAGGACCGGAGGTACGGGGAAGATCAGCCGCAGCATCCGCCCCATGCCCGCGTAGTTGAGGTTGAGCCCATCGACGAAACCGAGGTCGTTCAGGGTCTTCTCCAGCGCAGCGTCAGCTTTGCCGATGTCGAAGAACATGTCGTACTGCGTTATGCCGCCGTACCTGCTCGCGAAGAAGTCCATTATCGGCGCGACGGGCACCCTGTCCGGTTTGCCCAGCGCTATCGCGGTCCTGATCCTTTCCGCGGAGGTCATGGTTTCCATCATCCACTCACTCCCCCAGAAAACGGTTAGCGAGCTTGACCGCCTGCGAGGCGTCCTCTCCGAAGGCGTCCGCTCCGGTATAGTCAACCACCCTCTCGTTGACCTGTGCGCCTCCGATCATCACCTTTACAGTGTCCTCGAGGCCTGATTCCGCGACAAGGTCAACGGTGGCCTTCATGGCGTCGAAGGCGAATGTAAGCAAGCCGGATAACCCCAGCAGGCCCGCTCCCGTCTCCTTCGCTTTTGCGATGAAAGCGTCCGGTGAGACATCCACTCCAAGGTCGTGCACCCTGAAGCCGTTGCAGCGGAGCATGGTCGCCACTATGTTTTTACCGATGTCGTGGATATCACCCTGCACGGTCCCGACGATGACCTGGCCTTTCGTCTCAATGTCACCGGCCTCCATGTGCGGCCCGATCAGGGCTATGGCCTCGACGAATATCTCCGCCGACATCACCATCTCGGAGAAGTAGAACTCGCCGTTCTCAAAGCGCATGCCCACCACCGACATGCCCCGCCTGAGCCCCTCAACGATCTCGAGCGGTCTGGTTCCAGCCTCGAGCGCCACCTCCACCGCGGCAAGCGTTTCGTTCTCCTTGAGCTCGGCGATCAATGACGCGAAGTCCTCCGGCATCCCTTTACCCCCTGATAATCAACCTGCTGACATGCACTGAAACCACCTGTCATGACAGGACTTCAAACCTCGCAGGTCCTGTTTGCGTACCGGTCATGAAGAACAATATTCCCCCGCCGCCGGGAGAGTCAAGGAGTGCTGGAGCGGCGGCCGCTTCTCAGGCGAGCGACCGGGACCGACACGCGTGCTGTTACGTCAGACGTGCGCCTTCGAGGAATCGAGGGCAAACGACATGTCCGGGGTTCCCGGGTCCGCCGGGCGCCTTCGACGTGGTGACGGACAGAACCGTCAACCGGGTGGTAGAATCACGAGACGAACCATGGCCCTGCAGACAACAGACCGGGAGGGATTAAATGGCAGAGCAGGTTATTGTAGGGGCGGGACTTTCCGGGCTCGTCGCGGCCATAAACCTGGCCCGCGAGGGTTACCATGTACTGGTCAGGGAAAGGCGCGGCTCCGTCGGAGGCCCCATCGACATCAAGGGCCTCGAGGGAAAGGTCATCAACATCGGTGACGGTACGCCCATCAACGTGGATCGCATCCGCTCCTACACCGGTATCGACATAGCCCCCGCGGCGACCGAGCTCAGGGAATGCCGGATCCACGCGTACGGCCGCACCTCTGACATGGATTTCATCGAGGGCGTGGGCACGTACCTCGTCGAGCGAGGCCCCCGACCGACATCGCTCGACGTTTATCTCTACGAACTTGCCAGGTCGGAGGGGGTGGAGTTCGTTTTCAACGATACCCTCACTTCGGAAGAGGATTTCGATCGGCTTCCCCCGGACTCTATCATCGCCACCGGGTTATTCGGAGAGACGTACAGCGCCCTGGATATCCCCCACCTCCCTGTTTACGGCTACCTGGCCATGGACGAGCTGGAGGACACCGCCGCGCGCGTCGTCATCTACTTCGATGAGTACACGCGCGACTACGCGTTCTACTCGCAGGTCAACGGCGCCCGGGGGGCGGTCCTGTTCTCGCGGGGCAAACCCATAGACCGCTCCGTCAAGGAAAGGTTCCAGCGCCAGCTTTCGGAAAACGACGGGATCGAGTTCGATAAGTGGGACCCTGTCAACATCGGCGGCCTGCCCGTCAAGGAGTTCAGGAACCCCCGCCTGTTCACAAAGAACTTCATCCTCGCGGGCACCGTGTCCGGCACGATGGACCCGCTGCTCCTGTTCGGTGTCCACGGCGCGCTGGTCTCGGGAAAGATCGCGGCGATGGCGGTCTCCGACCATCGAAAAGGCCTCGAGGAGTTCAGGCGGATAAACATGTTCTACAAGCTTTCGATGCTCAGCTCTTACGTTTACCGCTACGCGCCGATCTCTCTTCTCAAGCGGCTCATGTGGTTCAACCTGTGGGCGTATCCGGCCACGGGAAGGTTACTCGGCGAGCGTATGTTCCTTCTCATCCCCGGTTTAGGGCGGATATAGACGGCGCGGCGGCCGACCGGTGAACGTTGCGCTTGTCAATACGAACAGGTACCTCAGCCCGGCGAGAGATTATCAGGGTCACGATCAGCGCGGAGTAACATATACCGACCACGAAGCCCGCATGATAAACTGGCACCACCGGCAGTCCGAACACGGCCACGGGCACTCTTCCTGGATTGCCAGCACTTAAAAACGCGGGGAGACACGAATGGGCAAGAGCGAGCGGACTTTCTACCTCCTGTTGAAGGCCCTCAAGATCAAGAAACCCCTGGCAAGCCTGAGCAGGATACCGGGCCTGAAGGCCATAAGCCGGCAGTTCCTGGGGCCGGAGAACGCGGACATCACCTTCATACCCGTGAACGAGCGGCTGGAGGTGCCGCCCGGGGTAACCGCGCCCATTTCGATAATCGAGCGCTTCATCGACGCGGCCGGCTTCCATGTCATCGCTCACCACTGTATGTGCCGGAAGACCCTGGGCTGCAAGGACCACAATATCGACTTCGGGTGTATCTTCATGGGTGACGCCGCGCGGGACATCCACCCCAGCGTCGCAAGGCCGGTCAGCAAAAAGGAGGCCCTCGAGCACCTGCATATGGCGGCAGAGCAAGGGCTTGTGAGCTCAATCGGCAAGTTCCGGCTGGACGCTTTCGCCCTCGGCCTGAAAGACCATGACCGGCTGATGAGCATCTGCCACTGCTGTCCGTGCTGCTGCCTGTACGGGATGGTCCCGTACGCGGCCCGCGAGTTTCAGAACATGGTTGTCCCGCTCGATGGAATCAGGATCGAGGTCACAGATGAATGCAGGGGCTGCGGCACCTGCGCAGGGGTGTGCATCTTCAAACAGGCAACGCTCGTGGACGGCCAATGCGTTATCGGCGCCGACTGCAAGCGGTGCGGGCGCTGCGCAATGAGTTGCCCGAACAACGCTATCAGGGTAATCGTCGAGGATCCGGGCTGTATCGACCGTTGCGTGGAGCGGCTGCGCTCGCGCGTCGACCTTACCTTACCGTACGCGCCCGGTGGCCGGCTCAATGCCGCATCCATGGAATCCGTGAAAGGAGAGTGCTCCCATGAGGCAACTACAGGCAGTCGAGACGTGGACCGGGCCCGGGAAAAAGGATGAGCTTATAGTCCCCCTTGAGCCCCGGGAGAACGCCGTCCACCCGATCGTCCACAGGCATTACTTCGAGCACTGGTACTTCGACGCGAAGCTGGAGGACGGGCACGTGGTTGTCGGCTTCCTGCAGGCGTCAGAGTTGATAAGCAGAAAACCTGGAGTCGAGCTCCATGTGTATAAGCCGGATGGCGAGAAGCTTTCGGTCAAAAAGGGTTACGCCGCATCTGACGTGCGCGCCTCCCGGGGCAAATGCGACGTGGCTGTGGGCAGGAACCACTGCTTCGCCGAGTTCCCCGGGGAAGGAGGCCTGCCGGTCCACCACCTTCACCTGGCCGAAGAAGACATGGAGTTCGACCTTACCTTCGTGAGCGAACTACCGGGATGGAAGCCTGGCGGGGGCGAGACGAGGTACGGCGACACCGAGTTCTTCGCCTGGGTGGTGCCTTCCCCGAGGGCAAGGGTCGAGGGCAAGGTCAGGTTCGGCGACAGTACCCTGGAAGCCAGGGGCACCGGCTACCACGACCACAACTGGGGCATCGGTGACATGAAGAGGATCATCGACCACTGGTACTGGGGCAGGGTATACGCGGAGGATTTTACACTTTTATACGCCTGCGTGATGACCAGGAAGCGATACGGGAACGCCTGCTCGACGCCCCTCATGCTGGCCCACGAGAACGTGGTCATCCTCAGCACCGGTGAGATGACCCTTGCCGGCGGCGACCCCGTCTTTAACGAGGTCGCCAACCGGGATTACCCCTCGCGGGTCCAGATCGAGGTCCCGGGCAGCCTGACCCTGCGGCTGGACGTGCGGGAGGTCATAGACGCACACGACTTCGTCGAGGATCTGCCTGTCGCCCGTAACAGGGCGGTCAAGCCGTTGATCAACAGGCTGGTCGGCAGGCCGGGCTACTTCCGCTTCAACTCCGACTTCTCCCTGCACGTCGAGCGCGGCGGCCGGTCCTATGACCGGTCGGGAAGGACACTCCACGAGATGGTCGCCCTGCGGTGACCTCTGGAACAGTCATGACGCCCACATAGAGTCTATTCATCGCGGATTTCCTTAAACCGACCTCTCTACGACCACGGGCTTGTCGCTGGTGGACCTGGTCGACACCCCGGTGCCGGGAAGCGGGCGCCATCCACAATGACTGCACCCGGGCGCTTCCTCTAAACGAAAAAAGGGGGCTTCAACAAGAGGCGAGAAATAACATGTGAGTAAGCATAATGTGTGCTTGACTTTGCGGCACGACACAAAGGGGGGCTCATGGAAGAAGAAGTCGTATTCATCGACAGGAGCTGGTGGTCTTTCCTCGTCTGGGGAATCATTGCGATAGCCTTCGGGATTATCCTGATCGCCAAGCCGAGTGCAACAGCCAGGACGTTCTTCTGGTTGTTCGGAATCTACGTTCTCCTGTACGGGTTGGTTGCCATCATCAAGGGGATAGTCCACCTCTTCAAGAAGGAGAAGTGGCTCTGGACGTTCGTATGGGGCATCCTGGGCTTTCTCATCGGGGGCATAGTGCTCGGTCACCTGGATAAAGCCACTACCGGGAGCGTATGGTTCCTGGCAATACTGGTCGGCATCTGGGTCGTGCTGATGGGCGTGGTACTGCTGGCACACGCCTTCGACCTGCCACCGGACAGCGGCAGGGGCTGGCTGGGGATCCTCGGGGTCATCACGGCTATATTCGGCATCGTGATCCTGATCTACCCGTTTAACAGCGTCTACGCGCTGATGGTGATACTGGCGATCTTCGCGCTGGTCACCGGGTTCTTTGACATAATACTCGCCTTCTATACCCTGGTCAGGGAGCGCAAGATCAAGAAGCAACTAAAGGCGGCGTAGGCGGTACCGGGAGTTACCCACCGGCTCAGCGCTATATAAGCGATCGAGGCCGGAGAAAGAGAAGGCGCGCGAGACGCTGCCGAAGCGGTGCCGAAGCTCTGGTGGCTCAAGCTGTTGCCCGGCATTTGCGGAGCATCGTTCCACTGGTAGCGGCCGGAGCGCTTCAAGTGGTGGAGAAAGGAGCCGAGGATGGCAGATGAGGTTGATTCCCCTGAACCCGAGAAGAGACTGTCCATCGATGAAATAGAGAAGCTCCGCGCGGAGAACGAAGCCCTCAAAGCACAGGTCGGAAAAAATACCGGGAAGAAGAAAGGCCGCGGTCGCGCGTTCCTGGTATGGTTGTTGATCATACTCGCGTGTATCTTCTCCATCGCGGGCACCCTCTCTGCCTGGGTCCGAACTACTACTCTGGACACCAACGCTTTCGTCAATACCGTGGCGCCGCTGATCAAGGACGACGCGGTCGCAAAAGCGATCAGCGATGTCGCAGTCGCACAGCTTTTCAAGACCTATGATGTCTCCGGAAGGATAAAGCAGGGCCTGGAAGATCTTTCTCGAGTCATCAAGCAGGCCGTGCCAAAGGGGACCGATCTGCCCGATATCGACATCTCCTTCATCGCCGGCCCGATGTCGAGCGGGATAGAGGGCTTCGCAAAGACGGCCGCGCAGAAGATCCTTCAGAGCGGTGTGTTCTTCAAGGTCTGGGAAAAGACCCTGCGCGCATCCCACCAGGCCATGGTAAACATCATCTCCGGCAAGAAGAACGCGGTCGTCACCAGCAAGGGCGACACCGTGGTCCTCAACCTCGGAGAACTCCTTGGCGGCGTCAAGGACCAGCTCGCGGACGCCGGGCTCGGCTTTTTAAAGAATGTGCAGGTGCCGGCGGATTTCGGCCAGATTGAGCTGTTCACCTCAAAGCAGCTAGGCGTGGCGAAATCGTGGGTGCACCTGCTCGAGATGCTGGCGTGGGTGCTGCCGCTCATCGCCCTCATCCTGTTCATCCTGGCAGTGGTCCTCGCCAGGGACCGCCGCAAGGCGCTGCTGCGTTCCGGGCTGGGGCTTGCGGTAGCCATGCTCGTGGTCCTCATCGTCCTCAAGGTCGCCCACGGGCAGCTCCTGGGGCAGGTCAAGCAGGCGGAGCAACTCGCGGCGGCCAACGTGGTCTGGGGAACTGTGCTCGCCGGTCTCAAGCAGGCTGTCTGGGGACTGCTGGTGCTCGGCCTTGTTTTCTCGATAGGGTCCGCTGTCGCGGGACCGTCCAGGTGGGCGGCCTGGCTGCGCGAGCACGTTACAGACTTCTTCAAGAACTGGCGCGAGCGCCGCGAAGCAGGTGCAGAGGCAAAGAGCCCGTTCTATGCCTTCATAAACGAGCATGCCTGGTGGTTCCGGGCCGGGGGCTTTGCCGTGGCGGTGCTGGTCCTGGTTCTGATACCACATATCTCGGCACTCGCGGTTATCCTCACGGTGGTCATACTGGGAATATACCTGGCTGCGGTCGAACTGCTCCGTTGACTGGTAGAGGATCACCTTCCTGGTCCTGGTTGCGGATGCCGCCTGCTCTACCCGGGCGAAGTTGATCATTGATTCCTTTCCCGGTGCGCGGTTAAGCAATGCAAGGGCCCGGGCCTTTGAGTTTGAGACAAGACAAGGTGATTCCCTGTTCCATCACGCGCCAGACTGTATGCATTATCTGTTGTAGAATATCCATACCTGACGGAACAGCGGTAAGGAGGCCGGCAATTGACTGTCATCACTTCACCCCAGGACAAAAAGACCATCGACCGCGCCTACCAGGAGTTACGCGACGCCCTGGGAGAGGACAGGGTGACCACAAACAAAACAATTCTTTTCACGTATTCGGGAACCGCGCTGCCGTTTCCCAAGACGATGCCTGACATCGTTGTCAGGCCCAGGAGCGTAGAGGACGTGCAGGTGGTGTTGAGGTTGGCCGACAGGCTTCTCATACCAGTGACCCCTATCGCGAGCGGCACCCTGGAGCCTTCGGTCTTCCCCAGGGCCGGCGGAATCGTGCTCGACACCTACGCCATGGACGAGATCCTCGAGATCAACACCGACGCCGCGTACGCGGTGGTCGAGCCGGGCGTCTCGATGGGCAAAATGGTCAGGGCGATCAAGCCGCTGGGGTTCAGGCCGGCGCTGGGCTCGTTCCCCCCGGGGAACTCGGTGCTTGGAAACTACCACCTGAAGGGGCACGGAACACACCGGTCTTCCGGGATCGACTCCGAGGTGCTGGGCCTCGAGGTGGTCCTTCCGGACGGCACGATCGTGCGCACGGGGTCGAAAGCGTTCGAGGATACCTTCCCGGGAAGAGGGTGGCACGCCCAGTGGGGCCCGCTCCCGGACCTGCGGGGAATATTCATGAACGCCTGCGGGACCCTGGGCGTCATTACCAAAATGGCCGCCCGCATCTACCCCATGAACGAGGAGCAGGCCCTGCCGATAATGGGGTTCGACTCTTACGCGGACTCGGTCGAGTTCATGAAGACCGTGGCGCGTGCGAACCTGGTGGAGCACACCGTTACCTGGCACTGGGGGCTCTACACCATCATCAACCTGCTCTCACTCGGAGGGCAGGCAGAGAACCCGGACGAGTACATGAAAACGTTCCTGACCGAGCCGTGGCAACATCCTGGGGACCGACCGTACAACATAGTCCTTAACATCATGACCGGCTACAAGGAGGACCTCGCGACCCATAACAAGCTGATCGAGCGCATCGCCAGGGGGCTGGGCGGCCGCCCGATGAACGACGAGATAAAGGAGCGCTGGCCCGGCGCCTGGGAGTACTACAAGTCGTACGGCCTGGACCACGAGCCCTGCATCCAGTTCATGAGAGGCTTCAGCCTGGGGTTCGGGTTCATGCACATACTGTACGCGGAGCCCAAGGACGTGGTGCCGCTCGAGGAGTATGGCCTGAAGTTCATCTGGAACAGCGGCCTGCAGTACGGGACCACCTATTACAGCCACTGCCTCGACCAGGGCCGCAGCATCTTCCTGCGAATAACGCCGTTCGTGGACCCGGCCGATGAGCAGGAGCACGAGAAGGCGGTCGGCATCTACCGTGATTACCTGGAGGAGGGCATGAAGCGCTACGGGGCGGTCCCCATCCGTTACGACGGCATCCACAACTACGTGGACAAGGCCGGAGGGTTCGGCGAACTGATGCGAAGGATAAAGAAAGCGGTAGACCCCAACAACATACTGAACCCGGGATTGAAGATGTATGAGGGGGGGTGGTAAGGATGACGCTGCCGTTCGAGATGCTCATGTACACCTGCCCCCGGTGCAAGATATGCACCGCCAGCATGCACCCCGGCGAAAAGGAGTTCCACAAGCTCTGCCCCGCTTACACCCGCTATGGATACTTCGCATACAGCGGCGGCGGGAAATGCTACCTCGCCCAGGGCCTGCTCGAAGGGGCGCTGGAGGTTGACGATGACTTTGTGGACGTCCTCTACCACTGCACGCTCTGCGGCTCCTGCGCCGAGCAGTGCGCTACCGACCAGGACCCGACGAACATCGCGCGGATGGTAAGAAGGGAGGCGGTGGCGAGGGGCGGCGGCCCGCCCGGCGATGCCATGACCGTCGTGAAAAGCACCGTCAACTACCGCAACCCGTACCAGCAGCCGAAGGCGATGAGGTACCGCTGGGCGAAAGGGCTCGACCTCAAGGACGCCTCGAAGGAGCAGGTACAGACTCTCTATTATGTAGGGTGTACCGCGGCGATGATCCCGGACCGCACGCATTTCGCGCTTAACACCGTAAAGCTCTTACAGGCGGCCGGCGAGGATTTCGGAACGCTCGGGAAGAACGAGATCTGCTGCGGGAGCACGACGTTCAACCTCGGGGCTGAGGATGTTTTCAAGGAGATCGCCACCGAGAACACCGAGATGTTGAACGAGCTCGGCGTAAAGAGGGTTCTGACAAGCTGCGCCGGTTGCTACAGCGTCATGAAGAACGAGTATCCGAAGGTCAAAAGGCGCAACTTCGAGGTCATGCACGTCATCGAGTACCTGGACCAGCTCATAGGGGAGGGCCGGCTGAAGCCGGTGAAGGGCCTCGACCTCAAGGTCACCTACCACGACCCGTGCCACCTGGGGCGCTACAGTGAAATCTACGACGCGCCGCGCCGGATACTGGAGGCGATTCCCGGGGTGGAGCTTATAGAGATGGGCCGGAACCGCGAGAAGAGCTGGTGCTGCGGGGCGGGCGCTGGCGTGAAGACCGCATTCCCGGATTTCGCCATGTGGACCGGCGAGGAGCGTGTGAAAGAGGCGAAAGAGACCGGGGCGGATGCCCTCGTGACCGCCTGCCCGTTCTGCGAGGGAAACCTCGCGGACGTTGTCGCCGCGACCGGCGCCGGTATGGACGTCTTCGACGTAACCGACCTGGTAGAGATGTCACTGGAATGATGCGCGTTGCCCCTTCCCCCCTCGCGGGGGGCCGTGATAGGTGTTAATAATCCTTCCCCCTCGCGGAGGAAGGTCAGGATGGGGGCATTACTGCGAAGGAGGACAAATGGTTAATGAAGTTGCTTTCGGATCGAGCGAATGGCTGGACATGTACGTGAAGCTTTTTAACAAGCACCCGGGTCTGAAGGACTCGCTGAAGGACCTCACCGGGCGGGTCGCCTACGAGTTCACCGACCGCCCCGACATACCCCCCAAGTACGTCAGCATCAGGGAAGGGGTCATCGATGAGCACGGGGAGATGGCCGACCCCGGCCAGATGGACTGGATAATCCGGGCAGACTACGGTGTGTGGCGATCGATGACCATTGGGGAGCTCGACCCGATGAACGCGCTCATGTCCGGAAAGATCAAGGTCGGCGGAAACCTCGCCGCCATGCTGAAACACGCCGAGGGTTTCAAGCAGACGTTCGAGGTCGTCGAGCAGATACCGACTGTGTTCGATTGAAACAGGCAGGAGCAAAGCGTCCGTGGGCGGGCATCCAGCCCGCCCCTTTTGTGCCACGACACAGCCCACCGCAAACAGATGCGCTATACTGTACGCCAGTCGGGGTGTAGCGCAGCCAGGTTAGCGCGCAGCGTTCGGGACGCTGAGGTCGCCGGTTCGAATCCGGCCACCCCGACCACCCAACCGCGGTGATTCGAAACGGCGACCGGGGGGAGCCGGGGGGATTCCCCCCGAACTGTTTCAAATCAAGGGGAGTAACAGCGAGACCGAGGGTGCCGCGCCCTAGGGGGGATGTGAATTCCCCCTTGGGGAAGCGAAGTGGAACGGAGCGACGTCGACGCGTTCGAATCCGGCCACCCCGACCACCCAACCGCGGTGATTCGAAACGGCGACCGGGGGGAGCCGGGGGGATTCCCCCCGAACTGTTTCAAATCAAGGGGAGTAACAGCGGGACCGAGGGTGCCGCGCCCTAGGGGGGATGTGAATTCCCCCTTGGGGAAGCGAAGTGGAACGGAGCGACGTCGACGCGTTCGAATCCGGCCACCCCGACCACTTGTTTGTGGTATAGGTTGTTTAGAGCCCCCATTGATGGCGAACGCTGACAAGCTTCTTGACTGGCATGAGCGCTCCAACAACGGGGACCCCGAATGGTTGGCATTCGAACCGGCGACCGGGGGTTTGGAGGATGGAAGGGCAGACCAGTTACGTGAGTGTCATGCGCGACGGCCTGTTTCTCGAGTACAGGGAAAAGGGCAGTGTTAATCCCGAGCGTACCGCCGAATCCACGATACGATTCACATTCACTGAAGAGCTCCCCGGTCGTTTCCACATAACCATAGACACCGAGGTGATCGAGCAACACATGTACGCGGTCGCCTACGGGGAGAAGATACTCGTGGACGAGAACCTGTTGACGGCACAGGGAATCCCGATGCAATACGGGGGCCTCTGTCCGTTGTTGCTGGAACCGTCCGGCAGGGCTCCGGGTGCGGAAGTAAGGTGGCCGTGGGATGGAGCCGGCATCCAGGCGGTCCCCACGGATCCCAGGGAACGCCTGTATGCGAATGGTGTGCTCCGGGGGCCCATAGTGTGGAACGCATGGGATTCTCTGAAGCTGGAAAGGACAGACGCGCTGGAATCTTCGCCTATGCCCGTGGCCTATTATCACTGCGAAAGCGGCATCCTGGTCGGAATCGAGTACGGAGCGGAGCGGGAAGACGGGCTCGGCAGGTTTATATACTGCGACACAATTCTGGTTTCCAGCAACGCTGAGGAAATACTGCCCGGCGACGGTCCGCGATAGATGTCAATGTACTGCCCATTCTGCAAACAGGAAATATCACAGTTCTTCTCCCTCGACTTCTGTGACCAGTCGAAGAAGCATTGCCCGAAGTGCGCGGCCCTGTTGCCTGTAGGTGTAGCAGAACTCCTTCCCCCCTGGTATTGTCGCGAAGGCGTACCGCCGGGCCAGCACAACAGAAGCGAAGACACGAAAGAGGAACAGTGACTGATGAAATACCAGGCGGCCATCAATAAGCTTAAATCGCTTTCCGACCCCGAAGCCATCGAGGGGATGGCACGCTACGGCATAAAGCCGGAGAAGGCCCTCGGCATATCGATTCCCGCACTGAGAAAGATGGCCAGAGAAATCGGGAAAGACCATGACCTCGCGCAGCGGCTCTGGGCATCCGGAATACACGAGGCGAGGATCCTTGCCGGGATGATCGATGACCCCGAGGCGGTAACAGAGAAGCAGGTGGAAAGCTGGGTCAAGGGCTTCGACTCATGGGACGTTTGCGACCAGGTCTGCATGAACCTCTTCTGGCTGACCCGTTTCGCATACGACAAGTGCTTCGAGTGGAGCGAGCGCGACGAGGAGTTCGTGAAACGGGCCGGCTTCGCCCTGATGGCCCGCCTCGCGTGGAGCGACAAAGAGGCTACCGATGAGCAGTTCAAGAAGTTCCTCCCGGTCATCAAGCGAGAGTCCACTGATGAAAGGAACTTCGTGAAGAAGGCGGTCAACTGGACGCTGCGCCAGATAGGAAAACGCAATCCCGCGCTGAATAAGGCGGCGATAAAGACCGCGGAGGAGATCGGGAAGATCGACTCGAGAAGCGCCAGGTGGATCGCCTCCGACGCGCTCAAGGAGCTTAAGAGCGAAGCGGTCCAGAAAAGGCTCATGATGTCGCGTTGAGCGGGCGGCTCCCCGGATTCGATTGCCCGTATTCACAGGAAAGCCTCGTACCGGATTCTGAGCCCGGCCTCAGCAGTCAGAGTTTTCCTACCAGGTGCCGGATCTCCGCTTCCGGTGATATACGCAACGCGGTTTTTGGCATTCGGCCTTGATGGTTATAGAATAGGTGTGGAACGCAGGCACGGAAGGGGGGGCTGTGGCAGAGAATACTAACCTCGAGGACCTGATCAAGCATGCTAAAAAGAGCACACGCGATAAGCTGCGCTCCAAATTCACCCATCAGAGCCTGGACCGGGGCCAGTTCGTCTTCTTCGAGGGAGACCCCGCCAACACCCTGTACCTGGTCGAATCCGGCATCGTGGAGGCCAATGTCATACACGGCGACGGAAAGGTCTATATCTTCCACTTCCTCTTCCCGTGCGACATCTTCGGGGAAGGGATCATCTACGGCCAGGAGATCTTCCCGTTTTCAGTCATGGCCAGAGAGGACGCGTTGATCTGGAAGATCGGAAAGGGCGACCTTGTGCCCCTGCTCGAAACGGATCCCGCTTTCAAGAACTACCTCTTCGAGGTCGTCGGGCGGAAGCTCGACCTTTCCTACACAAAAGCCCGCTGCGTGGCGGGGGAAAGGGTGGAGCGGCGCGTGGCCTGCATCCTCCTCAAGTCCGTAGACGAGCGAGGTATAGATGACTGCGGGGAGAGGGTCACGGCCCACCTCACCAACAGGGACATCTCCGGGCTGATCGGCTCCACCGAAGAAACTGTGTCCCGCATCATGAGCAGGTTGAAAAAGGAGGGCGTCATCGGCCTCAAGGACAAGCAGCTCGTGGTGCTCGACCGGGAAGCCCTTATGAAGTACTTCGACTCCCTTTAAGACGCATGGGGAGCGGTGGTGGTGGACTTCTCCCCCGACCTTCCGGGCGTGTCTTTAGCGCAGCCAGGGTACTTACATTTTCCCTGCGCTGAACATGATTATCATCATGGCAGGTAAGGGCCCGGGTGTGTAGAAAATAGAACGGAAGACGGCTCGGGGCATGCTGCCGGTAAGCCCGGGGACCGCTCGAACTGGGTATAGAGAAATGCATTGCGCTGAAGAGGTAACTTTATGCACGCCGGCGCGGATGAGCCGCGGCTGGAATAGAGCTTACTCTTTCAGGGCCGGCCGATTCGGGGGTTAGATATGCCCGAGGTGTACCTCGACCACTATGCGGCGTCGCCTGTGCTCCCGCAGGTTATCGAAGCGATGCTGCCCTATTACAGTGAGAGGTTCGGGAACCCATCCTCCCTGCACGGCTGGGGGGATGCCGCGCGCAAAGCGATAGAAGAGTCGCGGCAGAAGGTCGCCTCGCTGATAGGCGCGAGCCCCGAGGAGATAATCTTCACCTCTGGCGGGACGGAGGCGAACAACACGGCTGTCAAGGGAATCGCGTGGGCCGCGAAGAAGAAAGGCAACCACGTGGTCGTCTCCGCAGTCGAGCATTTCTCGGTCCTGCACGCGGCGCGCACGCTTGAGAAGTGGGGGCTCGAGGTGACAGAAGTCGACGTCGATGAGTACGGGGTGGTGCACCCGGATAAGATAAGCGAGGCCATCCGGCCCGATACCGTGCTGGTGTCCGTCATGACCGCCAACGGAGAGGTCGGTACGCTCCAGCCGGTCAAGGAGATCGCTGAGGTGGCCCGTGAAAAAAAGATCCCCTTCCACAGCGACGCTGTCGCCGCCGCGGGCCATATACCGCTGGACGTGAAGGACCTGGGCGTGGACGCTCTTTCCCTGTCCTCCGACATGTTCTACGGCCCCAAGGGAGTTGGGGCCCTGTGGGTCCGGGGCGGTTTGCGGATGATGCCGCTGCTGGACGGGGGCGTACAGGAAGGCGGCAGGCGCGGCGGGACGGAGAACGTGGCGGGGATAGTGGGGATGGGCAGGGCGGCAGAGCTCGCGGCAGGCGAAATGGAGGAGCGCTCCGGGCGCCTGAGCTCCATGCGCGATGCGCTCATCGAGAAGCTGCCAGCCGCGATACCCCGGCTGCAGCTGACCGGACATCCGGCGCGGAGGCTTCCATGGAACGCCAGTTTTGTGGTGGAATTCATCGAGGGAGAGGGGATGCTCCTCTTCCTCAACCAGAAAGGGGTCGCAGTTTCCAGCGGCTCGGCGTGCACCTCGCGGGCCCTCAAGGGGTCGCACGTGCTCTCCGCCTGCGGTATTCCGGCGGAGATCGCGCAGGGGTCGCTGCTGTTCAGTTTCGGGCCCGACAACGGGCCCGGGGACGTTGACTACGTGGTGGAGGTGCTGCCGCCCATCGTCGAGAGGCTGCGGCAGATGTCGCCACTGTACGACAAGTTCCAAAAAGCAGGGGGGTGGTTAGGATAGCGATATACAGCGACACGGTGATGGACCATTTCATGAACCCGAGGAACGTCGGGGAGATAGAAGACGCCGACGGGATAGGCGAGGTCGGGAACCCCGTTTGCGGCGACATGATGACCTTCTACATCAAGGTGGACGAGGACGGGCGATTGAGCGACGTGAAGTTCAAGACGTTCGGCTGCGGCGCCGCTATCGCCGTCTCGAGCATGGTGAGCGAGATGGCCAAGGGGAAGACCATGGACGAGGTTCTCAAGATCAGCCGGGATGACGTGGCAGGCCAGCTCGGGGGCCTGCCCAAGAACAAGATGCACTGCTCCAACCTCGGGGCCGACGCGCTTCACAAGGCTATTGAGGATTACCGGAGCAAGAACAAGGAAAAGGAGAGTCAGCATGGATGAGCCGCAAACAGAGAAGGTGGAGAAATGCAAGTGCCCCTTCTGCGACGCGCAGATAGAGGAGCCGGCAATCCTCTGCACAAGGTGCGGCACCGCTCTCGTCGAGTGCGTCAGCTGCGGGAAGCAGGTCCGTGATGGTGTCCGGGTCTGCCCCCACTGCGGGCAGCCGCCCAGGTGACCGGGACATCGTCCGGGGGTGAACTCACATGAATGAAGAATCGATGACGATAATCGTGTTCAGCGATGACCTGGACAGAGGACTGGCCGCGTTTAACCTGGCAAACACCGGCGCCTCGATGGGTATGAAGGTCTCGATGTTCTTCACCTTCTGGGGCCTCGGCGTCATCAAGAAAGACGGCTCGGCTAAAGGGAACAAGAGCTTCATGCAGTGGATGATGGGGTTCATGAAGCGGGGCGGGGCAAAGCGCCTTAAGATGTCCCAGATGCACATGCTGGGAATGGGCACTGCCACCATGAAATCGCTGATGAAGAAAAACCACATGCCTTCGCTTCCCGAGATGATGGTCCTTGCTAAGGAGCAGGGAGTTAAGTTTATCGCGTGTACTACATCCATGGCCCTGATGGGCCTGGAGGAGGGCGATTTCATCCCCGAGGTGGATGAGTTCGCGGGCGCGGCTACCTACCTGGGACTGGCCACGGATTCAAAGGTCAACCTGTTTATCTGAGGCCGGGCGGCCCGCTGAGATGTGATCCGGAGGTGTGGCGATGAAAGCGGACCAGACACTCGACTGCATCGGCCTTTACTGCCCGATGCCTATCGTCAAGACCGCCCAGCGCATCAGGGAGCTCGAGCCGGGTGAGGTCCTCGAGGTCCTGTCAGACGACATAGGCATAAAGAGCGACATGCCCGCCTGGGCCGAGAAGACGGGGAACGAGTTTCTCGGGGCTGAAGAAGAGGGCGGAGAGATAAAAGTCTATGTCAGGAAGGCGGGTGCTTGACCGGCCTGCCCCGGCTGAAAGGGCGGAACGCCGGTCGATGGGGCTAAGTGGATAACAGGCGGAATAGCAACGGGCGGTAGCACTAACAAGGCGGGGGTGGTCAGCGTTGGCGGAAGATAAGACCCAGGAGAACCTTTACAAGGCATACGATGGAGAGTCGAAGGCCACTGTAAGGCTCAAGGTCTACGCTGAGAAGGCGGAAAAGGAGGAGTATTCGGGGGTTGCGAAGCTTTTTCGTGCTATCTCCGAGTCGGAGGCGATACACGCGCGCAACAACCTCCGGCTGATGGGCGTGGTGAAGGACACCGAGACAAACCTCTCGGACTCGTTCGCGCGGGAGACCAAGGTCGCGGAGGTAGGCTACAGCGATTTCATAGCACAGGCCGAGGGCGAGGGGAACGAGAACGCCACCCGTATGTTTACGTGGGCCCGCGACGTGGAGGAAGTGCACGCGAAGCTTTACGAGGGTGCGCTGGAGCACCTGCTTGCCGAGGAGACACCCGCCTATTACATATGCGAGGTCTGCGGCTACGTGACCGACGGCATGATCCCCGATAAGTGCCCGGTGTGCGGCAGCCCCGCGAAGGTCTTCTTCGAATCAACCTGAATCAAATGGTGACAGCCACTATTTTGCCAGTGTTATAATCATCTCATGGTTGGAAAAGTACTCAACGATCGTTATCAACTCGAGCAGCTGGTCGGCTCGGGCGGCATGGCCGACGTCTACAGGGCGTACGATAACCTGCTGGGCCGCAGCGTGGCCGTAAAGATACTTCATCCCCAGTACTCCAGGGACCCGGTCTTTATCCAGAGGTTCCGCCAGGAGGCCCAGGCGGCGGCCAACCTTAACCAGCCCAACATCGTGAACGTCTACGACTGGGGCATCGAGGACAGCTTCTACTACATCGTGATGGAATACGTGGAGGGCCGCGACCTGAAGGATATCATCCTGCAGGGTGGGCCGCTCCTTCCAGAGAGGGCCGTCGAGATCGGCGTCGCGATATGCGCCGCTCTCGAGGCCGCGCACGCACAGGGCATCGTGCACAGGGACATCAAGCCCCAGAACATAATCGTGACGGGTGACAAGCAGATCAAAGTGATGGACTTCGGCATTGCCCGGGCCGCGGGCGGCTCCGCAATGACCCAGACCGGGACCATCATGGGTACGCCGCAGTACATAAGCCCCGAACAGGCTCAGGGGCGACCTGCGGACCCGCGCTCGGACCTTTACTCCCTCGGGGTCGTGGTCTACGAGATGCTGACCGGGAAGGCGCCGTTCGACGGGGAGAACCCGGTGTCAATCGCATACAAGCACGTTCGGGAAGATCCCCTCCCCCCTTCGATGGTAAACCCCGACATCTCGCCCGGACTCGAGGCTGTCGTGATGAAGGCCCTGGCCAAGAACCCCGAGAACCGTTACCAGAACGCTATGGAGATGCAGGCCGACCTGGAGCGCTGCCTGGAGGGCGCCCCCGTTTATGCCACTCCGGTCCTCTCCGCTGAGGAGGCGGCCCGGGGGGCAACCATGGTTTACCCGGCCGGGCGCGCCGGTGGCAGGGGAAAGTCGCGCACCTGGATATGGATCGTCGTAATCCTGCTCATCCTCGCTGCCGGAGGTGTCGGGGCATGGGCGATAGTGCGTACGACGGGCGGCGTAAAGGTTCCCCCCCTCGTCGACAAGACCGAATCGCAGGCCAGCCAGGCCCTCGAGGGACTCGGCCTGAAGCTGCGAGTCGAGAAAAGGGTCCGTGACGCCGGGAAACCAAAGGGCACTATAATAAGTCAGGATCCATCCGCGGGCAGCAAGGTTTCCAAGGGAGGGACCGTAGAGGTCGTGGTCAGCGAGGGTGCCGAGCTGGTTTCAACACCGGACTGCCGCGGCCTGGCACAAGGCGCGGCCGAGCAGGCACTGCAGGAGGCCGGTCTCGAGGTCGGGAGCGTAAGCCAGGAATTCAGCGCAACCGCTAAGGAGGGTCTCGTAGCCTCTCAGTCTCCCGAGCCCGGGGCGCGGGTTGCTAAAGGTACGACGGTGAACCTGGCGATAAGCAAGGGGCAGGAAACGGTCCTGGTCCCGAGCGTGATCGGCATGACGAAGGACGCCGCGCTGCAGCAGTTGCAGAGCGCCGGTCTGCAGGGTGAGACCCAGGAGGAAGCTTCATCTCTACAGCCCACGGGCAGCGTCTTCGAGCAGAACCCGGCCGCGGGCGCGAAGGCCCCCAAGGGGTCAAAGGTGATAATAAAAGTGGCGACACTTCCGGTGAAGGTCAGCGTGCCACCATTGACCGGGTTGGATCAGGCGACCGCCGAAAACAAAATCGTAGCAGCCGGCCTTAAGCCCTACGTGGTCGATCAGCAAACGCTGGTCAAGGCAAAGGTCGGAACGGTGCTCAAGCAGGACCCTGCGTCCGGGATGCAGGTCGACAAGGGAAGTACGGTCAAAATCTACGTCGGTGTGGCGCCCCCAACCACCGCGCCTGCCCCGTAGCCTTCACTCTGGGGTCAGGTCTTGAATCGTGAATTTTTTCCTGACCTGGCACCGAATATGAGTATAGTCAATTGCGGGACCGAACAGGGAGGAAGCCATGGAACGCGCGATTCAGTTGAGCAGCTTGCTCGAGCAGTCCAAAGAGGTGGAAGTAGAGGATGCGTTCATCCTTCAAAACAAAAAACTGCTGAAGGTGCAAATGGAGGCCTCGGGTGGCCAGGTGCTCTGCAAGGCCGGCGCCATGATCGCCTACCAGGGACAGATGAACTTCGCCCGCAAGGGAGGCGGAGCCGCCAAGTGGGTCAAGAAGCAGGTGTCGGGTGAGGAGTTCACGTTGATGGAAGCCACCGGCACGGGCGACCTCTTCCTCGCCGACGCCGCGAACGACATAATCCTCCTGTACCTCAACAACGAGGCAATTGGCGTTGAATCTCTGAACCTCCTGGCTTTCACACCAAGCATCGCCTGGGACATCAAGATGATCAAAGGCGCCGCCGGGATGATGGCTGGCGGCATGTGGACCGTGGAACTCTCCGGGACGGGTTACCTGGCGCTCATCAGCAAAGGTGATCCGATGGCGCTGGCGGTGACCCCCGACCAACCGACCTTCACGGACCCCAACGCGACAATCGCGTGGTCGCACGGACTCGAGCCCTCGGTCAACGTGGACGTGAACCTCAAGAGCCTGAAGGGTATCTTCGGCTCGGCCACGAGCGGCGAGACGTTCCAGCTGACATTCCAGGGAGAAGGGTACGTTATCGTGCAGCCGAGCGAGGTTGCCCCTGTCACCAGCTTCGCCGGTCAAAAGGGTGGCGGTGGCGGCGCCGGCGGTATCCTGGGCGGCATCCTCGGACAGTAGCCGGTTCTGGGGTCAGGTCTTGAATCGTGAATTTATGCCACACTTTTGGGGTCAGGTGCCAGGTCTCGCGTAGATTCACGATTCAAGACCTGACCCCTCCTTGTTGGGGCACGCGAGTTTGATATTTGACAGGGATTATGTGTAAAATCTTTAGGCTGTTTTCTAGTTGAGTAGTGGTGCGCCTGCAAGGGTGCGCTATCTTCTGTTAGAACCTGAACTGGAGTAAAACATGAGCATCGAGCAGGGAACTTTTGTGCAAAAGTACGACCTCCTGGGCTGCATCCAGTGCGGAAGATGCACGGGGGGATGCCCGGTCACGGTGCGAACGCCCCTGAACGTGCGCCGGTTCGTGAACGACGCCATGGACGACGAACGCCTGGAAGAACTCTCGGGCAAGCCCGAGATCTGGGACTGCACCACATGCAACAACTGCTCGCTGCGCTGCCCCAAGGGACTCGACCCGTTCGAGGTGCTCCTGGGCCTGCGAAGCATGAAGGCCGAAGATGGCAATATCGAGCCCACCGCCCGGGACGCGCTCGAGAGCATGTTCAACAACGGAAACCCGTGGGGCAGGCCGGCGGCCATGCGCTGCGACTGGATGAAGGACATCGAGGGCATCGAGAACGTACGCATCCTCGAGGAGGGCGGGAAGGCGGACGTGCTCATCCATACCTGCTGCACCGCCTGTTACGACCCCCGCATCATGCCCCTGGCCAGGAACCTGGTGCGCGTGCTCGAGGCCGCGGGCGTTGACTACGGCTTCATCGGCGAGGAGGAGAAGCATTGCGGCAGCGAGGCCAGGCGCCTCGGCGAAGAGGGCCTCTTCGAGTACTTCGACGAGGAGAACACCGAACTGTTCGGCAAGTACGACGTAAACAGGATCGTGTGCCTGTCGCCCCACTGCTTCAACTCTTTCAAGAACGAATACCAGAACATCCCGGTCCCGGTTCACCATTACACGGAACTGGTCGCCGGGCTCATCGAGGACAAGAAGCTCGAGTTCTCAAAAGAGATCGGCGCGCAGGTGGTCTTCCACGACCCGTGCTACCTGGGTAAGAAGAACAATATCTTCGACGAGCCGCGTTACATCCTGAGCCAGATGCCCGGTGTGGAGACGGCCGAGTTCTTCCGCTCGAAGGAGCGCAGCCTCTGCTGCGAGGGCGGCGGCGGCAAGATGTGGGTCGAGTCCGAATCCAAGGAGCAGCGCCTGGCCGAGACCAGGATAATGGACGCGAAGGACCTCGGCGCGAAGATCGTCGCCGTGTCCTGCCCCTTCTGCCTGCTCACCCTCGAGGACGCTCTCAAGGTCAAGGGGCTCGAAGAGGAGATGCGGGTAGCGGACATACTGGAACTCCTGGGCGAAGCGCTGTAGCGCCCGGGCGCCGGATATAGATCTGAAATGTTGGCCCTATAGAAAAGTGAGGTGAACCGGGTATGAAAATTGCGGTCTGCGTGAAGCAGGTGCCGGACACTTCCGATCCCGACGTGGAGGTCCACATCGACTCCAGTGGAAAAGGTGTCGAGGAGGGCAAGTTCAGCTTCGTGATCAACGAAGCTGACAACTACGCGGTGGAAGAGGCAATCCTGCTCAAGGAAAAACACGAAGGGGAAGTAACAGTTGTTAACGTGGGGTCGGAAGCGGCCAACCAGGTTATCAGAATGGCGCTCGCCAAGGGCGGCGATGGCGCGATCAGGCTGGACGACGAGAAGTTCGCCGGCTCAGACCCCGTGGCCCTTGCCCGCATACTGCAGGCGGCCATCAAGGACCTGTCCTGCGACATCGTGATGACCGGATGCCTTGCTTCCGATGACGGCTACGGCGCGGTCGGCGTAGCGCTCGCAAGCCTCATGGGCGTGCCTCACGCGGCGTACGTGAAGACCGTCGAGGTCATCGGTGACAACAGGCTGAAAGTCGGGCGCGAGCTCGAGGGCGGCCTGCTCGAGATGGACGAGATCGATACGCCCTGCGTGCTCACCATCCAGACCGGCGGCAACGAGCCCCGCTACGCCTCTTTCAAAGGCATCCGCGAGGCTTCCAAGAAGGAGATCAAGGTCATGGACCTGGCGGCGACCGGCCTCTCGGAGGACCAGGTAGGCGAGGCCGGTTCCGTGGCAGTAATGGTCCAGTACTCGGTTCCAGTGGTTGGTGACCTCGCGGAGATCCTCGAGGGCGACCCTGGCGAAACCGCGGGCAAGCTCGCCGGCATACTCAAGGAAAAGGGGCTGGTATAGATGCATGAGATATTCGTACTGGCAGAGCACAGGCAGGGCGAGCTTCGCGACGTCACCCTGGAGATGCTGACTCTCGCCAGCCAGCTCGAAGGTAAGGTTACGGCGGTCCTGCTTGGCAGCGAGATGGACGATTTCGCGAGCAAGCTCGCGTCATACGCGGACAGGGTCCTCGTAGTCGACGACCCGATGTTCGCGAACTGGAACGCCATCAACTTCCAAGCGGCGCTGGTTGCGCTCATCAACAAGGACAAGCCCCACCTGGTGATAATCCCGAACACGGGCCAGGGCGCCGACATCCTGGCGTCGCTCGCTCTCGAGCTCGGGGCATCGTTCACCTCGGACATCATCGGCCTGGCCATCGAGGGTGATAAGCCGGTCGCGACCCGCGCGTACTACGGCGGTAAGATCAACGGCCGCATCGAGTTCAAGGACGCCGAGCTATACATGGTCGGGCTCCGAGAGGGCGCGATCCCGGCCGCGGAGGGTGGCAAGTCCGGCGAGATCGAGAAAGTGGACAACCCGGTTGCCTCGGACGCGACTGCCCGCAAGTTCCTCGAGTACGAGCAGCCCGCTGTCGGGGACGTTGACATCACTCAGTCCTCGATGCTCGTCTCCATCGGCCGCGGCATCCGCGAGGACAAGAACGTGCCCATGGTCGAGGAGCTCGCCGGGTTGATGGGAGCGGATGTTTCCGGCAGCCGGGCCGTTGTGGACGCGGGCTGGCTTCCCGCCGACCGCCAGGTGGGAATCTCGGGCAAGACCGTGAAGCCGAAGTTGTACCTGGCCCTGGGCATCAGCGGCGCGTTCCAGCATGTGACCGGGATGAAGGGCGCGGACCTGGTCGTTGCCATCAACAAGGACCCGGACGCCCCCATATTCCAGTACGCTGACTACGGAATAGCAGATGACCTGCTCAAGGTGGTGCCCGCCCTTATCGACAAGCTGAAGGAGATGAAGGGGTAGGCGCCCAAGGAGGACCGGAGTAAATGGTTGATAACTACAGACCGAGGATAGGCGTGTACGTCTGCCACTGCGGTATCAACATATCCTCGGTGGTGGATGTGAACGCGGTGATCGAGTACGCGTCGAAGCTGCCGGGGGTCGTCGTTGCACGGGACTACTCATACATGTGCTCGGACCCCGGACAGGCGATGGTGAAGGACGATATCGAAAAGGAAAAGCTTAACCGGGTTATCGTCGCTTCCTGCTCGCCCCGCATGCACGAGCCGACATTCCGCAAGACGCTCAACGAAGCCGGCCTCAACCCGTATTTCCTGGAGATGGCCAACATCCGCGAGCAGTGCTCGTGGGTCCACGAGGACAAGCAGGAGGCCACCGAGAAGGCTAAGAAGCTGGTCGAGGCGGCCGTGGCGAAGGCGCTCCTACTGGAGGCGCTCGAAGAGAAGGAAGTCGACGTGACTCCGGCAAGCCTCATCATCGGCGCCGGCATAGCGGGCATCCAGGCCGCGCTGGACATAGCAGACGCCGGTTTCAAGGTCTACCTTGTTGAGAAAAGCCCGTCGGTGGGCGGCCACATGGCCCAGCTCGACAAGACCTTCCCGACACTCGACTGCTCCGCGTGCATCCTCACTCCCAAGATGGTCGATGTCGCCAACCACCCCAACATCGAGCTCATGACCTACTCGCAGCTTGAAGAGATCGAGGGCTACGTGGGAAATTTCAAAGCGAAGATCCGCAAGAAAGCCCGCTACGTCGATTTCGACAAGTGCACCGGCTGCGGCGACTGCGCGGAGACGTGCAGGCTGGCCGGGCGCATCCCCTCGGAGTTCGACGAAGCGATCGGAAACCGCTCGGCCATCTACCTGCCGTTCCCGCAGGCGGTCCCGGCGAAGTACACCATCGACCCCGAGCGCTGCCTGCAGCTTGCCAAGGGGAAGTGCGGCAAGGAGGGCCCGAAGTGCGCCGAGGTCTGCCAGCCAAACGCGGTCAACTTCGAGCAGCAGGACGAGATAGTGGAAGTCGATATCGGGACCATCATCGTGGCGACCGGCTACGATATCTTCGATGCCAGGCGGAAGCCGGAATACGGCTGGGAGGACTGCGATAACGTATTAACAGGGCTCGAGTTCGAGCGCCTTGTATCCGCCTCCGGCCCGACCGGCGGCAAGATAATCCTGGGCAGGGACAAGAAGGGTGAGGGCGGATTCGAGCCCAAGAAGGTCGCCTTCATTCACTGCGTCGGCTCCCGCGACGAGTCGGTAGGCAACGAATACTGCTCGCGCGTGTGCTGCATGTACCTCGCCAAACAGGCTCACCTCATAAAGGACAAACTGCCGGACGCCGACATAACCGTGTACTACATGGACGTCCGCGCGTTCGGAAAGGGCTTCGAGGAGTTCTACGACAGGGTCCGCAGGGAAGGCGTTCGTTACATCCGGGGGAACCCGAGCGAGATATACCGCCAGGGTGCTGACCATACCCTGATAGTGAAGGTCGAGGACACCCTGACCGGCACGCCTCTGGAGGCCGAGCACGACCTGGTCGTTCTCGGTGTCGGCCTCGAGCCCCGCCAGGACATCAGGGAGATCATCGACCTGTTCAAGCTGTCACAATCCACCGACGGGTTCTTCCTCGAGGCGCACCCGAAACTGCGCCCGGTCGATACGGCATCGGACGGCATCTATCTTGCCGGATGCTGCCAGGGCCCAAAGGACATTCCTGACACAGTCGCACAGGCCAAGGGCGCTGCCTCATCCGCCTTGATCCTGATCGCCTCAGGCAGGGTAAAGGTCGAAGCCCAGGTTTCCGTGGTCAGCGCGGATGAATGCCGCGGCTGCGGCCTGTGCATAGAGGTCTGCCCGTTCGGCGCGATCGAACTGGTCGAGGAGAACCGCATGGGCAACATCGTAAAGGTAGCCCTGGTGAACGAGGCGCTGTGCAAGGGCTGCGGGTCCTGCGCGGCTGCCTGCCTGTCGGGTGCCATCCAGCCCAAGTCGTTCAAGGATGAACAGATACTGCCACAGATTGCTGTACTGGGAGTGAAGTAGCGATGAGCGAAGAATCAACAATGACCGGGGAGAAGAAAAGCGGATCGACGGAGTTCGAGCCCAACATCATCGCGTTCCTGTGCAACTGGTGTTCTTACGCGGGAGCTGACCTGGCCGGGACCTCGAGGATGCACTACCTTCCGAACATCCGGATAATCAGGGTGATGTGCTCGGGAAGGGTGAACCCTTTGTTCCTGGTCAACGCCCTCCAGCAGGGCGCGGACGGCGTGCTGATCTCCGGCTGCCACCCGGGAGACTGCCATTACCTGGAGGGTAATTACTTCGCACGGCGGCGCTTCATGCTCATGCGTAACCTGCTCGAGCACGTCGGAGTGGACCCCGGCCGGGTCAACATGAGCTGGGTCTCGGCTTCCGAGGGCGCCAAGTTCAAAGACGTCATCGAGGAGTCCGTGACCAGGGCGAAAGCCGCGGGCCCGATGGATCAATTCAGACGGAGGCAGATAAATTGGTAGATTTGAACAAGCTCAGGGACAAGGCGAAGGAAGTCCTGATACGCGATGACGTCAGGCGCCTCATTGGCTGGAAGCGTGGGACCTACGGCTTCGAGTCCGCGCCGGTTGTCCTCAAGGACGCCTCCGAGGTCGACATTCTGATATGGGACGCGACCTGCGTGCAGAACCTTGCCTCTTTGCTTACCCTCGAGGAAAAGCCGCCGGTGCCGCGTGGGCAGGAGCCCGACACGCGCAAGGTAGCGGTCATGGTCAAAGGGTGCGACTCGCGAGCAATCATCCAGCAGTTGATAGAGAAAGCGTACGAGCGGGATGACGTGATCGTGATCGGCCTCCCCTGCCGGGGGGTCGTTGACCGCCGCAAAGCCAGGGAGTTGTTCGGCGACCTGGCGGTCCCGGCTGAAGCCAAGATCGATGCCGAGAAGGTGACGATCGATATCGGTGGGGACTTCAAGACGGTGGAGCGCAAGGACGTCGTCATGGACAAGTGCCTGCGCTGCCGCTACCCGAACCCGCTGGTGAGCGACACCATGATGGATTCTGAGATCGAGAAATTCGCCGACGACGACTTCGCGGACGTCGAGGAATTCGAGAAGAAATCGCCGGATGACAAATGGAAGCACTTCGACGAGCAGTTCGACAAGTGCATCCGCTGCTACTCGTGCCGCAACGTCTGCCCCATGTGCTACTGCGTGGAGTGCTTGGTTACGAAGCTGCGGCCGCAGTGGACGAGACGTTCGACCGACATCAGCGAGAACACCGCCTATCACATCCAGCGGGCGTGGCACCTTGCCGGCCGCTGCATAGAGTGCATGGAGTGCCAGCGAGTGTGCCCGGTGGACATACCGCTGATGACCCTGAACCGCAAGATGACTCACGACGTCAAGGAGATGTTCGAGTACGAGCCGGGTGTCGACCCGGAGGCCCCGCCTCTCCTGGCAAGCTACAAGCCGAACGACCCCGAAGATTACATCATGTAGCATCAACAACTGAGGTTTATTTACACGGAGTGTGACCATGGGAGACTTTAAGTTCGCAAAAGAAAAACTCACCGACGTGCTCTCGGCACTGAAGGATTTCAAGGTTTTCGCTCCGGTGAAGACCGACGGGGTAGTGCGCTTTCAGGAGGTTGCGGACCCCGCGCAGGTGAGCCTGGATTACTCGAACTCGAACGTCCCTCCCAAGGAGCTGATGTTCCCCGAGACCGAGACGTTGTTCAGGTACCGGCTGGGCGGGACCGACCTGGACGTGGCTAACCCCGCCGAGGGCCCGAAAAGGGTGATATTCGGCATTAGGCCGTGCGACGCCCAGGCCTTCTCGATAGTCGACAACCTGTACGGCTGGGACTTCCCGGACCCGTACTTCCAGGGTCGCCGCGCGAACACGGTCCTCGTCGGGCTCGCGTGCGCGGACCCGTGCGCGAACTGCTTCTGCCCGTCGGTCGGAGGAAGCCCGGCGTCCGAGGATAACGTGGACGCGATGATGTTCGACCTGGGTGACACGATCTATCTGAAGGGCCTGACCGACCGGGGCGAGGAAATCGCCAGTGCGATTTCGGGAGCTGTCGAGGCCGCCGGTGACGCGGAGAAGAAGGCGGCAGCCGGGCAGGCCGAAGAGGCTTCGGGCAAGATACAGCGCTCGATAGACACCTCGGGGATCCCCGAGAAGCTCCCCTCCCTTTACGACCACCCGTTCTGGGAGCAGTTCTCCGACAGGTGCCTGGGTTGCGGGATCTGCACGTTCCTGTGCCCGACCTGCCACTGCTTCGACATACAGGACGAGGTCGAGCAGTTCGACTGCCGGCGCGCCCGCATGTGGGACACCTGCATGTTCTCGGAATACTCCCTGCACACCTCGGGGCACAACCCGCGGCCGACCCGCAAGGAGCGTACCCGAAACCGCATAAGCCACAAGTACTCTTACTTCCCGACCAAGTTCGACGTTATCGCCTGCGTGGGCTGCGGACGCTGCATAAACTACTGCCCCGTGAACATCGACATCCTGGACATCCTCGAAAAGTCCAAGCAGGCTGAGGCCAAGGAGGAACAGACGGCATGATGGACGAAAGCAACCCCTATCTTCCTTATACGGTAAAAGTCGAGGAAGCCTGGTTCGAGACGCCAGGCGAAAGGTGCATCAAGACCTTCAAGGTAAACTTCACAGACGAGAAGGTCTGGGACACCTGGAGCCACAAGCCGGGCCAGTGCGCCATGGTAGGAAGGCTCGGTGTCGGCGAGTCCATGTTCTGCATCTCCTCTGCCCCATCAGAGGAAGGTTATCTCCGTTTCTCGGTCATGCGGATGGGCAAGGTGACGAGCGCCCTGCACGAGTTGGAAGCAGGAGACCTGATGACCGTGCGCGGTCCCGTTGGGAACTCGTTCCCGCTCGATGAGTGGGAAGGCAAGGACATCGTCACTATCGGCGGCGGCATCGGGCAGGCACCGCTTCGCCCGGTCATCAACTATATCCGGGCAAACCGCGACAGGTTCGGGGAACTCAAGGTCCTCTACGGCGCGCGTACCTCTGATGACCACTGCTTCAAAGGGGAGTTCGACGATTTCCGCAAGGAGGGACACGGCTGCCACCTGGCGGTCGACGTCTCCGAAGAGAAGTGGCCCCACTTCGTAGGCTTCGTGCCGAACCTGCTGATGGAGGTCTCACCCAGCCCCGAGAACGCTGTCGCGGTCACCTGCGGGCCTCCGGTGATGATAAAGTTCGTAATCCAGAACCTGGAGAAGCTCGGCTTCGCACCTGAGCAGATATACACCACGCTCGAGGAACGGATGAAGTGCGGCATCGGCAAGTGCGGGCGGTGCAACATCGGGCACCTGTACGTCTGTAAGGACGGGCCCGTGTTCAGCTACGCGACCTTGAAGGAGATCCCGGAGGCGTTCGCCTGATAACCCTCCAATGCGTCATCTAAAGGCGGGCTCGCGAGCCCGCCTTCTTTTTTCCCGAGCAGCCTTATGACTCTCGCGAGGGGGATCAAGCCCCTTTTCTAATCCCTGAAACTAACCCTGGATATACTTCCTACGCGGAATAGTCCAGTCTGCCTTTCTACGCGAAAATGGGACTTGAGGAACAACACGGGGAACCACCAGGGGGGTTTGAAATGGAATGCTTGAACTGCGGTAAGGGATATCTTAGAACGGATGGCTCCGATTACTGTCCCGGTTGCGGCGCCCTGCTGGTTGAGCCGGCAACGTCTCCCTCGTCTGCAACTACACAACCGCCTGATGCGCATAACCGTCATGCAATGCAACAGGTAGAAAAAAGAACGCTATCGGGCAGAATGGGTGTAAGCGAAATCGAGCCGGTCTGCATGTTTGGCCTTATCTTAAGCGCGGGGGCATGGGCAACGGGAGCTTTCGCCGTCATCATCTTCTTTTTCCACAGCGCTCCTCTCCTTATTACCGCTGCCTTTGGCTCATCATCAATCGTTCTGGCAATACTCGCCATTATTTTTTCAGGCATCGGAAGGAGCCGGTTAAAAGGCCAGCCGTCACACCCGGGTAAAAATCAGGCAAAAGCGGGCATAATCCTGGGCGTGTCTTACCTTGTTTTTGTGATTGTTGGGTTCGTGGTGGCCGGTTTGGTGATCGCTTCTATCATACAAAGCATGTGATTGTCAGTAGTAGCAATCACTCGAGAGCCCACAAACTAAATTCCCGGGACACCGCACTTACGCCCGCTGAAGAACAGGATGCTCTTGACCTTCCGGGTGACCAATTTCTTGACGCCGCGCTCCTCGAGCGCGCTTACGAACTCCTCTTCGGTGAATACAGGGCGGCTGAACCAGCCGCAGCGGGCACCTATGCGTCCTACCACCAGGTCCGTGAGCAGGCGCTCTCCCCTGATGTAGAAAGAGCCGGCCAGCTTCCCTCCCGGTTTCAGCACCCGGACCAGTTCGTCGAGCGCGGTCGGCTTGTCGGGGAACGCGCAGATGCCGTTCATGGTCAATATGCCGGAGAAGATCTCGTCGATGAAAGGGAGTCGCGCGACGTCGGCACGAACCAGTATCACGTTGCCGAAAGCCTCCACCCGGATCTTTTCAAGCGCCGATTCCAGCATACCCCTGCTGTAGTCGGCGGCCACGAAATCGAGGTTGGGCTGCAGGCTGTACTCGCCGGCCGTAAAAACGCCGGTGCCTACCGGGATATCCAGGAAGTACCCCGGCTCGCAGTCCGATGCCACGCTGTCCAGCATCTCGAAGAGCAGAGGGATAAACCTGGTGGTCCCCCACATCATGCGTACGACAAGCCGGTCGAAAACGGTGGCCCCGGTGGCTTTCTTCTCGTACGTCCTGCCGGCAATGCGCTCGAACGCCCTGCTGACCGATTTCTGCTTCCCCTCGTCTTCACCGTAGACAAGGCTCGCGATCTCGTCGCTCACGCTGAAAGTATGCAGGACGTCCCCGTCGCAGCAGTAGGATGACACCCGGGGCCTGTACCGCATGCCGCCCCCGCAGGCCGGGCACCGTAGCAGCGCGGTCAGCCGCTCATGGTTCACCGGAACCACCCCCGCCGGGGTCCGGATGTTCAGCTTCTTCATCCGAGGCAGGTGACGGCATCTCTTCTGCGTGTTCGCCCTCTGCCTCAGCCGCCGCGAGATGATGCTCAATCATGATGATGATCTCGCGTGTCTTGAACGATTGATACACGAGCAGCACCGCCCAGATGAACGCGACCGTTCCCAGCAGCAGCGCGGGCAGTTCGTGCCTCGTAAAGTACAGGACAAGCAGCCCCACGCACAGCACCAGCATCCCGATGCCGCCCGCCATGTAGATGATCCTGCGCAGCTTTACCCTGGCCAGGTCCTCGTCAGCTTCTTCCCGAACCACCATTACGGCTCCTCCGCTCGCGGGATGTCCGCAATAGATAGTACCCGTCAACGGCCGCCCATACCTTCCGGGAAGGGGTGCTATTCGGGGAAAACGATCAGCCCCTTTGCTCAGGTAGTCACAGGTCAACGCAACTCTGGGGTCAGGCACCGGTTGCATTGCAGCTGGAAGGGGATCGAATGAGTCGAACGCAACAGGGAGCCAGACCCCGGCGTCGTAGGGGTAAGGTCCTGGTTTGTTGGACCTGACCCCAGGTGTTTACGCAACAGGGAGCCAGACCCCGGCGTCGCATTATGGCGGTCATACTGAGTAAAGGGGCTAATCGTATGGGGAATTCGGAGGGTCCGAGCCACGGAAGAGCCGTTGAGGTATAATATCGAACCGTTCGGGAAGGACCTGCTCCGGCGGCCCGCATCGCATAGCTGGAACTCCGGGGAGCGCCATCTAGGTTGCCCGGGATAAGGAGGAATTGATTGTACTGGCTCATAGCCGCTACCGGAGATTCGTTCAGAAAACCTTTTGTCGACCTCTGGCACAAGATCCAGGGCTGGTGGCCGAAAGTGCTTGTGGCCATCATAATCCTGGTTGTCGCGTGGCTCCTGTCGAGGCTGGGCCGTAAGCTGGTGCAGAAGACGGTCGAGCGCAGCAGCACGCAGGGACACGTGGACATCCTTATAGCGCGGGGAGTCTCGGCCCTGATACTGGCAGCCGGGGTGGTCCTTGCCCTCTGGGAACTCGGGATCAGTATTGGCGCCGTGCTTGCCGCTGTCGGCCTGGCCTCGCTTGGCATAGGCTTTGCCCTGCAGGACATCTTGAGCAACCTGTTTGCGGGCGTGATACTACTT
>Ga0315274_10000774_pt1 | contig 49447 bp, 65 predicted proteins | sample YL17G02_20_MG_FD_203700 | JGI IMG/M metagenome (GOLD analysis project Ga0315274, IMG submission 203700) | Sediment microbial communities from Yellowstone Lake, YNP, Wyoming, USA - YL17G02_20 | ecosystem: Environmental > Aquatic > Freshwater > Lake > Sediment | place: USA: Wyoming | collected... | reverse complement strand
TGGTCGCCAAGCAGCGGAAGCCGTACGACGAGATCCGCAAGGACATGGTTGCGCACCTCGACTCCGGCGTGCTGCTGACGACGAACCCGCTCACGAAGCTGATCCGCTTGAGCCAGTTCGCCAGCGCCTGCGGCGAGTTCGGCGACCCGGCCTTCTCCGTGTTCCTGAACGGCGCTCGGGTCAGCGGGCCGTTCCCGCTGTACGAGACGGCCGAGGGCGCCCTGTCCTCCTTCCCCGGCTCCACGATCAAGGACGAGACTCCGCTGCTGCTGGAGATGCCCTCGTGCAAGGTGGACGCGCTGCTGGAGATCGCCGGTGAGCTTGGCGACCAGAACGCTCTCGTCTTCGCCGAGAGCAGGCAGTTGATCGAGCTTGCCGCCAAGGCGCTCGTGAAGGACGGCTATCAGGTCGGGCAGCTGACCGGCGCCGTCCCGGAGCACGACCGGATGCAGGCGGTGCAGCAGTTCCAGGCTGGCCGGTTGAAGTTCCTGCTGGCCACGCTCGGCGCCGGTGGCGAAGGGTTGAGCTTCCCCGGATGCACCACGGCGATCTTCCTTCAGCGATCCTTCAGCCGGATCAAGAACGAGCAGGCGGAGGCGCGCATCCACGGCATCGGCCGCGGCGACCTGGCGATGGAGCGAGGCTCCGAGTACATCGACATCGTCACGAAGGACTCCGTCGAGGCGCAGGTGTTCGCGGCGATGGCCGACAAGGAGCGCATCATGGAGGAGATCGTCCGCGACAAGGAGACGCTGGCAAGGTGGCTGGCGAAGTGACTACCAGGCCTGAGTACATCTACTTCGTTCTGCTCGCGGATGGCCGCATGAAGGCAGGCCATACGATTCGGCATCTCTACTGCCGCATGGGTGAGATCGAGAAAGTAGTGGGTTCTCCTATAACCGAGATCATCGGGTGGTTTCCGGCGACGTACGAGGTAGAGCAAGAAGTACACCGTATCCTCGGTGGCTACGTGTCAACGGCTCCAGAAAGCTACAAAGGATCTCAGTCTGACTCCGAGTACTACGATGTCGTCCTAACCCACGAGGAGGCTAGGGATCTCGTAGTAAGGGCATCCAGCGCCGCGGCCGACCGGGTATCCCAGCGGATAGATGAGGCATACGACGACTGGGATGCAGCAGGCTACGGCTCATGGTCGATCTTCGAGGAAGCCATGCGTACGGTGCGTCGTATCTACAACAGGCAACGAAGGATGCAAGCCTCGCTCGGGGTTGAAAACATCTACACGGCTGATCGAGAGGAAGTAAGGAGAGAAGCTCGTCGGCTGTTCGAGGCCCGCGAGGAAGCGAACACCGGACAGGCTATGGCGGAAGTCCCTGAAGTCCCGAAGCTGCACCCGAAAGCTACCCCTGTGTTAGCAAGGAGAGAGCTATGACCGCAGTACCCGAGATGCGCCGAGTCCACATGCCCGCTCCGCGCAAGCGCCGCGAGAAGGGCAACGCCACCGGCCTGAAGCGCTGGTACGTCCCCGGCAGCGAGACGGCCCTCACGCCGTACGCCACGCGCGAGCTTGCCCGGCGCCGAGCCGCGGCCCGCATCGCCAAGGCCAGCCGGAAGGTCAACCGTGCCTGAGCCACGGATGCCGTCCACGATCCACACGTTCACCGGCCGCATGGTCGACCCGCTCGCGCTGCGCGCGGAGGACGTCTGCATCGAAGACATCGCACACCACCTTTCGATGCAGTGCCGCTTCTCCGGCGCCGTCCGGTACTTCTACTCCGTCGCCCAGCACTCCGCGCTGGTCGCCCGCTACGTCCCGGTCGAGTACGCCCTCGACGCGCTGATGCATGACGCCGCCGAGGCGTACCTCCAGGACATGGCCCGGCCGCTCAAGGTCTCGCACGTCGGGGACGCGTACCGCGTAGCGGAGGATCACGTGGAGCGCGTGCTCGCCGAGGTGTTCGGCCTGGCGTACCCGCACCCGGAGATCGTCAGCGAGGTCGACGTGCGCGTGCTCGTGACCGAGGCGCGCGACCTGCTGCACGGCACCGAAGCCTGGGGTTACTACCAGGACGTTTCTCCGTACGATGAGATCGTCCAGCCCTGGTACCCGCCGCTCGCCGAGGAGGTCTTCCTCGGCTTGTTCGAGGTTCTCAACACCGCCAAGAAGGAGGAACGCACATGATCATCCTGGGACTCGCTGGCAAGAAGGGATCGGGCAAGGATACGCTCGCCGACTTCCTCGTCCAGGAGTACGACTTCGAGAAGATGGCTGCCGCCGCGCCGCTGAAGCAGTCGGCCGCAGCCCTGTTCGGCATCCCCGCCGAGCACTTCGAGCAGACCAAGAACGACCCGAACGCAACGGTCACCATGCGGTACGAGTACAGCGACCGCAGTTTCTACGTCAAGCTCACGCACCGCGAGTACCTTCAGCGGTACGGCACCGAGGCGCACCGGGACATCCCGGATTTCGGCACCGAGGTGTGGACAGACATGCTCAACCGGAAGTTCCGCGATCCCGAGGGCCGCTACGTCGTCACCGACTCCCGGTTCACGAACGAGTGCCTGAACCTCCAGGCCCGAGGTGGACGGATCGTCTATATCGACCGGCCCGCCGCTGACTCCGAGGACGCGCACATCTCGGAGGCCGAGCCGGATGTCGAGATGTACCGCATCCAGAACGACGGCTCGCTCGCCGACCTGTACGAGGCGGGCCACGCGCTGATGCGCGTGATCGAGAGCGACGAGATCTTCGCGCGGATGGCGCGCGTCGGATGACTCTTCCCGCGCCCTCCATAGATGCGTTCACGCCGCTGCGGCTCACCTATTCGGAGAGCAAGCAGTGGATGCGTGACCGGCGCCAGTGGTACCTCGGCACCTACCGCGGCCTTCAGAAGCGCGCCATCGACACGCCGTTCAACCCTCTCGACCTGGGCACCGCCTACCACGACGCGCTTGCCCTCTACTACGAGGACAGCAAGAACGACCCGCTCGCCTTCGTGACGGCGCAGTACGACTCGCTCATCGCCGAGACCGAGTACGTCAAGGACGCACAGAAAGCGAAGGATCTCATCACGGCGATGGTAGGCGGCTACCTGGAGTGGCTGGAGGAGACCGGCGCCGACGCCGACCTGATCATCGAAGGCTCCGAGAGCATGGTCGAGGTCAAGCTCGTTCCAGGCATCACGCTCCTCTCGAAGCTTGATGCTCCGGTTACCCGGCGCTCGGACGGATCGAAGCTCGCGCTGGAGCACAAGACCACGGCCAGCCTCGACGCGCCGCTGGCCCTGCTCAAGCTCGACCGGCAGTTCCTAACCGAGCACCTGGCTCGGTTCCTCATGCTCCAGGCGCAGGGTGCCACGGCCGATGAGGCCCACCACCTCTGCACCGGCATCCTCTGGAACGGCGCCCGCAAGGTCAAGCGTGGCCCGACAGCCAAGCCGCCCTTCTACGCGCGCGTGGACGTGCTGCACAACATCGTGGAGCTTCGGAACCACTGGAAGCACATGGTCGCCATTGGCCGTGAGATCCAGTACGCGCGCTGGCTCCTCGACGCGGGAGTCTCGCACCACATCGTCTGCCCGCCGAACCCGACCAGGGACTCGACGTGGGACGATCCGTTCTTTAAGATCTCGGTAATGCTCGATGATGGCTCGGATGCCGAGGGAGCCATCGAGGAGCTTTACGAGAAGCACGACCCGCTCGAAAGGTATCAAGGCGCGGTACCCATCGGACTCGCGTAGGCGCCTACAACCGCCGTGGACGGTATGCTCCCACGGCAAGCAGTACGGAAGGAGGAGGAGGACTATTCGCACTACCCTTACGACCCTGATCCACGGGGACTCGGGCGTTGGTAAGTCCTGGTTCGCCGATACGGTTCCAGGGCCACGCTTGATCCTTGATGCGGAAGGCCGCGCCCGGTACACGCCGAGCGGCCCGAAGATCATGTGGGATCCCAAGGTCGGCCCGCCTCCCGTCTACGACGGGACGTGGGAGACCTGCATCGTGCAGGTGGTCGACTTCGAGACGATCCGGCTGGTCTATACCTGGCTTCGGTCAGGGCAGCACCAGTTCGTGTCGGTCGTCATCGACTCGCTCATGGAAGCACAGAAGCGATGCATCGACGCGGTCGCCGGTGTGAACGCACTCGACCAGCAGGACTGGGGCACGTTGCTCCGGCACCTCGAAGGTCTCGTGCGCAACTACCGCGACCTGACGTTGCTCCCGGACGCATCACAGACCGTCCAGGTCGTGGTGTTCGTCGTCGGCTCGCGCAACGTCGAAGGCAAGATGAAGCCGCTGCTCCAAGGGCAGCTTCAGGACACGGTGCCCTTCTACATCGACGTCGTCGGCTACCTCTACAAGCAGCCGGTCACGTCGCCCGAAGGTCTCGTGACCTATTCGCGGCAGCTGCTGATCGACCAGCAGCCGAACTTCGTCGCCAAGGACAACACCGGCCATCTGGTCTCCCAGCTAGGCCCGGTCGTACCGATCCAGTCTGCCGATCAGGCTGGGTTCAACTTGTCGAGCCTGCTCGACATCATCCACCAGTCCGGGCAGCCGATGGTTGTTCAGGAAGGAGCAGCAGTATGAGCACCACCACGCTCGCGGATCTCTTCAAGGAGTTCCAGGAGACCGGCGGAGGCGGAGCGCCGCCCGCAGTCGAAGGAGGCGTCTACAAGCTCCGCTGCACCGACGCCTTCGTGTACGGAGAGGGCGAGGCCAGTACGATCCTCGGGTCGGCGGTCATCGAGGAAGGCCCGCTCGTGGGCAAGCGCGTGGCGCATGGCGGCTACGGCACGCTCAAGGGCGAAGGCCACAAGTACGCGTTCGTGCTCTGGCGCCAGCTGGGCCTGACCGACGAATGGCTCCAGAGCGCCACGGCCCTGGCCGGTTCGGACAAGCACACGCTCCTGACGGAGGTCGCCAAGGCCATCGTCGGCCGGGTGTACGAGGCCACCCTGGTGGTCGACCACTACAACCCGGAGGAGCCGCGGAACAAGATCGGCAAGCGCACGAAGATCACGTTGCTCGCCGCTCCGCCGCTCCCGCCGCTCGGTGGTGTGCCGGTGGGTGCAGCCCCGGTGGCCCAGGCGCCTGTCGCGCCTGCGCCGGTTGCTGCGGCACCTGCCCCGGTTGCGGCCCCTGTCGCCGCCGTGGCGGCTCCTGTGGCCGCGGTGGCCCCAGCCGTAGCGGTTGCTCCGGTGGCCGTCGCTCCCGCACCGGTGGCCGCGGTAGCCCCGCTGGCCGAGGCTGTTGCCGCGGCGGTCGCTCCGGTCGCTGCACCGGCGCCGGTTGCCACGGTTGCCGCTCCGGTGGCGGCTGCCGCTGCTCCGGTGGCTGCCGCCGCTCCTGCGGCCCCGCTCGCGGTCGCGGCCATCGCAACGGACGACGAGCCGGGCTTCTAGGATGGGAGCCACCTACGAGCCGCGGGTCTGCGCCCTGGACGGGTGCGAGGTCGAGTTCATCCCGAAGCGGATCAACCAGATCTTCTGCAAGGCCACGCACGGGAAGGTGGCTGCCAACCGCCGTCGAGACACGAACGACGGGCCACTGCCCGAGAGGCTGTGCTACCTGACCGGGTGTACAACCACGTTCATCCCGAACCGTGTGAACCAGCGCTTCTGCTGCACGGCCCACGGGGCCAAGGCGGTATCGCTGGGAAGAGCAATCGGTGAGGCGCCGGAGGGTACTGACCTTGAGTCAACCCTCCGGCGCCAGACCGAGCGCGACCAGGAACAAGCCCATCGCTCCGAGCTAAAGAAGCTCACGGCGATGGAGGAGCGGATCCGCCGGTACGAGGGTGTGCTGGAAGGTGCCCTCACGGCCTACGAGCCGACGCCGCTGGTGTTCGTGACTCCGAAGACCCGTGAGAAGCTCCCGCAGCACGAGTTGATCCTCTGCACCGGAGACTGGCATACCGGCGCCGTGTCGAAGATCCACGAGACCGGCGGGGTGTACGAGCAGAACGTCGAGACGACCCGGCAGCAGGTGTTCCAGCTGTGGGATCGCATCGTCCGGCTGCACGCGATCCAGTCCAGCGGGATCCACTTCACGAAGCTCCACATCATCGCGCTAGGCGACCTGATCGACAACGACGACATGCGGCCGAGCCAGCACCGCAGTGTCGAGGACGTCATGACCGTGCAGACGGTGCAAGCGTTCGACCTATTCAGCTGGCTCTGCCGTCAAGCCCTCACCCTCTTCCCCGAGGTCGAGGTCGAAGTCGTCGGCGGGAACCACGACCGCACCGGGCGCAGCAAGGGTAACGCGGGTCTCGGCGAACTGGACTACGCCGACACCATGTCCTGGCTGATCGGTGAGTTCACGAAGCGCCTGTTCGCAGACGAGCCGCGGATCAAGGTGCGCAACTGGAACACGTACTTCGGGTACAAGCACGTCGCCAACCACCGCGTCGTCTTCGAGCACGGCTCCAGCATCAAGTGGGCCGCGAACAGCTACGGAGGCGTGCCCTGGTACGGGGTGTCGATGCTCCCGGTGAAGTACGCCTCGATGCTCGGGGCGCCCGACCTGATGATCATCGGCCACGGCCATCGCCCGGCGGTACTCCCGTTCGGCGTTGGCGCCTGGCAGATCCTCAACGGCGCGCTACCGGCGACCAGCCTGTACGAGCAGTCCAGCTTCAAGAGCGTGCATCGCCCGCTCCAGTGGCTGCTCTCCGTCCACGAGAAGCACGGGCTGACCGGCTTCACGCCGATCTACCTGGACGTGCCTGGCACGCTCAAGCCCGGCGAGATCTGGACTGACTCCGAGAAGTACGCCGACCTGGCGAACGAGCGAGCGAGCAGTGCCTCCTCGTAAGCCGAAAGCATCGCCCGCGAAGTCCCGAGGGACAAAGGGCGAGGCCGCTCCCGGTGGGGCCGTTGTGCCCTACCGGGAGCGCCCAATGCCGCGCACCGAGTTGACGATGAAGATCGCCCTGCTCGACGCGTACGGGTACAACGCCCGTGAGATCTCGGACGAGGTCGGCTGCACGCACAACCACGTCCGCAACCTGCGCACGCACCCGGACTACCGGAAGCTCCTACGCGAGTTCTACGACGGCCAGGACTTCGACGGGTCGCTGGCGTTCCGCGTCTACGAGCAGAGGCTGGCGCGACTGGCGTACGCCGCGCTCGACGCGCTCGGGGAGCAGCTGACCGAGACCCTGCGCTCGGACGACGGTGAGGACACCGGGCTGCCCCAGCCGCAGATCAGGCAGGGCGCCGCCAAGGAGATCCTGGGCGCGGTGGGTCGGCACGTCGCGGCGCACGCTCGCGCCTCTTCTCCCACAGCGGGAAGTTCAGGAGGATCCGTCACGGTGCATCTACATCTGGACGAGCAGGGTAAGGTTCTTGAGATACACGAAGGCGAGGAGGAGGACGTCATCGATGGCTGACCTTGGCCCCGAGATAGAGGTGATCGAGATCGAGCCGGTGCCACTGCCGGACGTCCTGCCGGACGAGATCCCCGAGACCGCACCGGTCGAAGATCCGGTGCTTGTACCCGTATGAGGTACAGCGAGCCGGAGGTGCGGCGCGCAACGATCATCCACCACGACGGCGCCATAGAGGCAATTGTAGGGTTTCGAGCCTGGCGATTGTCGTTTTCCGGTGGGGTTGCCACGCTCCGGTCGATGTACGCGGCGCAGGAATGGACGCCGCACACCGTGCTCGACGCAGAGTGCAAAGCCACGGCGTGGCACAGCGCGCTCCCGTACAACCACGAAGCCACCGACGAGACCCTTGCACCGCACCGCGAGGACTGCCGCTGCGGGATCTACTCCTTCCGTACGCCGCAGCAGCTGGGCCTGGAGGTGTGGTCGTTGCCTCCCGGCGTTCACGGCGGCTACGTCGTCGCTGGCGAGGTATATCTGTGGGGCAGAATCCGCGTGCATAAACGCGGCTACCGAGCGGAGCACGCGAAGATCGCTTGCCTCTACCCGGAGTTCCTTCCGAAGGACTATGGGATCATCCGCACGCGCGTGGCCCGCGCGGGTGCGGCTGCACGGATGGGCATCGAGCTTGCCGCGCTTCAGTACGAGGTGCCCCTGGTGCAAGCCTCCAACCCGAACTGAAAGGATCTACCGTGACGCACAATGCCGAAAAGGCGTCTCCGGCCACGCCGCCGTACCCACCGCTCCCCTCGGAGCTTGCCGCTCTGCGGGCGCGGAACGCGAAGCTCACGCAGGCCGAGGTGCTGGAACGTGGACGCGTGTCCATGCGCCGACTGCGCGAGAGCCTGAACGACGCCGAGAAGGTCGGCCCGCAGATGCACGGCTGGTACGCGCAGATGGACTGGCACGACGTCGAGCGAGTGATCCTCGCGCTCGACGTGGCGCTGGCGACTCGTCGTCCACGCAAGAAGGCCGCATGAGGAAGCTGACCGCAGCCCTGTGGACGGCCGTCGTCCTGGCCGTAGGCTCGGTGGCGCACGCCGCGCACGCCGCGCACGACTCGGCCCAGCGCGTAACCTTGCACAGCCCGGCGTGGATGAAGCCCATCGTACGCCGCCTGTCCGTGTGCGAGTCGCGCGGCAACCCGAGGCACGAGGTGCACCGCTCGGACTGGGACGGCGGAGGGATCGTCTCCTGGTACGTCGGCACCTGGCGCACGGACGCACGCGGGATCTCGAACGCACGCTACCCGTGGGCCGAGCCAGACCTGTCGAAGCAGTACCGCGTGGCGCTCGTGAGCTTGGCGAAGCACCGGGACTTCGGGTGCCTCGACTATTCGTGGGTACGCTACGGGTGATGCAGACGTACACCGCACCGGCGCACGTCAAGCGCGTGATCCTCACGTCAGGTGAGGTCACAACGATGGGCGGGGAGAACCCGGACTTCTACACCGTCGAGATCTCGTACACGCCGGGCAAGCTGATCCTCTGCACGAAGGCCCTCAAGGAGTGGTTCACGGAGCAGCGATCCGTGATTCACTCCGCCGAGGGGTTCGCGCGTACGGTCGGCGAGGTGGTCTGTAAGGTGCTCGGCGTGACTGTGATCGTCACGGTGCGCCAGGTACCCAGGGGTGGTATTGGGATCGAGGCGGTCGCCATCGTCATCCCGAGCCAGCTATGAGCGAGGCCCCGGTCGAGATCCGGATAGTCACGCACACCGACATGCCGGAGCCGCGCAAGCGGAAGAAGAAGCACCTGCCGAAGGTCGTCTCCAGCCTGGAGGCCGAGCGCATGATCCAGGCCGCGGCCACGGACGCCGAGTGTACTGAGCCAGAACGGGTGCGCAACAAGCTCGCGCTCACCCTGATGTACCGAGCCGGGCTGCGCGTATCAGAAGTGGTAAGCCTGGCGCCCCGCGACATCGAGGCGGACGGGATCATCCGTCTGTACGACGCGAAGGGAGGCGACGGCACCGCGTACTTCGACCCGGAGTCGATCATGCCGCTCGTCGCCGAGTGGGTCGGCTGGCGCGCTCGCTTCGTTCCGTTCGCCCGGCACGACCTTCCGCTGCTCGTAATGCTGCCCGCGGCTCGCGCCATGAACACGCGCTACATCCAGCGGCTCGTAAAGCGCCTCAAGGAGCAGCTGGGGATCCGAGGTATCGTCACTCCACACGTGTTCAGGCACACCTACGCGACGGAGCTTCTCGAAGAGGGCTTCAGCCTCATCGAGGTGCAGAGCGCCCTGCGCCACGCGAACCTTCAGACCACCGCCGTCTACCTCCACGTGCGCGACGAGTCGTTGCGCCGCAAGATGACCAGCCGTGCTAGGCACGGCGCAATGAACGAAGGAGGTGAATCTCATGCTCAAGAAGCTCTATGACCGACTCTTCGCGGACGCCCGTGTGCGTCTCCTGTACCGCGCCATCCTGGCCGGTGCCGTGGTGGAGTTCTACGCCGACGAGCCGTTCTCAAAGGCGGCAATCGTCGCAGCAGGCTGGGCCGCAATCGAAGCGTTCACGCCGCTCAACAGCCTGGTCGGGCTGTTCAAGAAGCCCGCCGCGTAACGCGCTCCTGCGCTATGCTCCGGATGGGATGCTAGGAGGTGGGCTGGACGGGCCTTACTCCTGCACGTGAGACGGGCGCCTGCGGGCGCCCGTCCTCGTTGTCGGGATCCCCCATTCGAGGGGTTGCTTCTGGAGGCGGGTCGACCGATACTACGGGTACACCCACTACGAAGGAGCACCGAATGCCCGCTACACCTACACCCCGCAAGAGCAAGGCATACAGCCGGATGGCGCACCAGGCGCACCAGGCTGGCAACCACGACCTCGGCAACCACTGGGCACGCAAGGCCCGCGACCTCGAAGCCCGCGCAGCGCGGTGCAACGGGCGCAACGCGAAGGTGGCAGCATGACCGCCGTACGCCGAGCCATCTGCTGGCGCCTCGGCGCAACCCAGCACGTCGTACGCGACGACTCGCGCGGTCGCCAGCCCGGCAAGCTCCTGGCAGGCCCGTACAACTCCCTGCACAAGAGCCAGGCCGCGCGCAAGTGCATCCTCCTCGGGCAGGAGCCTCCGGCGCCCGACTCGCTCAGGTAGGCCCAAGGCCCGGCCCTGGTAGATCCCCCATTCGAGGGGTTGCCAGGGCCGGGCTTTCGACCGATACTGAGGTCATGCAGCACACACCCACCAGCAAGGAGCGCACCATGATCACCCTCGACCTCACGAACCGCGCGGCCCGGATGCTCGAAGGCGGACGGCTTACCGCCACCTTCGTTTCCCCGCACAGCGGCTTGCACATCACGGTCAACGCGAAGTGCCGCAAGGCCCCGGCGCAGCCCGGCGGTAAGTGGACGGCCAGCACCCTGGCAGAAGCCAACATCATCTTCCTAACGGTTCCGAACGCCTCGGGCGGCTGGGCCGACAAGATCGGCAAGTGGACACCGGCCCGCGGCTTCGTCGCTGACGCAGGCGCCGACCAGGCTCGCGCCTACTGCGCGAAGACCCTCCTCGACTGGGTACAGGGCCTGCCGGTACCGCCCAGCCTTCAGATCCTCGAAGAGGATCGCTGCGGATGCTGCGGCCGGGCCTTGACCGACCCGCAGAGCATCGAGCGCGGCATCGGCCCCGAGTGCTACGGCCGGATGACGGACAGCCGCCACGAGGTGCGAGGCAGCATGGATGACCCGGCGCCGAGCAAGGCGCCGGTCGCCTCGCTCGCCACAGCCGCTACCCGCGAGGCGCAGTACAACGCGCAAGGCGAGGAAGCATTCGACTGGGCACCCGAGCCGGAGCCGACCACCCCGGCGCCGGTCGCCCGCGACAAGCAGGGAGTGCCGGTAGGCGTAGGCGACTGGAAGGCACGCAAGGCGTACGCGAAGGCTTGCCGGGCCGAGGACACGAAGGCCCGCAAGGCCGACAAGCCTTGCAGCCAGATGAGCACCCTGCCCGGCGAGACCTGGGAGGACATGTTCCGCCCGGCCGCAGCGGCGAAGGGGATCGAGCTTTGACGGTACGCTACCCGTATGGCCAGCAACGTAGACGCCGAGATCGCGCGCCTCTCCGAGAGGCGTTCGGCGTTGTGGTCGGGAGCCGTCGAGGGCTTCTCCGGGGAGGCTGCGAAGATCGCCAAGCAGCTGGAGGATCTCTACGAGCGGAAGCGTACGGCCAAGGCCACCGAAGGGCACCGGCCGCGGCAGGAGATCGTGCGCCGGGCGCGCGTCGAGTCCGAACTGGAACGCCTCATGACCACCGGACGGAAGCGGTGACCGATGGGCGTTCCTGATTTCACTATCACCGGCTCGATCAACGGGCGCGCCGCTGAGATCAAGTGGTCGGAGCACGACGGTTTCGGAGACCACCTGGCGCAGCCCGTGCCGCTCGCCCTCCTGATCGACCGAGGCGAGTCCGTGTGCTTCACGCCGACCGGGCCTTGCTGGACTGCCGCCGACCACCCGGACGAGGTGGCGTACGTCACCGCCATGCACGCGTTCGATGACATGAACGTCGGCTTCGACGTCAACGCGTCCATCGTGTACGAGCGGCTATCGCACGAGTACCGCTTGCCCACTGACGTCGAAGGCTAGAGCGCCGCAAGCATACCGAGCGCCCACCGCCGGTGCTCGGGATCCATTGTGCGCCCTCGCTTCTCCGCCGTGTTAAAGATGTCCTCTAGCGCCATCGTCATGATCTCATAGTTGTCGCGCCCGTAGTACCGGCCCATGTAGACGTGCGCCCAGTCGTCCTCAATGGTCTCCTCGCCGGAGGACATGCCCCGGTGCGGCTTCGCAGTCTCACCCTTCGCGCGGTACTGGTAGAACTTGCTCTCGGCCTCCTTGAAGCCCTTGATGTCGGCCTCGACCATGTGGCCAAGCTCGTGCAGGGCCGTGCTCAAGTACCTGCTATCGCCGCCGCTCCCGCCCATCAACCTGCCGCCCTGATCCGGGGATAGCCGGATGACGACCTCGTGCCCGCCGGTGTTCGCGTAGCCTCGCTTCACGCGCCCCGAGTCGATGGGACGATCCATCGCTTTGATCCAGTCGCGCGGCAGGAACTGGGATGCCTTGTCGAGCACCTTCGACATCTTCTTGCACTCGGCCTGCGCGTCCGTTCCGAGATCCGCGGTGCCACTGGTGCTTACTCGGTAGCGGCCGAGCGCGTGGCGCAGCTTGATCTCCTTCGTCGGCCCCATCTCCCTGATCTCCCCGAGAGCTTCCAGGGTGGCCTTTCGCTCGGCCTCGAACAGGGCCTTATCCGCGGCCTCCTGCTCGTCGATGGCTTCCGACAGAGCGCGCCATAGCTCCTGGCCACGCCCGATGCCCTCGCTGCTCGCAGCCTGGAGCGCGTCGTCGGTAACCCGAAGCGGCTCGTACAATTCCTTCAGTTCGGTCATGGGCTTCTCGCCGTACAGCCGCTGCGCCTCGTACCTCTCGTCCCACATGGCCTTGCGGAGCGGACGGATGCGGTCGTCGCGCTCGCCCTGCGCTATCTCCGAACGACGCCTCGCATCGACATGGGCCTGCTGTGCCGTGCGCGCGCGCAGCCGCGGCGCCGACGTACGCTCCGCGATTGCCTCATCGATCTTCTCACCCATCTGGGCCATCGCCTTCATGCGCTGCTCGGTCACCGCCGCCGGGTTGACGTTCGACGGGAGGTGGTCAACGTTCCAGTTGACCTCCTTGCGGATCTTCTCGACCTCCTCGGCGAGCTTCGTCGGCGCACCCTTCGGCCGTGTGATCTTCGGGTCTCCAGGGATGTACGTGATCTCCTTGGCGGGAGGCTCAAGCGGAGGAGCCGGAGCAGGCGTGGTACGAGCCGCGCGTGGCGCGGTAGGCGCGCCCTTCAGCTGCTCCTTCAGTGCGTCCCGGTGGGCAAGCTCCTGATCGAGCCGTGCGCGTACCTCGGGCAACTTGCCCTGCGGGTCGTCCACCTCCAGCTTCTTGATCCGGGTCTTCAGTCCGGAGATCCGGTTGTTGGTCGACGTGATTTGCGCGCGAAGCTCGGCCGGGTTGCCGGGCAGCGGCACCGGCTCTACGACTACCGGAGGTGGCGGTGGTGGCGGAGGCGGAGGAGGAGGAGTAGGAGCCGGAGGTGGTACAACCGGCCCCGGTGGAGGTGTGGGCGGAGGCGGAGCGACAGGCTTCGGCACCACCGGCTCAGGTTCCGCCCGGTACCACGGGTTCTGCATTCCGCGAGAGGAGCCTTCTGCACGGAGTGCTCGCGCGGCATCCGGGTCGTTTGCCTCGCGCTCGACCGTGCGCCAGGTCGTCTTCAGCTTCTCGTCCCCCATCTGCCTGAAGTTGCGCAGCGCCCCAGCGGGTGACCGGCCGGTCTTCGTGCCGAATCCCTCGGGAGGCAGCGGAGGCTCGTTGCGCGGGACGAGCGGCCGAAAGGATCCATCTGGGTTGCGGATCTCGATCCAGTCCGGCTTGACCGTGTCCGTGTACGCGAAGGAGTGCTCAGAGTCCAGGCGTACCTTGGGCCGCTCGGCCTCTGGGATTTTGAAGCGGTAGATCTGGAAGTCGCCGGGTGGTAGGCCGATCTCGATTGCCATCTCGTCTGCCTGCTCCAGGTTGAACACGGCACCCTGTAGATCCTCGTGCGCGTAGACGCCGGGGAAGTCCGGCAGGAAGTCCTGCCCTGGGTTCGGCACGCCGCCCGGCACTTTGCCACCCGGCACCAGGCCGCGCTCACGGATGCTGGCCTCGGCCTGGGTAGGCCCGACGTGGTAGAGGTAGCCGTCCTTCGGGTATTCGTCCGCGGGCACCGGATCGCCGGGTAGCTCGCGCGGAGCAGGTGTTGGCTCCGGTGGATCAGATCCCTTCGGGACGATCTCGACGTCCACGATCTCGTACTCGCCCTCGCGCGTGACCGCGGTGGCCCTGAACTCGGTGTCGCGTGCAAGCACCAGTTCGTCCTGGCTCATCACGGAGAAGTTGCCGCCGGTCTTCGGTTCGATCCGTGGGATCTTGAGTGCGTCCGTTCCGGCCGGGACGTGGACGCGGAAGATGACCTTGCCGTCTCCGTATGCCTCAGCCGTTGCCCGCTCCAGGTCGGTACTCGTGAAGGCCGCATCCGTCCACGTGCGCCCGACCAGATCCACCGGCGCCGCGCTGTACGGCACTCCCGCAGCATCGCGCCACGCGCCCGTACCGCGCCACACGATCTGGTCTGCACTGGTTGCGGTCATGCCCTTATCGATCACCGTCGTGATCTCCTGCAGCCCGGCCTCGGTTACACCCGGCATCATCTCGCGCGCGACCTCCAGGTCTCCGCGGAGGTAGACGTTCACGACTGACCCATCCGTCGTCCACGTGTCCATCGCCTCCTGCGTAACCGTGGGGATGGCGGGAGGCTCGGGTGCGGGAGGTGGCTCTACCACTACGGGCCGCGGCTCCACCACGACCGGCGGGTCGAACCGAGGCTTGACGATGATCTCGTCGGCGAGGTTCACGATGGGCCGCTTCGTGATGATGGCCAGTTCGCGCAGGGCGGGCGCCGGAGGCTCGGTGTACATGATCGAGTCGTAGCCCTGCGACCGGAGCGTTCGGGCGATTCGCTCCTCGACCTTCCGGTACGCCTGCGTGGACGTGATTGACTCGCGCCGCTCGTACCCGTACATCAGATCGTTCATGGACTTGCCGAACAGATCCTGGGCTGCCTCGGCTGCGCTCCGGTAGACCTTCGTGCGGTTGACGTCGATGATGTAGCGCGTGATCTGCTCGCCGGGGTGGAGGCTGGCGTACGCCCGAATCGACTCCTGCGACTCGCCGAAGAACACGCCGCGCCCGGTATCGGCCGTGTTCCCCACGCGCCATACCTCGACACGGCCCGGCGAGATCTCGGAAGCTGCCGCGTCGAGATCCATGAGGGAGGACATCCCGGCGGGTGCTGGCGCTGGCTCGGGCGGAGGCTCAACGACCGGCCGCGGACGCACCGGGTCGTTGTTCGCACGCTTCAGCGTGTCGCGCCAGTCAAGCTCGGTCTGGAGCCGGGTATGCAGCTGCCGCAGGTCGACCTCTGGATCCCCGCGCTGCGTTGCGATCTTGATCCGGTTCTTGAGACCGGAGATGCGGTTGTTCGTGCTCGTGATCGACTCGCTGATCTGCTGCGCCGGAATTCCGTCCAGTAGTGCGCCCGGCTTCAGCGGGAGGTACGCCGGAGCCAGTGTTGCAGGAGCCTCCAGAATCACGTCCTGCCCGGCCAGCCGAGGAGCAAGTTCGCCCTCCGGCCAGGACGCCTCCACCTCGGCCCAGGCCAGGTCGGCCTCCAAGGTGTCCTCGATGACGGCTTCGCCACCGGCCCACGGCTCGTCCGGCGGTAGCCACAGGTTGCCCTCCTCGTCCTCCAGCGTAGGCACGACCTCGCAGCGGCAGTTCGGATGCCAGGGCGGCTGCTCCCCGTCGTCCACCGAGTGGATCTCGGACGCGGCGTCGATGCACTCGTCGCAGGGATCCTCGGAGTCGATCCCGATGGTAGGCCCGTGGGCAACGCTCGACTCGTACGAGGTGATGCCGTTCGCCTGGTAGGAGTTGAGGGTGGTGGTCGTCCAGACCGCCGCGGTCTCCGTGCGCGCGATCCGCTCGACTTGGTACCGCTCCAGGGCGGGCCACTCCGCTCGGATCTGCGCCTGCACCTGCGACAGGGTCTTCGGGTTCCGCGGATCCGTGGCGCGCGAGATGAGTCCGGCCAGCCGGTCGGTGTGCGTGCCGTATGCCTGCTGGATAATCTTGCTGCCGCGAACGGAGTAGACCGCGTTCGGCATGTTGCGCGGGTGCGCCCACTCGAACGTCTTGTGCAGCCCCATGTGCTCCAGCGCGGACTGGCCCGCTACCGCGCTCGTTTCACCGGCCGCTCCGATGTACGCGCGCACGCCGCCGCTCTCAAGCGCTTCGACGTTGTTGGCGCCGCGCAGCGCCGCAGCGATCTCTGCCCGGTCGGGAGGGATGTACTCGCCGGGCGGTGGCGCGGCCCGGCGCACAGACAGCCAGAACCGCTTGAGCACGTTCGGGGTTCCCCACGCGGCCTGCGCGTACATGATCGCGGAGGTGAGGTGGTAGTCGCGGAACCATCCCTGGATCACCGGATCCATTGTCTCGATCCAGGCTTGCTCCTGATCCAGCCGCTGCTGGTACGCCCGTTGGCTCGTTGAGAAGGTGCCCTTCTCGACAGCGCTGGCTGCTTGCGCGTAGACGAAGAGCCGACGCAGGCTCTTCAAGTACTCGCGGGACTCGGCTACCGCCGCACCGCGCTCAGCGATCACCCGTCCTCCGACGCCGCCTGTGCGTACTCCTGGATGCGGGCATGGTTCTCACGGGCCTCAAGGAGCAGGGTAGCGACACCGGTGCGAAGGCCATCCAGGTTATCCCCGGCACCCTTCTCCAGTCCTGCTCCGGTCGGCGCCGCGCCAGGGCTGCCGCCTGCGCCGCTCGCGCCCGGTAGCTCGGTGAAGAGCATGTCGTTGTACTCGGATTCGATCTTGTCCGTACCCGCGAGGATGGCTCCGGTCTCGTCACGCAGCGGCGGCTGGTACACCGGCTCCATGCCCATGCGGCGCCGGGCCTCGCCCAGGGTGATGACGTCTGCGTGGAAGAGGAGTATCGATAGCTCGGCTTCTTGCCGCTCCGTCTCGATGTCGAGATCGTCCAGCACCAGCTGGTACGGGACGGCGACCTCACCTTCCCCGGTGATGGTGGTGGCGTGTGCCCGCTCCCACTCAACCTGGATGAGCCGGTTGAGGCGCTGGTCGTAGAGCGCCTGGCTCGGTGCAACCACGCCCTCCTTGTAGACTCTGTTGACTTCGTCAGCCAGGTTGCCGCCGAGCGTGCCTACGGTGACCGAGGCGATACGCTCGCCGGGGATCCGGTGCGACACCAGGATCGCCTTGTCGGCCCGCTCCGAGAGCTTCTCGAACGTGCCGTCTGCGATGCCCTTGCCGGACAGCTGCTGGAAGTCGATCTTGCCGTCGCCCGCGATGGGCACGATGATGTTGCGGTGCGGCTGCTTCAGGTCGACGGTGAACGCGCGCCGGATGTCCTCCTCGACGTCCGGGTCGTCCTCCAGGTTCGTGAGGATGATCGCCCAGCGAGGCTCGCGCCGGTTGGCGAAGAACTGGATGTTGTCGTCGCGCGCCGCGAGGGCCAGCGCGAGCCAGCCGACTGCCGAGATGTAGATCGGGATCCCGTACCAGCTTGAGCGCCGCGACTTCTTGCGGATGACGAACAGGTCGTTGGCCGGGTCGTTGATCTTCGTGAGCGAGCCGGTCTTCGAGTCGACCTCGACCTTCTCACCGGAGTCGGTCTCGGCTCCCCAGCGGCGGAACCAGACCTTCTTCTGGCCGCGGATCTGGACGAGCCGGAAGCCGTCCCGGTGCGCGCGGACGGTGTGGCCAGGGACGTGGTAGAGCTTGCGAGCGAGTCCTTGCGGGTCGCGCGCTACCTCGATCAGTCCCCAGCCCACCGTCTCGACGTCGTTCCAGGCTGCGCTGATGACCTCCTGCATCGACTCGTCGTCCGGGGCAAGGCTCTCGAACCAGGATGTGATCTCGGCAAGGGCCTCCGGGTTCGGCGGAGCCTCCTCATCGATGGCCTCCCAGTTCCACCCTGTGCCACACACGTCGACGGTCTTCTGTTCGAGGGCGCTGGAGTGGATCGGGTGCTGCTCTGCCAGGTAGACCAGCTGCTCCATGCGGTAGGGCGGCTCCTGGATTCCGCGGTCGCTGTACGAGAACGCGTCCTCGGGGATCTGCGTGCTCGACCACTCGCCGACCGCGTTCCCCGCGTCGTCGTAGTAGAGCACCTTCATGACCTTGCCGCGCTCGGTGCCGCCCGCCTCCCTGACTGCCTTGGCGACGTCTACAGGTGCGGTGACTCGCCCGGCGGGCGCAGAGGACTTCGGAGGCGTTGCCATGCTGGGAGTCTACCCGCAGCGGCGGTATGATCCTGGGCCGCTGCTATCCTCGACGCATGCGTCGGTTCATTCCGCAGTGGCTGGTACGAGCATGGTGCTGGGCGCACCACCATCCGCAGCAGCGGTACTACGCTCGCCAGGACGGCAAGGCGCTCGTGATCTACACGTGCGGCTGCGGCTCGAAGCAGAGCGCCACGCTGATGCCCGCGAACCGGCACATCCGGCGCCACGTGCGCAAGCACGCACGGTAATGCCCGGATTCCCGCCCGTGCGTAGCCGTGTGGGCGCGTGTGCGCGCTGTAGACTCTGTACGAGCGCTGAGCCGCGTACCGCGATAGGCGTGTGAAAGGGGCTGTGGTGGCTCAAATCCGGAAGCCGACGCTACTGATGACACCCGTGGGTTGGAAGCACGCCCTGGCGACGAGCGGCACGCCGGATGATCTCGTGGAGGAGCTTGGCCGGTGCGCCACGTCGTTTCGCCACTTCCTGAAGTACTGGCGCTTCACGAACCAGGACACCGGCGAGGTGCAGACCCTCGGCGAAGTCCTATGGCCCGCCCAGGAAGAGTTCGTGCGGGTGGCCGAGAGCGAGAACTGGGTGTTCTTCCTGAAGGCACGGCAGCTGGGTGAGACCACCATCGAGTGCGCGTTCGACGGATGGGTCACGCGCTTCGGCCCTCAGAACGCTCGCGTCCACCTGTTCCACAAGCGAGAGCTTGAGGCCATCGGTCTGCTGGAGCGCGTTAAGTTCGGACTAGAGAACCTGCCCGAGTTCATGAGGCTGCCGGTGCAGCGCGAGACCCTGACCGACTATCAGATCGGGAACGACGAGCAGGACACCCGGACGGTCAAGGCGTACCCGGCCGACAACGACACGGCCCGCGGCGAGACGTGCAACCACGCGCACGTGGACGAGTGGGCCTTCATGTCGAACCCCGGCCGGGTCTGGCAATCCATCGAGGAGGCGTGCGCAGGCACCGTCCACTTCGTGACGACGGAGATCGGCCCGGCGACGTACACCGCCACCTTCTGGCGCAGCTGCCTGGCCGGTGACCAGATCGACCGGAAGGGGCGACCGATCTACCCGTGCTTCATTGGCGCCCTCGCGCGTCCCGACCGTACGCCCGAGTGGCTGGCTCAGAAGCTTGCCGCCGCGCCGGACAAGGCCGCGGTCATGCGCGAGCTTCCGATGCGGTGGGAGGACGCGCAGGTCGCAGGCGGATCCAACGTCTTCACCACCGCCGAGATCGATGAGGCTGCGGTAGACGCGCGCGGGCTGATGCCTCCGACTGAAGGCCGGAAGTACCTCAAGTCCGTGGACGTCGGTCGACACAAGGACGCAGCCGTGATCATCGTGCTGGACGTGACCGACCCGGTGTTCGATGTCGTCCACTACCGGCGCCTGCGCGAGAAGACGTACCCGATGCTCGGCCGCGAGATCGAGGAGGTACACGGACTGTACCCCGGCCCGACCGTGATCGAGGACAACGCCGCGGGCGAAGCGGTGCGCGAGCATCTCAACATCCGCGAGCGTGAGGTACACGGGTTCAAGACCACCGCCCCGAGCAAGGCCCGCATCCTCCAGGAGACGAAGGCTCTGCTCCAGGCCGCGTGCTTGAAGTGGGATCCGCTGGCCTGCCCGCAGCTGGACGTGGAGATGCGCGGCTACGCGATCCCGGACGAGAACGTCGTGCAGGACTCCGTGATGACCCTGGCCATCGCTGTCGGGTGCGTCGGAGAACTGGCCTACAAGATCGGCCGGGTCATGGCCGTCCACTCCGCCTGACTACGTCAGGTTCCATTCCAGGATGACGGCACCGTTCGTCCCTGGCGCCCATGCCGCCACCTGAATCCAGTAGGTGTCCCCGGCGACCACGTCGAACTCGATGATCGGGTCGAAGTCCGGGGTGGGGTTGGAGGGGTCAGTGGAGTCGGTGGAGTCCAGTTCGGTGAGCGCACCCATGCCCGGCCCTCCGCCGTAGGCCGTCATCATGATGTTGAGCTTTGCCGGGGAGACGGGGAAGGACGAGGTGGAGTCCATGAACGTGGAGAGGCCGTTGCGCACCGACACGTGGTGCGGCCCGGCAGGCTCGTACTTCCACCAGAGCGACTGGTAGCCGAGCGAGCCGACCCAGTTCGCCCCGGCAGGCTCGGCGGTCTCCATGCCGTTGCCCGCGATGTCGACCGGCTCCAGCTGCTCCCATCCGGTGCCGGTGCCGATCCGGTGCATGGGCTGCGCCCGTGCGAAGTCGTCATTCGCCGCGGGGCGCCGCATCTCAACGGCTCGCTTGATCGAGATGAGCTTCGTGACAGGCATTTAGAACTCCGCGTTCCGGTAGTTCGGGAGAACCATTGATGGGTCGGTAGTGATGGAGACGTACCTGTTGCACCCGAGCAGCCCCTCGTAGCGAGGCTTAGTTCTGCCGCGGCCCATGCCAGTAGCCCACGTCGCGCACGGGTACCAGGCGTACTGCCGGGCAGCCGTGGCCGGTGGCGGAAACGAGATATCGTAGTGCCCCGGACAAGCCCACTGGGTCTGCATATCCACTTCGACAACTGCGCCGTTTGTGACGCGCAATTTCCATTGACCGACGTAGGGTATGGCAAGCACTGGATCCGTTCCATGCCTGTAGTCCACCGCGTCCGATGCCGTGAGTACCGTTGTTCCGCCCCACGTATCCCACAACCCTGCGGGTGTGTCTACAGGCGGGGTGCCGTCCGGAGGGAACGCGTCGATGCGGTAGTCCGTGCCCGTGTACACCGCTCGCACCCCTATGGCGCGTGCGAATCCAAACACCGCGCCGTGCTCCTGAGACGCGAAGTAGGTGCCCTGCTTAGTGAAGTTGAGTATCCCAGGCACCTTCCATGCCAGCGCCCCGTCACAGTCGTTCGGAGGGGCTGCGAAGGGGCCGCTCAGTGTGGCAACCCACGCCACCGCTTGTGACCCAACGGGTAGCCCACTGCCCGCAGGCGCTGGCCCACCAGGAGGCTCGGAAGGCCGGACACCGGAGAACTGAAGAGCAACCGAAGACATCTTAACGGGCGGGCTGTCTTCCCACTGGTGGTAGATGATGTCTCCCGACGTGAGCGGGCGGGTGGTATATCGCCAGACTCCGATTCCTGCAACGAGACCCCGCATCCCTACGTCGGTTCCGTAGTACAGCTCTTCCCCGTCCTCGAGTCGGAAGTTGGCGAATTGCTCCCACTCAGGGTAACAGCCCGGCTCGTAGGGTGCGACTAGCGCAGCTTCCGGGGTGGTGATGTCGTAGGTCATCCCGGTGAACGTCGAGGACGGCGGTGACCCGTGCACGGCGGGCGCGCCCGCGAGCAACGTTGCGAACTCAGCAACCGACAGGATCACCACCGCGTACGCCATGTCCTCTGTGCAGACAGGAACGTTGGCGGAGAAGGTCAAGCCGGTCTCGTCGCCGGTGCCGACGACCCCGTCGTAAGTGAATGTGGTCATGGCTTCCTGACCGTACAGTACATGGCCATCCGATAGTTACTGATGCTGGCAGTCATCCCGCTGGGATCTGGAGGGACGGTCGTTCCACCGTACCCTGTGCGGAAGTGGGTGGTGAACCCGACCGACGCACCTCCGTTCATCGCGTAGGTGTGCTGTCCCGCAATCCCCACTCCGAGGTTCGGAACAAGGGTACCGATGTGGTACACGCCCGCGGGCATCCGACCTTCGCGGAGCAAGGTGAGGCTGGTCGTCGTCTGCCAGGCCGGTGAGGCGCCTGGGGTCGCTGGCAACGCACCGTACCCGACTAGTGCTCCGGGTGCGCCACCGCCGTCATCCGCCCAGACGGCGAGCACCTGGTTGACGCCATTTCCGAATGCGTCGAAGCGGTCTCCGTACCAGGAGATACTTTCAAGAATCCCGCCGGTGAAGTCTGAAAGGGTGTGGGCGGTTGCGTCCACTTCTCCGAGTCCCCAGGAGTTGGCAACGAAGCCGGTGATATCTGTTACGCCCAGGATCTGAACCTTGCCCTCGTAGTCCGCCGCGATCTTGAACTTCCGCCGACGTGCTCGTGAGAGGGTTGTCGGGTACCCGACAATGGCGACGTCCTTCTCGGCCAGAAGCAGTGCGGCCATCTCGCTGCTATAGATCGGAACCGACTTGTAGGACTGGGTCGAGATGTCGTCGCCCACGTCGTTGACGTTCGTGAGTGCCGCACCGCCGTTGATGATCGGGTACGAGCCGAGTGCCGTGTTGTGGAGAGCCAGGATCTGAGCGGCGGTCAGGGCCGATGGGATGTACGCCGCATGGGACACCGACATGTCCGCGGCGAGGTTCACGTTGTTCATCCCGAAGATCCAGTCCGAACCCGAGATGCCTGCAGGGTTGAACGTGGTCGTCGCTGCCTGGAGAACCCCGTTGACGTAGAGCGTCATTGCGTTGCCTCCTGTCAGCACGGCCGCGAGGCTATACCACTGACTGAGAGTCGAGACTGCGTCGGCCTTGGCGACGTTGCTCCCGCCGTTGGCGAACACGTCGAAGAAGTCCGTGCCAACGCCCTCACCGAGGGTGAGTCCCCAGGAGTTGACGACCGTGAATACGTTGCCGCTCGCAAAGCAGATCCCGATCTCGCCGGAGGCATTCCTCTTGGCCAGGGCGAATATCGTCGCGTTGTCCCTGTCGGCAAACGGCGCTTTGTCAGTCCAGCCGTTGGCTGTCCCGTCGCCCCTCATGGCGACTGTGCCTGCACCCGGAAATGCCGTCTGCGCCACTTGGTACGACAAGCCGCCGCCGTTGTTCGTGAAGTGGTTGGCATTGCCGGAGGAGTCTTGTGGATGGCCCGAGGCGTCGTCCAGCTTGTAGAGGCCCAGCGGGCTGTGAGCGAGCAGTGCTTGGCTGAGAGCGGTCATGCGCTCACGAACCTTGAGGCTACGTCGATCTTCCGCGCGCGGGCACGGGTAACCGTCGTGTTAGAGACGACGGCGACATCCGGGAGAGCGATCACAGCCGCCAACTCGGTGGGAGTCAAGGTCGTGCTCTTGTATGACAGAGCATCGACATCGACCCCGTCCACGTTGACGTTAGTCAGTGCCGCTTTGCCTCCGTTCCAGATGGTGTACGCCGATACGTCTCCCTTGACGAAGACCATCTCACTGACTCCTTGATCTGCGAGGGACAGCGTGATGGTGGGGTCTTCGCTTGCAGGAACAGAATACTGCTTCGATCCAGTCCAGATAGCAACCCCTGTTCCGAGATGGTAGATATTTGTGTCATGCACCGGGAACCCAGTGGGGTCAACGGGGACTGTCCAGTTGTTGCCATTCGTATTGAGGGCGAGAACGGCAAGGCCGGGGAAAGGAGGAGTGTCAGGGCCAGGAGCATAAGCGGTTGTCCCGCCCGGAGTGTTCTGGACGGTTCCAATCGTGGGCGCCACGAATACTGCGGCGCAGTCCTTGATAGCAAGGACGCAGCCACCACCGAAGGAACCAGCACTCACCGTAGTAGTCCATGAAGCAGGTTCGGACAAGGCTTTCTTGTAGTAGATGTACCTTACGATATTCGTGCAAGGCTCCCTGACTCCAAGCTGAGTCCAACCAGCCGGAGCCGTCGGGACAGTGATTGAACTCGGGAACATGTTGAGGTACCAAAGGAGAACATCTCCATCAGCCGTACCCGCAGGCTTTGCGTTTACATAGGTTGTACCACCGGAGGACTCGGCGTAGCTATGCGCTCTGATAGAAGGAAGAGGCAGGGTAGCCATGGCTACGCCGAGAGGTAGCCACCGGCGATGGACACGACCCGCCGCTGGGCAGACGTTGCTGCGTCCGCCATGACGGCAACATTAGCCAGTGCCAGCAGTGCGGCAAGCTCCGTGTTCGTCAGCGTGACCCCGGTCTTGTAGGTCAGCGAGTCGACGTCCGTACCACCGGCATTGACGTTGACCAGCTGTGCGTCCGAGGAGTTGATGATCGTGTACGCGGCCATGCTGGGATCTTACCCCGCGGAGGAGCGAAGGTCGAACGGCCCTCGCGGGTCGTTCCAGCCCTGACCCCATAGGAGCGAGAGCCTGTCGAACCACTCCTCGTACTGCGCGCCCACCGTCTCAAGGCTGAACCTCCCGTGCGCGTACGCGCGGATCGCGTCCCGGTCGAGTAGCATTGCGTCCTCGACAGCCTGGCGCCCTCCGCCCAGCGTACGGAAGCGGTACCCTCCGATCCCCTGCGGCACGGTCTCGGTGAAGGCACCCCAGTCCGTGGTGATCGCGGGAGTCCCGGACATCATCGCCTCGACGGCCACGCCGCCGAACGGCTCGATGTATGTCGTGGGTACGAGCACGGCCGCGGCGCCGGACATGAGCTTGGCGCGCTGGTCGATGTCGACCAGCCCAAGGTACTCGATGTCTCCTTCGAGGCGCATCTCATCTGCCTGGACGTATCCCTTACCCCACTGCTTGCCGCCCTGGCCTGCGATCTTCAGGGGCAGCCCCGTCTCCTTTGAGATCTGGTTGGCGATGTGAACACCCTTGCGTCCGATCAGCCGACCGACGTAGAGGAGGTACGGCTTCGCCTTGGGCGAACGCCGGGCAGCCGGGAACTCCTCCGGGTCGAAGAAGTTAGGAATGACCGTGTCGAACCAGATGCCGTCTCCGATTCTTTGGTCGCCATAGCAGTAGTGCATCCAGGCGTAGCTCTCCCAGCACTTGTTCGGCGAGAACGTGCCTGAGTACCCGATGCCCCACTCACAGGACTGGAGGTGCGAAAGGTCGTGTGCGATCTGTGCCTGGCACACGCCTGCGATGATGCAGACGATGTCGCGCGGCTCGGCACGCTCACGGATCTGCTGGGAGGCTCGCCAGTTCATCTCGCGCCAGTGGACGTCGTTCGGATCCCAGGTGATCGGGTAGAAGCCGGACTGGTCGTACTCACCGAACCACTCCGCCTGCTGCGCCTTCGTGACCGAGACGATGTGCTCAGTACACTCGGCGTCGTTCTCCTCGCCCGAGTAGATGAAGACCTCGTGCCCACGGGCCGTCATCATCTTGCCGAACTTGCGCACCTTCTGCGTGTAGGCGCAGGCGTTGTACGCCGCGGTGGTCTGCGTGTGCGGGAGCGAGACGACGTGGAGGCGGTGCTTCACGCCGCGAAGCGTAGCTGCCGCCTACGTCTTGAAGGGTTCGCCCTGGCTCAGACTGCGTACTGCTCGCCCTCGGCCTCGATCACGCAGGTGAGGGTCGTAGCCGCGCCGCCGACGATGAAGTCGGTGGAGACCAGCTTCAAGGAGCAGTAGTAGTCGTAGCTCTGCTTGGCCGCGACCGGGTAGTCGAAGAACATCTCGGTGCCCGCCGCGTTGCCGCCCGTCGCGCCGATGTACAGGCGGAACGTATCGGCGAGCAGCTTGTTCGCCACGTGGATGTGGCGGACGACGTCGTAGATGAGCGCCGAGGAGTTGTTGTACACGTTGGTCGTGTACGTCGTGGTCAGGGCGAGAGGCCCGAAGGTGCGCTTGATCGTGCCAGCCATCTACTGCTCCCGTCCGAAGTCGTTGATCATCACGCTAGGGAGTCTACACTCGACCTGCGTCCCGTATCGGCCTGCTACGGGATGATGATCGGCTTCTTGGCCCAGCCCTTGTCGATCTGGTGGACGCGCAGTCGGCTCTCGCAGATCGGGCAGTACAGAAACGCCTTGAAGGGTTGCCAGTTCTCCTGGACGTAATCCGAGAGCTTGCCGGGGCACGGCCCCGAGGGGCAGTCGACGTTCAGGCCCTCGAAGTACGAGCGGAGATCCTTGTTGGTGCTGAGGTCGAGCGCGTCCACGGGTACAGCGTACCGGCTAGTGGAGGTGGCTGGCGACGACCCACCAGTGGTGGTTTGAGTCGTTCTGGATGTGGACGCTCTCGTTCTGGTTGGCGAGGACGTACGTCGTCGCGGCGTCGTCCATGAAGTCGTCACCGTTGACCTGCCCGGTCATCGGGGTAACCGTGATGACGTTCGCGGTCGCGTCCCGCTTCTTGATCTTCATTTGCTTGCCGTATGGCCTGCGCGGCCCTACGTCGAGCGTGGCCGGGAGGGCGATGATGGCCTCGCCCAGCGTGCAGTCGACAACGATGAGATCGTCAACAGCGCTCGCCAAATACGTGTCTGGATCAGATGCGGTTGCGAAGAACGACCAGTTCCCTCCGCCGCGCCAGAGTGGAACAATCCAGTCTTCGGAGATGTCCACCTCGCTGATCTGCCCCACCTCAGACGTAGTCGGCCGGACGCGCCACCACAGTTTCGTGTACGGCCCGATGTCGAGCTTCGTGCCAGTGACACCGTCCCACCTGTATCGGAGGGTAAACGAGTCGATAGCTGCCGCTGCGCCGACTAAGTCAACGAGCCTAAGCCAGCCGGTGTCATGGACTGATTGGACGGGGAAGTAGTCTTGACCAGACTCGCTCTGGAGGAGGGTCGTGTCGAGGATGGAGTAGTCCACGCCGTTGTAACGGATCGCGTATTCGCCGTGGCCCTCCTGCTCGTAGACCTGGAGCATGATCTCGCCGTACTCCGCGGTCGCTTCGCGCGATGAGTAGTTGGTGATCGTGAACGGGTTGCTCCCCCAGGTAGTTGATTCGACAACATCCACAAACGTCGTGCTGGTGGTGTTCGATACAACGGCGTCAGTTTCCAGCGCGGGAGTTTCCTCCCAGATGCCGCTGCCTCCGCCTCCCGGCCCCGTCGCGCCGGTAGGGCCTGGCTGCCCAGGAGGGCCGAACGGGCCGACATCTCCGTCATCTCCTTGAGGGCCTGCAGGGCCGGTGAAACCGGTGGGGCCACCTGATGGGCCAGTCCACCCTTGCGGCCCGGTGGGGCCGGTCGCCCCTCCGGGGTCTCCGGTAGCGCCAGTAGGCCCTGTAGTTCCGGTCATCCCCTGTGGGCCAGGCGGGCCGTCATCTCCGTCGTCCCCCGGAAATCCTCGCGGCCCGAGGCTTCCGACCGGGCCGGTCGCTCCTGTGACACCTGCTCCGGTCGCTCCGGTAGAACCGGTTGCGCCGGGAGAGCCAGTATTCCCGAACGGCCCCGTGGCTCCTGTGGTACCAGCACCAGTGGCCCCGGTCGCGCCGCTAGGCCCTGTAGATCCTGTGTTGCCCGCACCTGTAGCGCCGGTGAACCCGAGACCACCGCTCGGCCCGGTAGGCCCGGTACGACCGGTTGCGCCGGTATGGCCCTGGGCACCCGTAGGGCCGCTCGGGCCTGTAGCCCCGGACTCACCGATAGGGCCAGTGGCGCCTGTGATGCCTGCGCCTGTATTGCCGCGTGGCCCCGTAACTCCCTGCGCGCCTGTAGGGCCGGTTCCTCCGATGGGGCCGGTGGATCCGGTCATGCCTATCGGGCCGGGCCACCCATCGTCGCCGTCTGCTCCGTCATACCCAGGCGGGCCGGTCGGCCCCATCGGGCCGGTCGGCCCGCCGCTCGGGCCGGTCGGGCCGATAGGCCCAGTTGCACCTGTTTCGCCCGCACCGGTTGCTCCGGTGTTGCCGAACGCACCCGTAGCCCCTGTGTCGCCCTGCGGCCCTGTGGCGCCCGTGTTGCCACCGGCTGGGCCGGTAGGCCCGATAGCGCCCGTAGCCCCTGTGTTGCCCGCACCGGTGGCGCCTGTGGCGCCTGTGGGGCCGGTGGCGCCTGTGTTGCCAGCACCCGTTGCGCCGGTAGGGCCGAATGCTCCTGTGAACCCGACCTCGCCTGCGCTCGAACCCTTCCACGAGACGGCGCCGCTCGGCAGGATCTTGACGGTGGCATGGTTGTCGAACTGGTCGGTGGCCGGGAGCCGCTTGTCGAAGTCGGGAACGAAGCCCGCCGGAAGATTGAAGATCGTGGATCCAGCTGCTCCTCCGGTTACCCCTCCCTCGATATCAAGGTTGCCGTCCGTGCGCCAGCGGAAGCGCATCGGAGTCTCGCCACCGCCTGAGTTCTGCCATACGCCCTCGAACGGAGGACTATCCGGAGTGGTGTTCGGCCCTGCGGGGTAGGTGCCGACGTAGATCCACGGGCCGGGCGGGCGCTTCTCGACCGCCTGCATGCGGCGCTCGTGATCACCGAAGACCTTGGTCTCGGTGGTCTGCGGCTGAAGGTGCTTGCTCATGCGCCCTGGCTCGAAACGATCATGTTCGTGACCTGCTCGCCTGCGGTCTTCCCGACCTCAAGGTCGAATCCGTAGACGCGCTGATAGCCCGAGACAAGCTCGCGGGTAACGGGGAACGGAGACCGCGAAGCGTTCACACGGATAGTGTCGCCGACGAACCACGCGTCGAATGGTACCGACGAGATCTCGGGAGCCGGGATGACCGTGACCATGTCGCGCGGATCCTTCTGGAGCGCGATGCGCTCATCGGCGAGCAGCTGGAGAAGCTCGACCGTCTCGATGTCCGAGATCACCTCGGCCACCTCGAACGTCCCGAAGGTCGTCTTCGAGGTTGCGTCCGTGGAGACGGCCCGTCGCCCCGTCGTGCTCTTGCCCCACAGCGTGACGTCGTTGTACAGGTCGTCCATCGTCTGCACGCGCTGGAAGCTCGTGGCCGTCCGCGGAGGCGCGGCGTACCCGAACACTACTGCCTCCTTCTGCAACCCCAGACGTGATACCGCTCCGAGACGAAGGTGCTTGCCGTCCGTGACGTTCTGATAGTCCTGGGTGATGTCCATCGTGCCGGTGTCGCAGAGCGTGACGACGGACGGGAGGATGTACGCCTGGTCGTAACCCACGGTCTGGTGCGCAGTACCCACGCTCCAGGTGCCGGTGCTCGTATCGTCCAGCCCGATGTTCTGCCCCTTGTAGACGTGGGTGCGCTCAACCATGTCTCGGAAGATCACGGCGCCCGGCGTATCCCACCACTTCACCTGCTTGTAGACCGTGCCGTCGCTCTCGCGCACGAGCCGCTTGCCAAGCAGGTGCAGCGGCGAGTAGCAGGTGACGTTGGTGCGCACGCGCGAGCCGTCGCCGGAATCCTCCAGAGTCCAGACCCGGCCGACGAACCGGATGACCCAGTTGCCAGGGTCGGTGCCCACCTTCCTGAACGCCTTGACCATGCGGACGCCGCACGCCATGTACGGGTATCCGTCCGTATGCACGATGTTCGTGAGCGGATCCTCGGACGGCAACGAGAAGGTCAGCATGTCCGGCCGGTTGAGCCTGAACTGAAGCGCGATGTCGTCGGCCGTCCCGGTGACGAGCGTGATAGTCGCCCCGAGGAGATCGGTGACGACCAGGCGCCAGAAGACAGGAGGATGCGCGGGCGCGGCCACGGCCTACGCCCAGGCTGCGTTGGCGAGGACGGATGCCGTCGCGTTGGTGACGGTGAGCGTATCGCCGCCTGCGGGGATCGGGAAGAAGTCCGAGTTCTCCAGGTCGAGGCCACCGAGCCGGTCGGCCTCATCGCCGTTGTTGTACATCGTCTCCTTGAACATGTCGATCTCGATATAGACGCCAGCGCCGAGGGTGCCCGTCCAGGTGATGTTCGTGCCGTCCGCGCGCTGCAACGTGAAGCCAGAGGACGGGCCGAAGACCTTGACCACTGGCCAGGTCTCCGCGTTGCCCGCGTTGCCCACCGCGGTCGCAATTCCGTCTGGGAGGTTCGTGACGATCTGCGTGTAGGTGAGTGGGTAGGGCCGGTCGGCGACGAAGGTGATCTGGAATCCGTGCGGGCCGGATAGGCCGAACGGGAAGTCGCTGTTCTCAACGGCCTCGTAGTGCTTGACCTCAAGGAACCGGGTGGCCTGGCCGGAAGGGATGAAGAAGCAGCGGCCCTGATCCTTCATCAGCGACTCGGCTACGCCGCGGAGCTTGTCCTCCATCGCGGTGCGGATGGCGTTCGTCTCGGCCATCACGATCCCCTCGATGGTGAACACGCGGAAGTCGCGCAGGAAGGCGTGGCCGATGCCGCCGCTCTTGTGCGGGCGCGAGTCCATCGGGTTGCGAATCGGCGCGCCGTCCAGCCCGGTGATCTTCTGGATGAGATAGCCGTTGCCGACGCCGGGCGCGTAGGGCGTGATCACGCCGGACAGGCTGGTCGGGTTGACCGAGAAGTCGTTGAACGCAAGCTCGACGTTCTGAGCCGTGAGCAGACTGAGCGGGACGCCGATCTCCATCAGTCCCACGCTCCCGAGGTAGCCAGCCGCATCTGCCGCGAGGTGGCGAACTTGTCGCGCGGGATCTCGTTGTAGTGGTTCGTCTGGTGGTAGTTCATCGTCTTCCCGTTACCCATCGCCATCTGGTCACCACCACCTTGCCGGTGGAAGATGCTCGACGCGAACTGCGAGAAGAAGGAGCCGCGCAAGTCCATCGCTGCCTGCATCTCGCGGAGCCGCATCTGCTTGGCCGCGTCGGTGCCCTTCTTCTTGAGCGCGAGGATCTGCTTCTCGACCCGCGTCAACTCCTCCTGGATGCGGGCGCGCTCCTTGAGCGTGTGCTTCTTGTGCTTCAGCTGATCCTCCAGGTACGCCTTCTCCTGGTTCCACGCCTTCAGGTCGTCGGCCTTGCCCTTCGTGCGCTCGGCCTTGGCGATGTTGATCCGGATCTGCGCGGGCGAGAGCAGGAGGACGCCAGCCGCCTTCTTCTTCTTCTTGGTCTCGGTCTCCTCCATGCCCTTGATCTGCTGGTCGATCCCGGTCAGCTGCTGCTCCAGGTCGCGGCGCTGTTCGAGCGAGAGCTTGCGGGTGCGCAGCACGCTGTTGATGTACGCCATCTCCTCGCGGAGGACGGCGCGGTCGTCAGCCGTCTTCTTGGTGCGCTCGGCCTGCGCCATCTTGATGTCGAGCTTGACGAATCCCGCTCCGAGGATGTCCGCGGAGGACAGCACGGCGGGAGCCTTCGGGGCCTTCGGGGCCTTGGCAGCCTTGACCTTCGGCTTCTTGATGGTGCCGCTCTTGCCGGGATCCTTCGCGTACTCGGTCTGCTCACCGGCAGCGGGAGCTTCTCCGGGCTTCGGGCCTGCCTTCCCCGCAAACACCTCGGCGTCGTGGTAGGTGTACCCCTTGCCGACCATCTGCTCCACGATCTTGTCGCGCAAGCCTCCAAGGTCAGGTGCGTTCTTCGCCTTCTCGTACGCAGCCCGCAGCTGCTCCTGCACCTTGGGATCCGCCATGTGCATTCCCGCGTTCGCCGAGGCATCCGAGATACCCGCGGAGACCAGGCCGAGCTTGGCTGCGAAATCGTACGCCCACCCTCCAGCCTTCTTGAAGATCTTATCGAGGTGGGTAGTGCGCAAGATGAGCGTGGAGATTCCGAACGATGCGGCGACGAGCATTCCGTACAGGCCCGCCTTCCCGAGCGAACCGGCGAATGCCTTAGTCGTGCCCGTTGCGATGACCTCGGCTTCGGAGGTGGCGATGACCGCGCCCTTCAGATAACCGGCCTTGACCGCGGCCACGGCCTGGGCAATCGACAGCCGGTTGGTAGCGACGGCATACAGAAGCGTGGCGGTGCGCGCAATCACCATCATCGTGCGCAATGCTCCGAGCGCGATCCGCGCCGCGATAGCCGCGACCTTCAGTCCCACCAGCGCAACGACCAAGATCATGAGTGGCTTGCGCACATGCGTGAGCGCCCCGGCGAAGTGCGCCACGCCCTTGGCGATCACGGCGACCGCAGGGATGAACGAGGTCACGAGACTTGCCGCCGCTTCATCGATGGTGTCCTTGGCGATGCGCAGCTGGGTGTTGAGCGACTTCTTCGTCTTCTCGGCCAGGCTCTCCGTGTGGGTGCTCAAGCCTCCGTAGCGGGTATCGAGGATGTGGAGGAGATAGGCCTGCGCGGCAGCGATCCCGTTGGTCGCCTCCATCGCGGCGAGCGACTTCTTCTGCGCGTCCGTGAACGTAACGCCGGAGCGGCCGAGGATGCCCAGGTACTTCGCGGGATCCTGCATGGCCTTGCCGAGCGCGATGCCGATGGCCTTCGTGCTCTTGCCGGTGGCGATGGAGATGTTCTGGACGTGCTCGATGGTGCGGTCGAAGACCATGCCGAGTCCCGGCCCGAGGTTGCGGATGTTCGTGAAGCGGAGCAGCATGTTTTCGAGCGCGTAGTTCGCTCCGGCCGAGGTACCCGTCAGCTTCGTCATGTGCTCCGATAGCTCCTTCGCGTGCTCCCCAGTCACGCCAGCAACCCCGCCGGTGGCCTCGATGGCGTTCGAGACCTTGAGCCATCCTTCGTTCGACTCCTTGAGGTAGTGGATCCCGCCTTCGAGCGCGAAGTACGCAGCGCCCAGGCCGATGAACCCGGCCATGTGCCCGGCGCGTCCCGCCGCCTCGATACGCATGGCAGCCTTGCCCCACAGCGCGCCAGAGCGGCCCGCTGCCGCACCGGCGGTAGCAGCCGCGGCACCGGCTGCGGCAACGCCGGAAGCAGCCGCAGCACCGGCCTCCCCTGCGGCTACCTCCGACTTCGCCACCATGCCGAAGCCCCGAGCGATGTTGTTAGTCGCTGCGGTGGCCTCGGCCTCGGCCTTCGCCAGACCCGTATTGAACTGAGACGAGTTGACGGTGAGGACGTAGGTTGCCTTGCCGAGTTCAGGCATCCGGCACCTCCTTGCTACTCATCGACTCACGCTCCACGTTGATGCGCAGACCGGCCGCAGCAACGGACTCCTGCGTCGGAGCCACGGTAGGTGCGTCGTTGCCAGGCTCGTACCCGGCGGCTCGCGCCAGGCGCCGGTGAACCTTGCCACGACCTTCGTCGGTGAGGTGCGGGAAGTCGGCCGCGTGCATCAGCGCCAGTTGCTCCTCGGCTTCGAGGAGCGGAAGCTGTCTGATGTAGACGCGGCGTACCGCCCGCGGGAGCCGAGCAAGCTCGAATGGCGAGAGGCCGTAGAAGCGCGTGAGCCGTGGCCAGTGCTCGATGTCATACGTCGTCAACACCGTCCTCTGCGGCCGGAGTCATGTCGTCGTCTGGCTCGGCTGCCATCTCCGTCTGGATCGCCTGGAGCAGCACGACTTGCACCGAGAGCGGAAGCTTCTCGGCGACGTCACGCGGGATCGACGTGAGCTTCGATAGGATGAGGATGCGGCAAGTGCGGAGCCGGGCCGCGATGGCCTGGCCGTCCGTGAGCCGGTCGGTCATATCCAGCTGCTGCTGGATGAGCGAGTGGCGCGAGAACAGCGCCATCGCCTCTGCCTCCTGCTCGGGCGAGAGGTTGTCGGCCCCGAGCAAGTCGTACTCGACACCGTCGAGGAGGATCTGCTTCGGCGGAGCGACTGCCGTACTGAGGATGAGCGGGAACTCGGTCATACGTGTTCGACCTCCAGGGTGATGCCGTAGTCGGCAAGTTCGGAGGCGCGCTCCTCAAGACCGGCAAGCTGCACGTCGAGGCGGGCGAGAACGATCCCGACCTCCCGTGCGTCCCGAGCCAAGCGCTTAACCGCCGCGCGGGCCGGGCGAAGGTCGATGTTGACCTCCACGTTGAGACTTCCAGGCTGTGCCATGAGGCTGTGCCCTCCAGGGTTGTTGGTACGTCGTCCCTGGGATCTTACGACCGGCGCGCTCGCGGTATGCTCCTGCGGCGCGGTAGCTGCTTCGGCTCGCGCTTCTGCTGCACGGTAACGACCGACAGGTCGGCGGTGGAGAAGGCTACGGGTTGCGGAGGATCGCTACGGGGTGCCAACGCGCAGCTTGCCGAATGCCAGGCTGTCGTCGGTGCGATCCGGGTCTGCGATGGCGTGGAAGCTGACTGCAAGGACGGCCTTATTGTCCTTGACGTAGTCGACCTCCGGGGCGCCCGTATTGAAGCAGGAGGGAACCTGATACTGGAGTGGGAAGTCGCCTTCCGGCGAAAGGTGGTCGTTGCGGGCGAGCAGCGCGATCATCTCGACGCCGGAGCCGCCGCGGTAGAGCTTGACGTCCTTCTGGCCGACACCTACGACCGGGCCGGTCGCGGCCTGGTTGAGTGCAAGTGCGTAGTTCTCCAGCGACATGGTCGCAATGGAGAAGCTGATCTCCAGGCCCTCTTCGGAGCGGATGGCCTTGATCGGCGCGGTGACCTGATCGGCGCGAAGCTCGACCACCGTCTGCGGGTGGCCTACCTTAACGCCGCCCTCGGTGTAGCCGACCTTCGTCCAGAAGCCTGAACCGGCGCCGTTAAATCCGGCTCCCGGCGTGTAGGTGTCGACGAGATCGGGGAAGGGCGAGCCGACCGGAGCGAAGTAGATATCCGCTGGGCCAGCGATGATCTCGTACGGCTTGACGTTCGCAGTGCTCACGGTAGGAAGTCTACACCGCTCCGCCGTCCCGCATCACGCGCTTCGCCTTCCCGCAATCACGAGAGCGGCCCGCTTGCGCGGGCCGCTCCGTCAAGTCCGGCTGGCGTTACAGGCCGCGGGACTGAGCTTCACCGAGGAGCGCGTTGAGTGCTTCCCAGTCGTTCGTCTCGCGCCGTACGCTGGCGAGCGTGCTGAGCAGCTTGCCGTCGTTCATTGCGCGGAAGTTGCGGAGCCTGCCGGTCGGGCCTCGCCCGGTGCAGTAGGCGGGGTTCTCGCGCGCCCAATCCGGGTTGAAGTTGGGAGGCTCGGTCTGGCCGCTGATGACCGGGGCCGGGGCCGGGGCCGGGGTCGGGGTCGGGGTCTGGTCGTTGGCGATGCGGCGGGCGACCCGGAGATGCGCGGGCTGGGCCAGGAGGCGGATGTCGTTGCCGTCGTCCTCGCCCTGCGCCGGGCCGCTTCCGCGGGAGGCGTTCAGCATCTGGCTCAGGAGGGCTGCGGTGTTGTTGTTGGCGCTCATGGTGTGCTCCTTGCTGGTGGGTGTGTGCTGCATGACCTCAGTATCGGTCGGTTGCCGGTAGAAGGCAACCCCTCGAATGGGGGATCAGCTTGCCGGGTACTCGGCTACCAGCTGGTCGGTCTGCTCCGTCCAGATCTCGGCCTTGGCGCCGTCTACGGCCTTCTCAACCGCGACCTCGTGGGCCTGGGGCAGGGATAGGCCGACCGCCTGAATGGTCGTGTTGCTCTGCGTGGTGACTTCGACGCAGTAGGTGTATGTGGTCATGGCGCGTTCTCCTTCTGGTGGGTGGGTGGGTTCCTACGCGGCCTGGAGTACGTCGAGGCTGATGTCCTCGACCCGGTAGGCCAGTTCGTCCGTGTACCAAGTCTGCTGGTTCGCCGCGATGTACTCCTGCTCGGTGCCGTCCTCGAAGCTCACGAAGACCCGCGGGCAGTCGCCCTCCATGTCGGCCGAGTCGTGGATCTTGGTGACCGTGCCGCGCTCGGTGCCGTCGAGGATCTTGTCGCCGACCTGGAGCATGTCGCCGTACATGTCGCCGATCTTGTCTGCTAGGGCCGTCATGGCTAGACCTCCTCGCCCGTGGCGGTGTCGATGACGACCGCGGTGATGGTGTCGCCGAGGTGCCGGGTGTCGCGGCGGTAGCGCCGCGCCAGGTCGAGGGCCTTGGCGAGGTTGTCGCTGCGGAAGATGACCTCGGCGAAGGCGACGTAGGTGCCGTCCTCGGTGGTGAAGGCTTCGGGCCGTACGCCGCAAGCGATGAAGCGCCGCGGGGTGCGCGTCCGAACCTGCTGGCCGCGTACGTTGAGGGTGTGGGTCTTGACCGTCATGGTGGCTCCTTCGGGTGTGGGTGTGTGCTGCATGACCTAAGTATCGGTCGATGCGGCCCGAACAGCAACCCCCCGAATGGGGGATCCTAGAAGACGGGGTCGCTACCCAGCGAGACCTCTGCGAACAACAGGGTCTCCCAGGTCTCGGGCGAGTCGTAGTGCATCGACGGCCCGGCCACCACGTTGATGTAGTGGATCAGGTACTTCCGGTCGGTGCTGGCCTGGCGCGCGAGCACGCGCGAGCGGCCGTCCAGCCAGCGCTGGCATCCGCGCACGATCCGATCCGACATCTCCAGCGTCCCGGCAAGGCACCGCACCTGCGTGCGCACCGAGATGAGAGGCGTGTACAACTCGATCCGAGGCATGCCCGCGTCGACCACGCTGATCACACCAGCCTGTTGCTGTGCGTCGTTCGCCGGGCCGACAACCACACCGCCCGGTGCGATCTCGGGATCGGACAGGCGCACGAGGACGTCGCGGATCAACTCGGCGGGTGAGATCTCTTCGAGCGTGAAGTCCGTCATAGCCCCTCCTCCCTCATCGCTTGCCGGACGTACCTATCGGTCTTCGCCCGGCCGATCTCAAGGCCCTGCGTAACGCCGGGATGGCCGCGGCCGACCCACTCGACGCAGGCATACGGAAGCCACGACCCGACCTCGATGGCCGGGCCGGTCGGAAGCGGTGTCGGGTGCAGCGCCTCGCGGAGCAGCAAGTCGTGCTCGACCGCGTCCCGCGCGTCCTCGGCTGCGTACTCGTAGCCGACCGGCGCGGCGTGAACCGAGCGGGCGAGCGTGCCGAAGACCTTGTGCGTGACCAGCTTCGTCTCGCGCGCAACCTCCATGCCGATGCCGACCAGTGCGCGCGCAGCCGCCCGGTCGGTCTTGTGCCGGATGCTCATGCCGTGCCAGTCGCGGGCCATCGGCATGCTAGTTGCCCGGCCCCGTCTGAACCCACAGCTCGAACTCCAGGTGGTGCAGACCGACCGCGTCGTAGATGTCGTCGCGGCTGGAGACCTTCGTCTTCGGGGTGATCTCGTGGCCGTTCGCGTCCACGATGCGGAGCGAGTCGTCCTCGTAGATGTCGGCGTCCGGGCCGGTGAATACGCAGAATCGGTTTTGCAGGACGTCAACCGCGCGCTCCTGCATCACGAAGCCTCCCGACTTCGGGTAGCAGCGGCACGGGTACGTCGTAGCGAGGGCGCTGGTGATCGTGCCGGGGTTCGATCCCTTCGCCTGACCGAAGCGGTCGACCTGTGGGTTGCCCTCCGTGTCTACGGGGCGCCGGTAGACCTCCGCCGTGTGGATCAGCAGGCCGTCGAAGGACATGGCCTAGATCCCGTAGAAGCTGATGTCGAGCGTGCCCGCCACCGTGATCGTGACCAGCCCGTCGCTGTCGTTGTACAGCACCGGTGGCCACGGCCCGGCCCACTTCGTGATCCCTGCGGCCACCGCGATGTCCTTGTCGGCCAGGGCCTCGCCGGAGACGGTTGCCGTAGAGATCACCGTGGCCGTTGCGGGTGCACCGCTGGGGTTGGTGATCTTGACGATGACGTTGCCGTCGTTCGGGAAGGTGACTCCGTTGCCGTCTGTGATGACGTACGGAGCCGGGTCGGCCACGCCGGTGCGTTCGATGACGAGCGTGACTCCTACCTGGGTGCTCACGTGACCGCCACCTTGTTGCGCCGCATCCAGGGGTTGAGGAAGAACGCCGCGCGGCTCGCGTACGCCGGGGTGGTGGCGTTGCCGCCTGCGTCGTGCTGGTCGTTGAGCGTGTACGAGTAGTCACCGATCTTCTCGCTCTTGACGTTGCGCAGGATCTGCGGCCCCTCGCTGTAGTAGCCCGCGGCCATGAGCGCGATGCCCTCGGTGACGGCTCGCGGTACGACGCCGGTGCCCTCGTAGAACACGTCCACGCGCTCGTAGCAGCGGAGGAGGGTGCGGCCCGCATCGCTGTTCATGTTCAGGACGGGGCGCAGGATGAGCTTGCCGTCGTCGGTGACCTGGAACCGCGGCCCGCCGGTCGTATCGGCCATGAACCAGTCGACCGGCTCGGAGGACGGGTAGAGCCATACGGTCACCTTCGTGACCACGATATCGTCGCCGGGGAGGTGGAGCGTGGCGTCCTCGTAGATGTCGAAGTAGGTCTCGACCTGGCTGCCGGAAGCGGTCAGGCCCTTGAGCGAGCGGCTTGCCCAGGACTCGATGGCGTCGAGCGCGGCGCGTAGGTTCGCGTCCCGTTCCGCGTCCACGCTGGTGGGCGGGATACGCAGGATGCGCTTGACGTCGGTGAGCGATGCGAGGGCCATGCTTAGAGGATACCGCCCGGCCTACCGAGTTACCGCGTGGTTGAACTCGATGTGGCGTGCGAGGCTTGGCCCGGAGGGCTTCTCTACGTCGCAGAACTCGCAGGCGTAGCGGACGCCGGTCGGTAGTACCGGCGGCTCCGTGTCGGCCTCTGGTGGCGGCTCGGGCGCCTCGGGGTGGGTCTGCACGGATACGCCGTCCGCAGATCCGCTCTTCAAGTCCTCCAGCGTGAGCGCCACGGACAGCTGGGGTTCCTTCTCCGGGTCGAGCAGGTTGTACGGGTCGTCCGGGTCGCCGACGTCCCTGGCGCGTAGGCTCTTCCGCTCGGGTGGCTTGCGGTAGACCTCGCCGTTGCTCTCGGAGATCACGAACGGGGTGTCGTCCGAAACGAGCAGCTTGCCCTCGATGGCGTCCTCGCGCGCGAGCGCGGCGATCTCCGCATCGACCTCGTAGACGCCGGGCTGGAACCGAACGCCACGCGTGGGCGACCAGGATCCTACGCCGAGGACTGCGAGGTAGGGCACCCCGGAAGCGTACCGCTAGATGCGGACGGCGATGCTGTGGGTGGCGCTGGCCGAGCCGCCGGTGAAGTCCACGCGTCCGCTGATGTACGGCTCGGTGTCGTCGGTGAAGTACGCCGAGCCGGAGGCGAGCGTACGTCCGCCGTTGATGACCTGCACGCTGGGATCCACTAGCGCCGCGGCCAGACGACCGGGCGGGCACGATAGGTGCGCAGCACCGGCTCCGTCCGCGAGGGCAGAGTAGATGTGGATGCGGTCACTCACATACGGGAGTCTACAGCCTGGCGCAGCGGCAGATCGTCCGTGGGAAGCCCTACGGCCTCCCGGCCCGCGGCCATCGTGGCGTAGTACCAGTCGGCGCAGGGCTGCTGCACCGGGTTCCGGGCCTCGGGGCGCATGTGGTAGACCCAGGTCTCGACCTCGTCCCAGGGCATGTCGACCTTGAGCACTTCGCGCGTGTAGTAGCCGCCCTCCTCGCCGGGGTGGTAGCCCTCGCGCTGGTCAAGGTAGCGCAGGCCGCTGACCGAGAGGATCTCCCATACGACTCCGGGGACGCGGCTGCCCGCGCGTACGACGTTGGCGAAGCGGTCGAACTCCAGGCCCCAGCCCGTGAGGTACGCCGGGCCGACCAGGCGGTAGTTCGCGTCCATCGTTGCGGCCGACATGTTCATGCCGTACGCGAAGGTGTAGGAGCAGCGGAGGTAGTCGTCCAGGGCTACGTCCGGGCGGTTGCGGTAGGCGCTCATCCCGCCGCCACCTCCGCCGCCGTCTTGTCGCTGCGGAGGCGCTTGTACTGCGGGTGGCGAAGGGTGCCGCTCGGCATCTTTGTCATGTAGCTGACCTCGATGACCGTGCCTACGAGGGCTGCGCCGTTGTCGGTGATGGCCCGGCGGGTCGCCGTGTCCATTCCCGAGCAGCGGCCCTCGATCCAGGTGCCGTCCTCGGCGAGGTGCTTGAACTCGATGGCGCCGATCATGCCGTCCCGTGCGATCCAGCTTCCGGCCTCCGCGGCCTTGTAGCCGGTGATGATGCAGTCGATGGTGTCGGTGGCCTTCAGCTTCAGGCTGCTGGCGCTGCGCTTGCCGCTCATGTACGGGGCGTCGAGGTGCTTGACCATGCTGCCCTCGTACCCGGCTTCGAGGTTCGCCTGGTGGGCTTCCTCGGTGGCCTCGACCGCCGGGCTAAGGATGACCCGGTCGAAGGAGGCGCCGTCGAAGATGCTGGCGAGAAGCTCGCGGCGTCCGCGGAGCGGAACCGTGCGTGCGTCCTGTCCGCCGAAGGCGAGCAGGTCGAAGACTACGAAGCGGATCTTGTCGCTACCGGCTGCGGCCCGTGCTACGCCGCTCCCGAGTACGCTCTGTGCTCCGCCCCAGTCCTGCGTGCCGTCCGTGTTGAAGGCTACGGCCTCGCCGTCGAGCCAGGTGCCCGCCGGGAGGTTCGCGTAGAACTCGGCCTCGATGGCCGGGAGCTTACCGCTCTTGCTCTTGCCGCTGCGGGCGAAGGCGTTGACGCCGGTCTCGGTGACCTCGATGAGGAGGCGGATCCCGTCGTACTTCGCTTCGAGGATACTCTCGCGTCCCGATGCCGCCTCCGCAACCGAGGTGGCCGTCTTCGAGTTCATCGCGAGGGTGCTGGGTGTGAAGTTCGTGTTCATGGCCTTAGTATCGGTCGGTCGGCCCCAGGAAGCAACCCCTCGAATGGGGGATCCGACGAGAGCGGCCCGGCGGGGTTACCGTACGCCTTCTACGGGGTGTCGCCGGGCCGGTCGGGGTTTCGGCTGAAGGATTTGTCCGGGTGGTTCTCGTCCCGTTAGCCTGTCCTCCAGGTGTTCCGCGTACCCTGGTGTTGCCGCTGGAGGCTGGTGCCGCTCAGCACCCTGTTCCTGCGTAGACCAAGCATCGTCGGAACTGGCCCGGAAGGCAACCCCTCGAATGGGGGATCCGCTACAGGCCGAGCAGCTGGGCGATGGCTGCGGCCTCGGCCTCGAAGTCGACCAGGCCGTCGACCCGCTCACGGATGGCGAAGCACATGGCCTCGTACCGTGCGCGGTCGCCGGAGATCTCCTCGACCAGCGCGGCGGCTTCCTCGGGGCTGCGGTTGTCAAGAGTCACCGCGGTCACGCCGTCCTCCCACAGCGGCCCTGGCATCAGGCCGTCGTAGTACGAGGCGTGTCCGATGAGCGGTCGCCCGACCGACGCCCAATAGTGGATCACGTGTCCGAAGCCGTCGCCCTGCGGCTTGTCGTGGTAGCCCCAGCCGGAGGCTCGCATCACCTCCGCGATCACGGAGGTGGGTTGCACCAGGCCGTCCTTGCCGTCGTGGCCGTGCTCGAAGTACATGAGGCTGGGAGCCGCCGCTCGGAACCTCTGGAAGAGCGCGTACTCGGTGGGGATGCGGTCAAAGCAGTTGACGAACGAGCGCACCACGCGCGGGCTGGCGTGCATGTCGGGATCGCCGAAGCGGAAGGTGGTGTCCTTCGCGTACTCCTGGTGGTACTGCACGCCGCGCCCGCGGATCGGTGCCTCGGCAGAGACGAGCGCGAGCGGGTCGAGGTTCCAGTCAACCTGCTGTCCGCGGTTGCCGACCTGGAGCAGGTACTTCGCTCCGGCCTCCTGCGCGAGCCTGTAGAAGCCCGGCTGGTTCTCTTGCACGGTCGCCATGACGAAGTCGAACTGGTGCGCCCGGAACTGGGCGAGCGAGCAGCCGCGTACGAGCCGGTCGGGGAACTCAACGTCCTGCGTGAAATAACTCCCTACGCCGTGCTCGCAGAGAGGATCCTCCTGCCAGGGAGGATTCGGGTTGAGGTACTGCTGCGCGAGCCGGTCGTCTCCGAACACGTCTCCGAATCGCCAGTACATCTCGTCCCACCAGTCGTGCCCGACCGGAACGTACAACTCCATGCCGAAGCGATCCTCGAACAGCAGCTGGAGGGAGTAGAGCAGCCCGGCGTGGTGTCGGTCAACCAGGATCTTCATGTCGGCCACCTCTCGTCGGAAGTCCAGGTCTCGCGCCCGGCGAACGCCCAGTCGATGAGCGCGGGCTGCGCGGCGTGTATCAGGTCGCTCTCCGCAGGGTACGCGTTTCGGAGCAGCAGGAACTTGTCGTCGTGCGGCGGGTAGGTGCGGACGTTCTCGCCGCGGTACTGCTCGTGCTCGGCGTACGGGTAGACGCACTCCCACACCGGGCAGTCCGCCATCGAGAGCGCGATCCGCGCTACCTCGGCGTGCTGGGTATGGCCGTAGTCGCCCTCGCGGTTGTGCGTGAAGATCACGTCGTAGTCGTGATCCTGGAGCAGGCCCAGCAGCCTCATGCGCAGCGCGTGCGACCACTCCGGGATGAGGGGCACGGAGCCGACGTCCGTAAGTCCGAACTGGATCGCGTTCGTGACCTGGACTCCGCGCTCGCGTAGGCAGTCGATGGAGCGGCGCCAGCCAACGAGACGTTCCGAGGAGACGTCGGAGGCGCAGGCGATGTGCCAGTCGAAGTCGGGGTGGTGGAAGAGCAGGTTGCCCGCGAAGATCGCTTCGTCGTCCGGGTGCGCAACGAGCAGGAGAGCCTTCGTGTACTTCACGGCCAGATCATCGCCAAGCCGGTGCCGCCGTGGCCGTCGTAGATGAGCTTAGTACGGTGGAAGTTTCGCAACTCCTTGTAGAGCCGCCGCGGGCCATCGTCCGCCGGGGTGTCCGTACGCACCGCATCGTCCAGGACGATCACGCCGTCCGGTGACACGAGCGGGCTGTAGCAGCGGAAGTCCTCGTGTACGGCATCGTAGGTGTGGTCGCCATCGATGAAGAGTAGGTCGACGTATCGGCCGTCAAGCGCGGCGTACGTCGCCTCGATGGCATCGCCGGACTGGCTCGGCAGCCGGATCATGGTTGCGCGCAGTTCGTTCGCCGTCTCGTCCGTCGTCCATCCTGCGCCCGTCTCCGGCGTCGACGGGTCGATCCCGATAAGCACCAGCGGGTCGTACTCCTTGCGCCACACGCGCAGGCTGCCGCCCCGGTGCGTACCGATCTCAACGATGGTCTCGGCCCGGCGCACCTCTCGCACCAGCTGCTCAAGCTCCCAGCCGTACCCGGACATCCCGCTCACCCCAGGAACTCGGCCCAGGCGCGGCCTACGGTATCGATCCCGAACTCGGCAATCGTGGCCTCGCGCTGGATGTAGCTGTACGCATGGTCGGGGCGCTCCAGCAGCTGGGCCAGGCGCAGGCGCGCGTGCGAGGGAAGCTCGAAGGACTCGCCGCACAGGTCGGCGCCCTCGTAGAGGCTCGGGCCGTACGGGAAGATCTGCATGTAGCTCGGCGCGATGCTGATCACCGGGATGCCGGTCATCAGCGCTTCGAGCAAGCCGAGCGTATACGAGGCGGGCTGCGTTCCGGTGTACAGGTACGCGCGCGCGGTGCGTAGCCGCTCCTTCATGTCCTCGTAGGAGAGGATGCCCATGCCGCCGGGGAGCACTTCGGATCCAGGCCCGGCGGGTGCGCAAGCCAGTCCTCGCGTGGCCTCGATGTAGTACTCGGAGTTCGTCCACGGGTGGCGCCGGGCAAGCTCCTGCGTGAAGTTCGTTACGACCGGATCCTCGCCCGTCCAGCCTCCCCACTCTTCGGGATCCTTGTAGAAACGGATGAGCGCGTCCGACCCTGCGTAGCCGGGGATGTTCTCCTCGCGCGGTGAGTAGCGCACGATCTCCAGACCGACGTCTCGGAACATGGCCGCGTTCTTCTCGTTCTGCTCAACGGACTGGCCGACCGTGCGCCAGACGACCCGGCCTCCGCCGTCGATCCAGTCCTGGAGGTGATGCCACTGCGGCCAAAGGCGCTGGTCGAGGTAGTGGTGAAAGATGATGATGCCGGTCGGCCCCAGCCACTCCAGGATCGCATCCGGGATCCAGGCTTGCGCCTCGCCCAGGTTGTCGTCCAGGTTCTGGCCGTCGACAGCCTCGCGCACCACGTCGACCTGATCGATACCGAGAGCCGGGCGCTTCGGGTCGTGCGGGTGCCGCGGATCGATGTAGCCGCCGATGCTCGACACCTCGTAGCCCAGCCCGGAGAGCAGCTTCAGCTGGTCGTACTCCTCGATGGAGTGCGACAGGCAGAGCAGGACGCGCTTACTCACGACGCGAGCCTGCCCGGAAGCCGCCCGGCCCCGCGACCGGCCCAGTGTACTCGACGTAGAAGTACGGGTTCATGCGGTAGTCGAAGTCGGCAAGCTCGTGCCCGGCTACCGGATGCCACTCGCCTACGACCAGCGGCACGTCCTGGATGGCAGGCTCGTCGATCCAGGCCCACTCGCCGCCCTCGCAGTCGATCTTCATGATGTCGGGTACGCCGTACAGGTCGCAGAGCCAGGCGAGCGTGATGCTCGGAACCTCGACCTCCAGGCAGTCGTGTACGGACGGGTCGGTGGATCCGATGAAGGCGTGGTGCTCGGCGGTGGCGTCCTGGTGGAAGCCGTAGCGGATGTGGGCCGTGCCCTCCAGCCCGGCAACCGCGCGCTCGACCGACAGGGCCAGCCCGTTCAACTCGGCGCTGCGCTCGATCAGGTCTGCGTTGTCGGGCACCGGCTCGACGCACACGACGCGCGCCCCGCGCGCCGCGCACCACAGGCCGACGCTACCGATGTGCGCGCCTACGTCGAACACCAGCAAGCCGGTCATGTCGATCTCGGCCAGGCCGTACTCGTCCTCGCCCACCGCGGCCTGCACGGTGTTCCAGTCCGAGGTGTCCTCGCGGCAGTAGACCTCCAGGTCGCGGCCCTTCCAGATGATCATGGTCGTGGCGCCCTTCGTGACGACCAGGACTTCCGGTTGATCGCCGTCTCCAGCGCGGGCTTCCAGTACTTCTCCGTGACGGTCACGGCCTCGTACTGCTTCGCGTGCTTGGCGACCGATACGCGGCGCATCAGGCGCTCGGCATCCGGCTCGCCATAGGCCCGCTCCAGCGCCCAGGTGATCGCCTCGACGTTCGGCTCCTTCTGCCATGAGTCGAAGCCCGTCCATACGCCCTGCCCCGGTACGAGCCAGTTGCCAACCGCGGCGGGCGCGACCTCCGGCGTAGCCGAGAAGTTCGTGCCGATGACCGGCGTGCCGCAAGCCTGCGCCTCCAGCATGGTCAGGCCGAAGCCTTCGCCCCAGGCCGGGTTGAGCAGGACGTCGAAGCAGTTGAGGAGCGCAGCGACGTAGACCGCTGGGGTGCCCGTGGCGTACTTGTACTGATCGGACACCATCGGCACCACGCCGAGGCTGTTGCACATGGCGTAGAGGTTCTCGCCGTCGTCCGGCTCCATGAGCGTGTGCAAGTAGAGCACCGCCTCGGGGATGTTCTCCTTCAGCTGGGCGAACGCCTGAATCGCTTGGCAGAACCCCTTACGGCTCGGGAAGCCCTGGTTGGCTGCGACCATGCCCACGATGAACGCGTCCTTCGGAAGGCCGAGAAGCTCGCGCACTTCGGCCCGGTCGCCGAGCGGGGTGAACACCTCCGGGTCATAGCCATGCGGAACGTAGAGCGGATCGAGACCTGCGTCCCTCATGATCTCCACGCCGAACTCAGCCATCGCCAGAGGCGTGGCACCGGAGCGGTGGAACCAGTCAAGGGTGCGAGGCATGATCGGATTATGGTCGATGGGTGTCCAGGCCAGCACCGGGAGTTGCGCGCAGACCTTCGGGTCGAGCACCCAGGGATCGGTGAGGGTGATGACCAGGCCCTTGCCCAGCCCGCCCTCGAACCAGTCCATCGCGTGCGCCACGAGTACGTCGTTGCCGTATACGTTCTTGGCGCCTGGGTAGATGTCGTAGGCCACGCCGCTCTTCGCAGGCCATCGCTGCTTGGCGCCGCGCAGACCGTAGAAGGCCGAGAAGGCGAGCCGGTAGCCCAGCTGCTCATGGAGGAGCGGGCCGAACAGCCCGGCCTGGGTGCCGTAGCCGGTACCGGCCCACGGCGCGTTGCCGTGGAAGAGGAGCGAGATATGATCAGCTGCGGAATCGGACACGGTGACGAGACGGACGGTAGCATAGTCCGTGAGGCAAGATGCCCCGTACCGGGGATGCGCCGTGAAAGGGGTCGTGATGACCCAGCCAAAGGCAGCACCGCGCAAGCGGAAGCCAAGCACAGCAGCACCGAGGAAGAGGGCACCGGCGAAGCCGAAGGCTCCTGCCGTACCGCTCACGAACCAGGCGGGTGAGCCTCTGAACGTGGAGGGGCTGACCGAGACCGAGTGCATCGTGCTCGGTGTCCAGTTCGCGCAGGCCACGACCGACGCCATCGTCAAGCTCGACCCAGCGCCGGTGGACGTGGAGCCGGAGCCGTCCGACGTCACGATGGAGGCGCCTCCAGTCGTGATCCCGGAGACGATCAGCGGCGACGAGCCGTGGGCCGGTCTACCGGAGGTGGGCCTGAACCAGTCCGGCGAGCGTTCGCCGAACTGGGAGGATCCGATGTCGCTCGCAGACCTTCAGGCTGCGACGAACGCGACGTACGCACTCGCCATCGCCAGGCTCGCAGAGGCGACCAACGCCATCGAGCACGCGGGCGCGCTGCACGCGCGCACGAAGCTGAAGATCCGCAGCATGCTGCGGGCCGGTGCGCCGGTTACGTTCATCGATGATCTGCCGCCGAGTATCGGCCGCAGGGTGGACGCCGACCCGACCGGTGTGCTGGGGCAGGCCCTGCGCCGCACCAGCGCCGCGATGAACAGCTGGTAGAGCAACGACGAGGGCCGGGTTGCCCCGGCCCTCGGTTGCTCGTTCTCGCCTACTCGGTTCTACGAGTAGTTGCGGCCCTTCACGATCCGCCGGTACGCCGCCGCGGAGACGACGTAGCTTGATCCAGATGAGGCTTCGGCTGTGCCTGCGCCTGCGTTCGATGCGGCGACGGCCCAAATGGCCTTCTGATCCGCAATCGTCTGGAAGTTCGGAGCGGACAGTGCCGTGAGGAACGCCGCCAAGGTGGCGTCCTCGACATGCACCAGCGCGGGAGGCGCTGCGATGAGCGTGCTTCGTGTCACTCCGCCGGGCATCTCGCTACACCGCCACGTCGACGTTGTACGCGACTGCCGCGGCGGTAGGCACCGCAACCTTCGCGTCCACGCGGGCCGTCACCAGGAAGCTGGTGATACCCTCGCGGCCATCGCGGTAGGTCTCGAACCGCATGTTCCGGTGGAACCCGGCGTAGAGGTTCGTGTCCGTCGCGAGCAGGATGCTCGACGTGCTGGTCTGGTTCATCGCGGGCACGCCGATCAGGGCGATGCCCTGGTAGGCCAGCGTGTTCTGCGTCGTCAGCGCCAGGTCACCGAGGGAGGTACCGCGGGACGCGAGGATGTCCCGGTACTTGATCTCGGCGGACTTGGGGATGTAGAACGCCCCGTTGGTCTGGAGGGCGCGCAGGAACCGGACGTTCACGGTCTCCAGGAGCGCTCGGAAGATCTCCTGGTAGTCCTGCCCGTACGCCGCTGCGTTGATCGCAGCGCCGCTGGTCTTGACCTGCTTGATCCACCCGTTGAACATGGCCAGCAGGGTGTCGCCCGAGAGGGTGTCTCCGTTGAGGAAGAGATCCTCCAGGTCGTACCCGAACCGGTCGGCGATCAGGTTCTCCAGCGTGGAGAGGAACGCAGGCCCAGCGACGTTGTCCTCCATGACCTCATCGGTCACGGGGATCTCGGCGCGAACCAGCGACGTGCTGATCTCCACGATGCCCGTGGTCGGCTTCTTGCGTTCTGCGGAGCCGAGGCGCGTACCTTCCGTGCCCGGTCGTGCGACCCGCGTGTTCAGGTCGACGATGCTCTCCTGCCACTTCTGCGCGTTCGACGTGACCTTGCGGACACGTGGCAGGACGACCTGTCCGGCGCTCATGAGAGCGATGAACGTGGTCACCTGCTCGATGCTCAGTGGTGCCTGGCCCGCTCCGCCGAAGTCCGTCGTCTCACCGGCGGGGTTACCCGTTACGTTGAGAACGGCCTTGCGAAGCAGCTCTTCTGTGCTCAGCATTGCTGCTCCTTCCTCAGCCGCTCGTGCGGCTGAATGCCTTGGCGATTGCGTCACCAAGGTTCGGCGTGGACGCCTCTTCGGTCTCGTTGACCTCCTGGCCATCGAGGCTCTTGCGCGAAGAGACTGCGAACCGGTCTTCGATGCCCGCGACCCGGTCGAGAACCTTCTCCAGGATCTCGTTGTACGGGGCGAGTGCATCACCGATTGCCTTGCTGATCGCCTCGGGAGTTAGGGCCTCTTCGGCCTCGCCCTCCGTTGCGACCTCGGCGACGGCTGCGACCTCTGCGGTCTCACCCTCACCTTCTGCCTTGTTCGTGCCTTCCGCATCGCCATCCGAGGAGGCGGGTGCGGCCGGGGCGAGCTTGGCGACGAGCGCGTCTGCGAATGCGTCGAAGCGTGCATCCAGCTGCGCGTTCAGTTCGTCTGCTGTCATCTCTACCTCGTCCTTTCCGGTGGGGAACAAGAGCTTGCGCAACTTGCCCGCCACGCTTCTGGCCTCCTCGCTGTCGTAAGCCTCGGGCAGATCCGTAGCCTTGCGCAGAGCCTTGGCCGTCTTGACCACTGCCTCACGCTCGGACTGGGGGATCGTGCTCTTCTCGGCCCTCGACTCGGCTGCGCGGAGAGCGGCAGGCATGACCTTCACCTGGCCGTCGACCACGTCGCACACGAGGAACTTGTAGTCACCGAAGGATCCCGGTACGCCGAGCGCGGTCTTCTCGACCTTCTCGTCGCTCCAGAGGAAGCAGGAGGCGTACGCCGGGTTCGGCCCAGCGGTTGCCTTCGTCGCTTCGCGGATGCGGCCCTCGGCAGCAGCGACGTCCCATTCGACGTCGGGGCCGACTGAGCGGCCCGAGGCGCCATGCGACTTCGCCACCATCCAGCCCGGAAGCTGGTTGGCGGGGTTGTCGACGCCGCTGATCTCCTGCATGAGGAGCTTGTCCATCTTCGTGACCATCGCTCGGGACTATACGAGCCGCACACGTCCCGTATCAGATTCAGGGCATGGCGAGGCCGACCTCTCGGCGAGGAGGACTATAGCGAGTCAGCTACAGACCGAGGAGGTGCGCTACCCACGAGAAGCCCGGCGCCCGCTCCCATACCGTGTGCTCTAGCGGGAACAGCGCGGTCTGCACCGCGGCCCACTTGCACCGGATGCAGACCCGCTTGCCGTGCGTGGCGCACCGTTGGATCACGTGCGCTCCGTGTTCGTGCGCTTGACCAGGCCCTCGAAGCCGCCGGGCCGCGCGGTGGTGGGACGGCCCTCCTGCTCGATGTCGGTCTCGGTTGCGGCCTGGTAGTAGACGCGCGCGCAGAGCGCGGTGTGGAACGGGTCGCCCGCTCGTATGGTCAACTCGTTCAGTGGCTCGTTGCAGTCCTTGCGCGCGCAGACCTTGTCGGCACGCATCTTCGGCTCCTTCACGATCCTGCCCTGTGGTGTAGCTGATAGGTCGCTCATGCGTCCTCCCCGAGAGCAGCTTCGAGCTTCCGGCTGAACCAGCGGACAGCGAGGTCGTGCTGCCTATTCGCCTCGCGCTCGTGGTGTGCTGCCGACTGCCAGATGATGCGGTCGGGAGGGTCGTAGCTGAACGCCATCGTCTCGTAGTAGCGACCGAAATCACCGAGCGCCGACGAGGGACGCAGCACGGTAGACACCGACACTCGCACTTCCGGAATCGCGGTTGCCCGGAACGCCTCCCACCTCTCGCTCTCTGGCGCGTGGTCGCTCATGCGTCCTCCCCGAGAGCAGGCGGGTATGCAGTCTCGACGGCTTCCATGATCTCTTGCGCTCCGATGTCGTCTAGGCCGTACAGGTGCGCTAGGTCGATAGCCTCTGCCTCAGTGAGGTACAGG